>Ga0209550_10006244_pt1 | contig 11120 bp, 11 predicted proteins | sample LauGreSuBDMM15SN_2_FD_187567 | JGI IMG/M metagenome (GOLD analysis project Ga0209550, IMG submission 187567) | Freshwater lake microbial communities from Lake Michigan, USA - Su13.BD.MM15.SN (SPAdes) (version 5) | ecosystem: Environmental > Aquatic > Freshwater > Lake | place: Lake Michigan... | reverse complement strand
ATCCTTTGATCAGGGTTTTTTTTTGCCCTTTATACCCCCTCTCTATTCATCCTAAGCTAACTTTATTTAGCAAATTAATTATGCTTAACTCAATACTGCTATTTATTGTTGATATAATATACCTGTTAATAAATCAACAGCTTGGCACTTTGTAAAATAATACCTTTCCCTTATTAAGTAGTTGATAAAAATCGATTAATCTTACATAACTTAATCTTATCAACTATTTTACAGCAGAGAGTATTACATCTGCCTTCTTTTTATTACTTTTGCAACCTAAATTAAGCCCCCAACATGGCAGGTCAATTAAAAGAAGTTAGAAATAGAATCAAATCTGTTCAATCTACTCAACAGATTACTAAAGCAATGAAAATGGTGAGCGCAGCTAAATTACGACGTGCTCAAGATGCTATTATACAAATGCGTCCTTATGCTAATAAATTGCAAGAAATGCTTAGCAACATTGTGAGCAATGATGATGGTAGTGGTTCGAGCATATCATTGGCTGAAATACGCCCTATTCATAAAGTACTCATGATTGTTATTACCAGTGATCGTGGTCTTTGTGGTGCCTATAACGCCAACATTCAAAAACTTGCCTTGTCAACCATTGAAGAAAATTATAAATCTGTTAATGAGTCTGGTGGACTAACTGTTTGGACTATTGGTAAGAAGGGTGCTGAATTTTTTTCCAAAAAAGGCTTCAACGTAAATACTTCTTTCAGAGATACATTTTTACAGTTATCCTTTGAAAAAGTACAAGAATGTGCACAAGCAGCAGTTTCTGCTTATCAACAAAAAGAATTTGATGTTGTAGAAGTTGTTTACAGTGAATTTAAAAATGCTGCTACACAACGTTTTGCCGTTGAACGTTTCCTTCCTATCGCAAAAGCAAAAACTATTGCAGGAAAGAAAACAGCAAATGCTGACTTCATTTTCGAACCTGATAAAAATCAATTGATTGCTGAACTAATGCCAAAAATCTTGAATACACAATTATTCAAAGCTGTATTAGATTGTAATGCATCCGAACATGGCGCTAGAATGACTGCTATGGATAAAGCATCTGAAAATGCAAATGAACTACTTAAATCTTTAAAGATTTCATATAACAGAGCGAGACAAGCTGCAATCACAACCGAACTTTCTGAAATTGTAAGTGGAGCAGCAGCTTTGCAAGGATAATGTTTGCATAAGGTTAGTTCTTTTGTTCATATCAACCAAAAAGATCTCAAGATCATACTTGATAATTATAAAATGAATATTTCAAACCTTATAACACATACAGAGGCTTTGATTTTCGCAAGTGAAAAGCCACTTTCAACCATTGAAATAGTTGAATTAATAAACAACGCTTTTGGTTTTCTTGATGATAAAATCATATTCGACCAAATTGAAACTTCAATTGAAGGTATTAAAGAAAAATATGCTACTGAATTTTATCCATTTGAGCTTCGTCAAAGTGGCGGTGGATGGCAGTTTCTTACTAAAAAAGATTTTCATAAAACAATCGCTCAATTAAATGGTGACAAATTCCTGAAGCGCTTGTCAAATGCCGCTATGGAATCATTGGCCATTATTGCTTACAAGCAACCAATTACAAAATCAGAAATTGAAGCTATCCGTGGTGTAAATTCTGATTACAGCATCCAAAAATTATTAGAGAAAGAATTGGTTGTTATTACTGGTAGAAATGAAAGTATGGTTGGAAAACCATTAGTATATGCCACATCAAAACATTTTATGGATTACTTTGGGATTAATAGTTCAACTGATCTTCCAAAAATCAATGAAGTATTGGCTGAACAAATAGTACAACCTACTCTGGTGAATGCAGATCATTTTAATGTTGATAATGAGCCTGAAAGTATTCAAGATGATTCAGCAGTTCTAAGCATCAATCCATCTTTTCCTAACGATAACAGCCAAGCTGAATAATTGTGTATTATTTTTAACTGAAATTGCCAATGGTACCTGTTTTATCCAACGATTTATTGCTTTCCGCTGCACACCAATTTGATACTCCTTTATACGTCTATGATGAGTCTTGTATAAAATATCAATTTGAATTATTACAACAAACATTTTATAGAAACAATGCAAGTATTTTTTACGCGTGCAAAGCATTGACAAATCTCAATATTTTAAGGATAATTCAAAAGTTAGGTGGTGGCATAGATTGTGTAAGCATAAATGAAGTAAAACTTGCCCTAATGGCTGGTTTTGGTGCTGAAAAAATAATTTTTACACCAAACAGCGTAGGACTAGATGAATATATTGAAGCTGTTGAATACAAAATCAATATTAATATTGATAATCTTTCTCTGTTAGAAGCTTTTGGAAACCACTTTGGTTCTTCCTATCCTGTTATCGTTAGGCTTAATCCACATATCATGGCAGGTGGTAATTTAAAAATCTCCACTGGACATATAGATAGTAAATTTGGCATTTCAATAGAGCAGATTGATGATATTGAAAATATTGTAATCAAAACTGGTGTTGATATAAAAGGTTTGCATATACATACGGGGAGTGAAATTAAAGACATAGAAGTTTACATCAAAGGATTAGAGCTTGTATTAGACATTACTAAAAGTTTTCCCAATCTAACTATAATCGATTTGGGTGGGGGTTTCAAAGTTCCTTATAAAATAAACGAGCAGGGAACCGATATGGTTACTTTAGGTGTTAAAGTAGCAGAAGCTTTGGCTAAACATGAAGCACTTTCAAACCGATCATTTAATCTGTGGTTTGAACCAGGAAAATTCCTAGTTAGTCAATGTGGCTATTTTCTGGTTAAGGCTAATATTTTAAAACATTCGCCTTCAAGGAGTTTTGTTGGAGTAAATAGCGGTTTTAATCATCTTATTCGGCCGATGTTTTACGACGCATATCATCAGATAACGAATATATCGAATCCTGAAGGTAATCTTCAAACTTACAATGTTGTAGGAAATATTTGCGAAACTGACACATTTGCATGGGATCGTGAATTAAATGAAGTTAGTCCCAACGATATACTTCTTTTTAGCAATGCAGGGGCTTATGGATTTGAAATGAGCAGTAGGTTTAATTCTCGAGCAAGGCCAGCAGAAGTATTGGTAACAAATGGTGAATTGAAACTAATCAGGAAAAGAGAAACGTTTGATGATTTACTACAGAATGTTGTATTGTAAACAAAATTCAGCTTTTATTTGATTTCATTTTTCTTCAAATATTGACCATCAAAACTACACCTCACTCCTCTGTGATTTCCACATGCTTCTAATTCCTTTACAAGCACTTTGTTTTTATTAAAGGTAAATTCAACTATGCAATGATCATCTGATTTGTTGTAGTGATAAATTTTTGGTTTTATTTGAACAATGTCTCCCTTTAAACTTCCTACACATTGACCAGATTTCTTTGAAATAGACATGAAAAAGAGAAGCTTACCAGCCTTTCCTCCATCACGGATAGTAATAAAATTATTTTTGTCTTGCGCATAGTTACCACTGTAAGGATCTTTGGTTGAAAAAGTATCTATGGGATTATAAATTTTATCTTTTTCAACAGCCTCATTACTTTCCGTTAAAATCAACGTGAAAAGCCCTTCTGTGTTATAAACGTAAGCACTTTTGTTATAGGTCAGTTTCCCTTCTTTAGAAACCCTGCTTCTTTGTTTAATAACGGTCAATTTTTTATCAATTCCACCTTCAAAATTAATTTCAGGGTTGTTGATTTTTTGGACTAATTCCATGCCTGCACTATAAAGAAGGTCTTCGTCAAAACAAATTATGTAAGAGGCTTTTTTCCCATTTTTCTCAGCCATTAAGAATAAATAAGTTTCTTTAGTGTCAGCTTTGTACTTACCTTTTCTATAGAATTTTATTCCTGTGGGTTTGTCAAATGATTTTTTAAATAGGCTATCCGGAATAAACTGAAAAACAGTTTTTGATTTGATGATAAAACTATCACTTTCTTTTTTATCCAATTCCTTTTGGTTAAAACTAATAGGAAGTGCCCTGTCTGTAAAAGACTCAACAAAATCAATCGCTTCAATTGGCTCATCACCGTTAATATTTTTTTGTTTTTTACCACAAGAAAAAACTAAAAAAGATAAGATTATTACAGATATGAAAAAACGCATAAATTGCTTTTTTGCAAAGTAAGGTAAATTTTTTTAAGTTGATGTTTTGCAATTAAATATTCATTATCAGCGAAATATGAGCTTACACATTTTTTATGCAACTTTTATAAAAATTAAAATGAATAAAATCAAACAAAAAAATTAGGATTATTTTTAATCCAATGCGTATGTTGTACATATTGCTTTTTATCATTTAAAAAAATGGGGTTATCTTGTGCCCTAATTTAATGCAATAGTGGATATGACAAACTTTCAACATTATAAACTTCCGTATTCAATTGATACAAAATTTCAAAAAAAAGTAGCGTATTTTTCTATGGAATTCGCGGTACATCAACCGCTTAAAATATACAGCGGTGGTTTAGGATTTTTATCAGGGTCTCATTTACGAAGCGCCTACGAACTTCGTCAAAATTTAATTGGGATTGGTATTCTTTGGAAATACGGTTATTATGATCAAGCTAGAAACCAGGATCAAACATTGCAGGTTCAATGGAACGAAAAAATATATAATTTTTTAGAAGATACAGGAATTAAGTTTCAGATAATGATCCATGATGCTCCTGTTTGGATAAAGGTTTTATATTTAAATCCAGAAACATTCCAATCAGCTCCACTTTTTTTATTGAGTACAGATTGCCCAGAGAATGATTATGTATCTCAAACAATTACACACCGACTTTACGACGCAAACGTGGCAACAAAAGTTGCTCAATTCATTCTTCTTGGTGTTGGTGGTGCTAAACTTGTTGATGAGCTTGGTTTCAATCCAGACGTGTATCACTTAAATGAAGCACATGCGATATCTTCTGCATTTTATTTATATAAGAAATACAATGGAAATTTGGCAGAAATAAAAAAGAAACTTGTCTTTACCACACATACTCCTGAAGAAGCTGGTAATGAAAAACATGATATCTATTTGTGTAATAAGATGTCTTATTTCAATGGAATTCCATTGGAAGAAGTTAGGAAAATAACGGGTATTCAAGATGATCAGTTTAATCATTCTTTGGTGGCTTTAAGGTTTGCACGTTTATCAAATGCCGTTTCAGAGTTACATGGACATGTGAGCAGAAAAATGTGGAATAAGTATGAAGGAATTTGCCCGATTATCCATGTAACCAATTCTCAAAATTGGCAATATTGGTCGGACAAGCAATTGTATTTTGCAATGGATGAGCAAAACGAAGAATCTTTTATCGATAGAAAAAGATTTCTTAAAAAGCGTGCCTTTGATTTGGTGGCCGATCAAACTGGAAAACTGATGAATCCAGATGTGTTTACCATCGTTTGGGCTAGAAGATTTGCTGGATATAAGCGTGCGGATATGATTACCCGTGATAGGGAAAAATTTAATGCGCTTATGCATAGTACCAAGTATCCTGTTCAGCTTATTTGGGCAGGAAAACCTTATCCTGTAGATTATCCAGCTATTACTGAATTCAATCACTTGATTCACCTCAGCAAGCAATATGATAATGTAGCAGTTTGTACGGGCTATGAACTCGGACTTAGCAAGCGTTTAAAACAGGCCTCAGATCTTTGGCTCAATAATCCCAGGGTGCCTCGTGAAGCTTCTGGAACGAGCGGGATGACGGCTGCCATGAATGGTGCCGTAAATTTTTCAACAAATGATGGTTGGATTGTAGAATTCATTAATCATGGCAACAATGGTTTTGTTGTACCTCCAGTTGATTACGAAAACATGCATGTACAAGATCAAGATCAATATGATCTTGATGAAGTGTACAGAATTTTAAATGATGAAATTTTGCCTTTGTATTATGAGTCCCCTGACACTTGGCGACAAGTAGTTCAGAATGGCATGAAGGATGTTAGGTTTAAATTCGACTCAAATAGAATGGCCGCAGAGTATTACGACCTATTGTATAATGGGTAGATATAAAAGTTGTATTATTTTACTGCTTAGTTGGACAACATAATTGAAGCATGGGAAGAAAGTTTTATTTTGAGGGGTATAATAAAATTTTCTTTCTTCATAGCTTTTTGATTCATAAACAACTTTCTATGATAGAAGGTAGTGAATGAGCTACTTTTTTATAACTTTACAACATGATTTTCCCCATTGTTGCTTACGGGCATCCTGTTTTAAGAAAGTTATGCGATGATATCGAACCTAACTATGTTGGTTTGGATAAACTTATCGCTGATATGTGGGAAACCATGTATTATTCTCATGGCATGGGCATTGCGGCACCTCAAATAAATAAATCCATCAGGCTTTTTGTAATAGATACGGTGCAAGTTTACGAAAAAAGTGATGGGGATGAGAGGGCTCAGTTTGAAGGCGAGGGTGGCAAAAAAATTGTTTTCATCAATGCAAAAATTTTAGAATTAACGGGTAAACAATGGGTATGCGATGAAGGTTGTTTGAGCTTACCAGGTTTTAGGGAAGAAGTGAGCAGAGAAAGTGTTGTAACAATAGAATATTTTGATGAAACTTTTACTAAAAAAACCGAAAGCTACAAAGGCCTTAATGCCCGGGTTATTCTTCATGAATATGACCATATCGAAGGCAAACTTTTTATAGACAGGGTATCTCCTTTCAGAAAAAAATTGTTGAAGAAAAAACTTGACGACATTGCTGCTGGCAGGGTGAAAGCTGGATATAAAATGTTGCTCGCAAAATAAGCAGTTCTCTCCGAATAATATTGTTTCAGCAGATGACGATCCTATACATTATCAATTTTATATTGAGTTATTGGCTAAATATTCTTGAAGCATCATAGTAGCTGCCACTTCATCAATCATTCCTTTTTTTTGCCGATCTTTTTTTTTCATTCCCATTTCCACCATAGCCCTTGATGCCATTTTGGATGTATAACTTTCATCAACCGCCACAATAGGGATTTCAGGGAATGAATTCTTTAACCTTCTAATGCAATGTTTAACGGCAGCAGTTGAATCGGTTTCAGTGCCATCTAAATTATACGGTTCCCCGATTAATATCTTTTCGACTTTCTCTTTAGAAATATATGTTTTTAGAAAATCAAAGAGGGTTTGACTATCAACAGTAGTTAATCCAGTTGCAATAATTTTCAAAGGATCAGTAACGGCAATGCCCGTCCTTTTTTTACCATAATCAAGTGCGAGAATTCTTCCCATCCTAATTAATCTTAAATAAAATCAGGTCAATAATTGCAAAGATTGAAAACACAATACTTGCGATTCCGTTCGACGTCATGAATGCAATATTAACTTTACTTAAATCATCATGTTTTACAATACTTTGTTGATAAATTAGCATTGCCGTAAAAATACAGGCACCTATTGTATAGAAAATCCCAAAGCCAAACTGATATCCAGCAGTAAAAATCAATGTTGCCGTGAGAACATGTAAAAAACGAGAAAAAAGCAGTGCTTTTTTTCTTCCAAGAGCAGTAGGAATTGACCATAGCCCATGTGATGTATCAAAACCATCATCTTGTAATGCATAAATGATGTCGAAACCACTAACCCATCCTACTACAGCAAGTGATAAAAAAATAATAGAAATATCTGTTGTTTCAGTTACAGCAATAAAAGCCCCAACTGGTGCTAATGATAACCCAAGTCCTAATACAATGTGACAAAGAGAAGTAAATCTTTTGGTATAACTATATCCTAGAATAACGATTAAGGCTATGGGCGATAGCAGGAAACAAGTAAAATTTATCATGTACGCAACGCCAACAAAAAGTATTGAGTTTAGGATTGTAAACCTTAGCGCACTGGTTGGACTAATAATGCCTTTTGGGATTTCTCGGATGGCAGTCCTTGGGTTTAATGAGTCAAATTCCCTGTCCAGGTATCTGTTAAAAGCCATGGCTGCGCTACGCGCAAAAATCATGCAGCCAATGATATAAAGAAACATAAAAGGATTGGCTTTTGTGTAAGAAACGATAACATCCAATCCATTCGTAAAAGCAGCTGTAGATTTTTGCACATAAAAAACCCCCATAAAAAAACCTAAAAATGCAAAAGGCATTGCAAAAATGGTATGCGAAAACTTTACAAGAGAGAGATAGTTTTTTATAGTACTCATAATTTTATTTTATTGTACAGATGCCAAAGTACAATGCCTGCTGCTACACTTATGTTGAATGAATGTTTGCTGCCAGCCTGGGGGATCTCTATACAACCATCAGATAGTTCAATCAATTCCTCACTAACTCCATCTGCTTCATTTCCAAAAATTAGGGCAATTTTTTCGTTTACGTTAACCTCTAGCTTATTTAGGAATATGCTGTTATGAACTTGTTCAATTGCGAAAATTTTATAGCCTTGATTTTTTAGTAATGTGATGGCTTCAGCAGGATTTTCATATCCCTCCCAAATTACAGATTCTGTTGAGCCCAAGGCAGTTTTATGGATGTCACGATGCGGTGGTAATGGCGTATATCCACACAAATACATTTTTTCTATGCAAAATGCATCAGCCGTTCTAAAAACGCTGCCAACATTGTGCATACTCCTGACGTTTTCCAAAACAACTGCGATGGGTGTTTTTACAGCATCTTTAAATTCATCCACAGTCATTCTTTGAAGTTCGTCCATCGACTTTTTAAACATATTGCAAAGATACGGGAGTACTGATTTTCATTTTAGAATAAAAGATAACTTTGCACTTCTATGCAAGAAGATTTACAACACATATTATCGTCTCTTGAAAAATGGCAGCCAGGTCATAACATTAAACTTGAGACACTCACGCAAGCTGGAAGCAATCGGCAGTATTTTCGATTTGAACATGAAGGAACTTCTTACATCCTAACTTATAACCCCACTAATATTCCTGAAAACGAAGCTTTTATTGGGTTTACAGAACACTTCAGTGGGTTAGGATTACATGTTCCTTCAATCGTATTTGTAGATGGCTCCAAAAGTTTTTATGTTCAAACAGACTTAGGAGATGTTTCACTTTTTGATCATCTTAAAAATGAGGGATTCTCTGATGATGTAAAGAATCTTTTTAAGAAAACTTGTCAGTCGCTCGCAAAACTTCAGGTAGTTGGAGGTGAAAATCTAGATTATAGCAATTGCATTGCAACAAGGTCATTTGACAAGCAAGCAATCAACTCTGATTTGTTGTATTTCTTATATTACTTCGTGAGGGCACTAGATTTACCTTACGATAAAAATTTATTGCTGAATGATTTTGAAATGCTCAGCAGCTATCTGATGCAGGAGGAAAATCAGTTTTTTATGCACCGTGATTGTCAAAGCCGAAACATCATGATTAAAAACGGAGAGGCTTTTTTTATTGATTATCAAGGTGGCATGCAAGGTGCACTTCAATATGATATTGCTTCGCTTTTGTGGCAAGCCCGCGCTCAAATGCCTTATGAATGGAGGGATGAATTGGTTGAATATTATTTTGATGAAGTAAATATTCTTTTAGAAGGCAGTTTAAATAAAGCAGATTTTTTAAATAATTATGATGGGTTTGTACTCATTCGCATGCTGCAAACCTTGGGTGCTTATGGGTTTCGCGGACTTTTTGAAAGGAAGCCACATTTTATTGCCAGTATTCCTTATGCCTTGAAAAATCTTAAGTGGTTCCTCTCAAATAAAAAACTTCCTATACGTTTGCCTGCACTGCAGAAATTGTTGAATTCAGTCGTTGCCGACGATATTATGAAAAAGTTTGAACCAGTCATTGCAAGCAATGAAACCAGGTTAACGGTTCACATCAATAGCTTTTCGTTTAAAAAAGGAATTCCACAAGATAAATTTGGCAACGGTGGTGGTTATGTTTTTGATTGCAGGGGGATATTAAATCCAGGAAGGATTGAAGAATATAAAGTTCAAACAGGTCGTGATAAGGATGTTAAAGAATATTTATTGCATAAAACATCCATGCCTTCTTTTTTGCAGCATGTGTTCGGAATGGTAGATATTTCTGTAGAGGATTATATCAAGAGAGATTTTGAAGGACTTACAGTCAGCTTTGGTTGCACGGGTGGACAACATCGAAGTGTATATGCGGCCGATAGACTTGCTGCATATCTCCAAGAAAAATATAAAGTAAAAACTGTTGTTCTGCATGTTGAACAAGAAGCAAAGGGATGGGTTAATTTGCCGTATTAATAAATTTTGATTGACATGAATAATGCTGCTAAAATCGAAGAATGTAAAGCCATGGTTTTTGCCGCAGGTTTTGGGTCTCGTTTGAAACCCTTTACAGACAAGCATCCCAAGGCATTGGCAATGGTGAATGACAAAACTTTGCTTGAAAGAAACCTAGACTATCTTAAAAACTTTGGCATCAAAGAAATTGTGATCAATGTTTTTCATTTTGCAGGTCAAATTCAAGATTTTTTAAATAGGTATGATTCAAGTGATTTGCGAATTGTCTTGTCTCACGAAGTTGATGGCCCTTTTGAAACTGGCGGTGGGCTAGCTTATGCAGCTAAACATTTTATAGAAAGTGGCAATCCCTTTCTTGTCATGAATGTAGATATGCTTACTAATTTGGATCTAAATGGCATGTTTAATTTTCACCAGACTCATTTGCCATTGGCTACTTTAGCAGTAACTCAAAGAGAAAGTTCAAGGCAGTTGCTATTTGATCAAGAAATGATTTTGGTTGGCTGGAGAAATCAAAACACAAATGAATTTAAGTGGTGTCGTGAAGAAGTAGAGGACTATATCCCATTTTCATTTTCTGGCATACACATCATAGATCCTGCCATTTTTAAATTAATGCCGTCGAGCGGAGTTTTTTCTATTATGGATATTTATTTAAAGATTGCTGCTGAACATCCAATAAAAGGATTTAATCACACAGGGGATAAAATAATTGATGTTGGAAAACCTGAATCAATTTTGATGGCAGAAACATTGTTTGAATCTGAAAGAAAGTAAATATTTTTCATTGTAGCTTCCTCTAATAGGGTAGCGCTTATAAATTTTTAATATTGTCTCCATTAAGACAGACCATTAGCAATCAACATATTTTATTAAGCTCACAGCGTTGTATTTTTTG
>Ga0209550_10006242_pt1 | contig 11121 bp, 10 predicted proteins | sample LauGreSuBDMM15SN_2_FD_187567 | JGI IMG/M metagenome (GOLD analysis project Ga0209550, IMG submission 187567) | Freshwater lake microbial communities from Lake Michigan, USA - Su13.BD.MM15.SN (SPAdes) (version 5) | ecosystem: Environmental > Aquatic > Freshwater > Lake | place: Lake Michigan... | reverse complement strand
CGACTGGCTCCATGGAAAGGAGTTGACGAACTTATTCAATATAGCGCGAAGCGAAATCTCAGATTAGTGGTTGCGGGCGATGGACCAGATAGAGCAAGGCTTGAATCTTTAACTAAAACTTTAGACGCCAAAGTTACATTCATGGGAGAAATTTCAAATCAATCAGTAAATCAACTCTTAAGCAAGAGCAAAATTTTTGTGTTAAATAGTTATTATGAAGGGCTTCCCCATGTACTCGTTGAAGCCAGGGTTGCCGGTTTAGTTTCTGTCGGTCGAGCTGGAACCGGGTCTGAGGAAGTTATCAATGATGATATTGATGGGTACTTAATACGCCCAGATAGGCCGCTAGATGAGACCTTGGATCTAGCGATTGCTTCAGTTACAAAATCAAAAGATTTTATTCAAAGAGCAAGGGATGATGCCAGTTCTCGCTTTAATAAAGAAATTAATTTTAATGAGATCGCTAAAATTCTTCGAGTGAGCAATTAAATGCGTGAAGTAATTTTTTTGCAGGTAAAATTCCCCAAGGATAATTTAGAACTTTTGAACCTTTTCGATAGATGGAATAAATACGGGGAAATTGTTCGACAGTATTCTGGCGAAGCTGGAATTTGGCTTTTTTCTGCGAAATTCCAACAAGGTAAACAAGCCCAACAATTGAAAACCCAAAACATCAAATTCTTTAAATCCGTTGAGGGGAATGTAAATACTTTAAGAAGAGTCTTTGCGCTGATGCGAGAAATCCAGCAAAGCCGCTCCAAATTCACATTGGTCTGTGGAGATAACCAGAAATCTTTATTGATCGGCATTTACCTAAAATTGTTTATCGGATCTAAGGTACGAGTACAAACTCAATTTCATGGTGACACCTACACCTTCAGATTCAATAAAGACCTTCGCGGAATTCTGCGGGTCTTCCTATCGCGAATTGGAATTACTTTCTCTGACTCGATAAGAATTGTCTCTAAATTTCAAGCGGAGGAGATTATCTCCTTTGCTCCAAAGTCTCATCAAAAATTCGTGCTGGCGCCTATTCCAATCGACTACTCACGAATTGCAGTTCCCTTAAATAGCAAGACCATTGATCTCACATTTATTGGCAGATTTCACCAAGAACGTGGAATTGTTGAACTAATTAAAATTGTTAAACTGGTCAAAGATGCGTCTCCAGAAATAAGAATCGTCATAGCTGGTGATGGGCCTATGCGCCCACAGATCGAGATACAACTTTCTTATTGGATAGAAAAAGGTGATGTAATGATACGGGGTTACTTGAGTGGTGAACAAATCCTCGACCTTTACTCGGAAACGAAGGTGTTGATTTCAACTGCGCCTCGAGAAGGTTACGGCCTAACCTTGCGTGAAGCCGCATTGAGTCAAGTACTTGTTATTGCGCGGTACTCGAAAGGGGCTTGCGAGGCGCAAAATTCATATCCTGATCAAATCAGGACGTATTCAAACTTAAGCGAAGCTTTCACTTTGGTTCAAGAATCTCTAAATCAAAAAGTCAATATGGCCGCACCTAGTCAAATTGATGCACAAAGGCAACTAGATTCAGAGGGTCTAATCAGACTGGTAAATTCGTGGCTAGGCAATTAGTAGGTTGAGTTAATCCACTCGCCTAGGTGCTCCTTTATTCCTGCTCGCTGAGCCCAAGATATAGTCTCTTTCATCCCAGATTCTAAATCGATGGCTGGACTACCTTTTGTTAGTTCTCTTAACTTTGAAACATCCGCACACGTAAACCTCACGTCGTTGGGATTACTAACTGATTCTAAAATTAAGGGCGCTAAACCAATCTGTTTGCTTATGACATCGATAAGGTCGTTCAATGAATGCGGACTACCTCCGCCTATATTTACAATATCAGAAAAACCGGCTGGTCTAACTGATAACTCAAATGACAACTTCTCAATTGTTGCAGTTATATCATCTACGAAAGTGAAGTCTCTTTTTACTTCTCCCGCACCAAATTTCTTAAATTCTGATCCATTCAAGATAGAGTCGATTATCCTGAAATAGGCCATATCTGGTCGCCCCCAAGGTCCATAAACAGTAAAAAAGCGCATTCCTCTAGCTCGTGTTTTACTCCCGGTAATGAAAGCTGATGCGAGAATTTCATTAGCTAACTTTGTTGCTCCGTAAATACTTATCGGGCGTATAGATAAATCATCTTCTTTATATGCCGCTTCAGTTGAATTTCCATAAACGCTCGATGATGACGCATAAAGAATCTCTGGAACTGATTCTTCAATTGCTGTTTGCATTACATTGGCAAAGGCCACAAGATTATTCTGTATATATTGATAACTCTTACCTAAAGGTGTGCGCACTCCGGGTTGTGCAGCTAGATGAATAATTGCATCCGGCTTAAAACCTCTTACAATATTTTCAACATTGATAATATCTGATAAATCAATACGTTTAACTTCAATTCCGTATGGAATTAAAAATTCTTCAACTCGAAGTTCTTTGAATTTTGGAGAATAATACGGGCTGAAATTGTCCACCCCAAGGACCTCATTGCCTGATTTTGCTAATCGTGCCGAAAGATTCGAGCCAATGAAGCCAGCCGCTCCGGTAACTAAAAATTTCAATGCTGCAACCTTTCAACTGCTCACTTCAATGATGGGTCCAACTCTACACTAGGCACATGAAATCAAATTCGAACTTGTTGGTTTTCAACTTTGTTATGGATTCTCAAGACCCTTTACTTTCGCACCAGTATGAGGCTGTTAGGGCGCTAGCAAATGATTTCAAAAAGATAACAGTCATCACTGGAAGAGTTGGTGCGGTAGTGCCGGATCCAAAAATTAGGATCCTTTCTACAAATTGGCAACCCGGCCATGGATTAACTAACCTTTTCAGATTATTTGCTAAGGCGATCCCTGAAGTTTTTCGTGGCGACTTTAAATCAGTTTTTTACCACATGACGGACTTACAATGTGCTCTTCTTTCGCCATTAGTTCGGTTACGTGGTCGAAGACAATTTCTCTGGTATGCGCACACATTTAAGTCAAAATATTTAGTCTTTGCATCCTGGTGGGTTACGGGAATCATCACTTCAACAATTGGTTCATGTCCGCTTACTGGCAGATTAGTAATGCCAATCGGACAGGCGATCGATCAAGAGAGGTTCTTGCCAATTCCTTTTGATAAATTAGATTTCGATAAGTTGGTTCATATAGGTCGATTCGACAAATCTAAGAATATCGATCTCTTAATTTATGCAGCGGGAGAACTCAAGAAAATTCATCCAGGTATCGAACTTACGATCGTAGGTTCACCAGCAAATCTAGAATCTCGCGATTGGGCTAAAGATTTAATTATAAAATCTAAACCTTGGATTGAATTTGGTTGGCTTCATTTCAAAGAGGCCATACCAAGAGAGCAGGTTCCGATTGAAATGGCCAAGAATGGGTGTTTTTTTCACGGATACCTTGGATCACTCGATAAGACGCTTATTGAGTCAACGATGCTACGCGTTCCAGTTGTTACTTTAAATCCTGAATATATAAGCATTTTTGGTACATGGTCTAAATTACCGATTTCAGATTTAAAGGACGAGTATCAGGCTTTCAGAACTCTAACCGCAGATGAAATTAACCATGAATTAGCCAGAAGATTGGATGTGGCTTGTCGCAACCACTCTCTCCGTAACTGGATTGAACAGCTCGCTACACTTCTCCAATAATTCGATATTTTGGTTTTTCGTGAGAAAGTTCGGGTATGAGGATTCTATTAACTGGGGTAGCCGGATTTCTCGGCTCACATCTAGCCTCGAAACTATTGGATTCAGGCCACGAAGTAATTGGCATCGATGACCTTTCGACAGGATCGATTAAGAATCTCTCGGAACCATTAAAACATCCTTTATTTAGATTCACAGAACACGATGTCCGTTTACCATTCCAAGCACAAGTAGAGGCGATTCTAAATTTCGCTTGCCCTGCATCACCTAAAAATTATCAACTCGATCCTGTTCGAACTATTGAGACCAACTTTTTGGGAATAATTAACATGCTCCACCTTGCCAAGGAAACTAAAGCTAGACTTATTCAAGCCTCAACCAGCGAGGTCTATGGCGACCCAAGTATTTCACCGCAACCCGAAACTTATTGGGGAAATGTGAATCCAATAGGAATTCGTTCGTGTTATGACGAAGGAAAGCGAGCTGCAGAAACGCTCTGTTTCGATTACAAGCGCCAGTACGGCGTCGATTCACGTCTCGTTAGAATTTTCAACACATATGGACCTAACATGGCCGTTGGCGATGGTCGCGTTGTCTCAAACTTTATTGTTCAAGCACTGCAGGGGAATCCGATAACAATCTATGGAGATGGCTCGCAAACAAGATCATTCTGCTTCGTCTCAGATTTAGTTGACGGTATATACAAAATGCTTATGTTAGAAGGTCCAGTTGATACGCCAATCAATCTTGGCAATCCTGATGAATTTTCAATGTTAGAACTAGCTGAAAAAGTAATTCGGATTACAAAATCAACTTCTACGATCGTTTTTGAACCACTTCCGCAGGATGACCCACGACAAAGGAAACCTGATATCACTCTTGCCGCGGCCATTTTGGGTTGGAATCCTGGAATAGCCCTTGAAACCGGTATTGCATTAACTGCAGATTACTTCGCTAAGGAGCTGGCAGATTGAAATCAGTATTTCACCTTATAACCACAATAAATCGCGGTGGCGCTGAGAATCAATTATTAATTCTTGTGAATGAACAGATTAGACAGGGATTTGAAGTTCATGTTATCTACCTAAAAGGTGAGCCTGAATTAAGAGCAGACTTTGCATCATCTGGAGCCTTGGTGCACTCCGAGCTGGCTTCGCTTTCCCCGTTAATTCAACCATTTAAATTTAGAAAGTTAATTCGAGGAAAAAACTCCATAGTCCACGCTCATCTCCCCAGAGCCGAACTTGTGGCCTTATTAACTTTCACGAAATTCAAATTATTCACTACTAGACACAACGCGGAGCCATTTTTCCCAGGCGCTCCAAGAATTATTTCAAATTTACTTTCAAGAATTGTTGAACTCAGAAGCAAGAAAATAATTGCAATTTCAAGCTCTGTTAAGGATTTTCTCCTGCTCCGAGGTGAGATAGCAAATCCTGAGAATATTGAAGTTGTTCATTACGGTTACCGAATGCGATGTGATGCTAAGGCGGCAAGGGAAAGCCAAGGTGGCCAAATTATTAAATTGGGTACCATATCGAGACTGGCTGATCAAAAAGATATTCCGACAATGCTCCATGCATTCATGGAATATAAAGCTGAGTTTCCCGCAAGTTCACTCTCGATTCTAGGTGCCGGACCGCTTGAATCAGAACTCAAAAAATTAACCAAAAGTTTGGGACTTTCCGAGTCAGTTAATTTCCTAGGTCGAAGTTCACAAATATATGACTTCCTTAGGGGGCTTGATGCATTCATTTTAACAAGCAGGTATGAAGGTTTTGGAATGGTCCTGCTTGAGGCCATGGACGCGGGTATACCTGTAGTTGCCTCACGTAATTCTGCCATTCCAGAAGTTCTGGGCGATGATTTTCAAGGTTTATGCACAACAAGCGACAGCAAAGCATTCTGCCAGAAAATAAATTTGTTAAATGACCCTGCATATCGAGAAATGATTCTGGATAAACAAAGGGTAAGACTGCAACTTTTCGGGGCTGAAGTAATGAGCCAAAAAATTAATGAGATTTATGATTTTTAGTATCACACAGTTCTAGCAGGATCTGGTCAAATTTTTCACTAAGTACTTTTTGTGAAGCGGTTGCGCTATGATTCAAATTAATTTTTTTAGCGTACTCTCCACGGATATCTCTATTATTTAAACTTTTTATGGCATCCACTAAAGATTCGACAGAAGGATCTGTTAGAAAAAGCGCTGATCCTTGATGTAGATACTCCCGGACCCCATCGGAGTCGGCGGTAATGTACGGCATCGAGAAGTAACCTGCTTCAAATGCTTTGTGTGGAATTGTGTACCTAAGTCGACGGTGTGTAGAAACTTGCCCTATCGAAATATCAGATAGGCGATAAATTTCCTGCATTTCATTTTCTGTTATTTGAGAAACTACAATTGTATTTCCTGGACGTTCGAGCGCTACATCATTCTTTCCCACTACAAATATAAAGATTGCCGAACTATTTAACATTCTTGCTGCTGAAAGTATATTATCAAATCCAGATTCGCGATTTATTTTCCCACGAAATAGAACTACCAGTGGAAATCCTATTTGAGCAATATGTTTTCGAATCTCAATTAATACGTTAGACACTGGTTCCTCCGAAGTAAAGTTCGATTCGTTCAATCCAGTAAACTGAACTCGTAATTTTGATTCATTTACTGCAAAAAGTTTATTAATACGTCTCGATTGGGCTTTACTTTCTACTAATACGATGTCCGCAAAATGAATTGAAAGAAAATCAATTAACATTATCAAAGGTAACTTTAGGAATTTTGAAATCTTTAGTTTTCGCGAAATATGTCCGTCTGTAAGTGGCCATCCAGCATCAAGGATCAATGGTTTGCGGCCAACTATTTTCAAAGGCGCAGTCAAAACATGACAAGGGGACATAACCACTAAGCAGTCACTTCGTCGAATTTCTAATCTGTTCTTATAAATTGCCTGAATCCAATGAAGCACGCCTTTGGGTAACTCCATGTATTTCTTATTCAGGGTAACGGAATCAATATTGAGAATCGTGCTGGATCTTGAGTAATTCCTACCGACAAAGCCTAGAAAAAGCACCTCTAATTTATCTGGATTCTCATTTCCCATCTTAGTAGTTTAGGCAAAGCCCGCCTTTATACTCAGTATGTGAAGCGACTTCTACCTCCGGTTTGTATCCATGCATGGGGGGGTCTGGGATCACAATTATTTGCAATCGCTATGGCCTACGACTTCAAGGCAATTTCCCCAAAGAGATCGATAAAAATTGTTCTTCACACTGGCGGGGTAACTCGAAGGATCCCTGAAGTCACAGAGCTGTTTCCAGAGTTCAAATACGAATACAAAGAAGATTTTCAACAAAAAAGTGATGATTTCGTGGAATCTGCTGGTCGCTCTCTGTTCGTTTTCAGAAACACTTTTAAAAGAATTCTGTCCGCAGCGGGTTTCATGGCTCAATGTAATGATGACGTTACAACCAAGAGATTAGTTCCATGGGTGGTTTCCATTCGTGGTCACTATTCGTACCGAACCATTAATTCAGATTTTCTCATACGCTTAGCAGAACGTTGCCAGAGAATTAAAGACTATAAAATTACAGACTTAAACGATACCTGTATCGTCCATTACCGTCTAGGGGATTTACTAGTAATTAACAAAAAGAGCCCTATATCAGCAAAATCTATTGTATCGGAGTATTTGAAAATTCAAAAACAATTTCATTTCAGAAATTTAATAGTATTTTCAGATTCTCCTACAGAAGCGCGTTCACGGTTCTCGTCTTTGATTTCAGATGAAATGTTAGTCCTAGATTCAAAAACATCTTTAGTTATTGCTAATGCGATTCGAGCAAAATACTTCATTGGAACTTCATCCAAAATTTCATTTTGGATCGCAGAAATACGTGAAGTAGTTTATCAAAGCTCTTCTTCTCTGCCTTTGGAGAACTTTGATCAATACATAAAATCAACCGGCAAAGATTCTCACCTTTTAAGACCCTACTTAACGAACCTTTAACGACTTAGCGCATTGGATGTAGCGGGCTTAGAAAGCATTTCTTTTAAGCCTGCTGCGAGCAAGTCAGCTATTAAGTGCATGATCAGACTAGAACCATGCCTTAGATTACTCCTGTGAAGAGAGTGGTACTAGTTGGAACAATTTCAAATGTAGCTGGTAATTTACGATCAGATTTGATAAAAGTTATAAACGCATTGTCAACATTAGATATAATACAAACATTCTTAGTGGAGTCTGATTCAAACGATGCGACACTTTCAATCCTAGAAGGATTACGTGAAGAAATAGAAAACTTTAATTTTGTGAGTCTCGGGAATCTCAGCCTTGAGATACCAGATCGAATCCATCGCATTAGACATTGTAGAAACGTCTACGTTCAAGAAATCAGAAATATGCTTGAAATGTCAGATATAGACTATGTCGTTGTTGCCGACTTAGATGGAATGAATTCCAGAATTTCATCTGATGCGATCCAATCTTCATTTAATAGAGATGACTGGGGAGCCGTGCTTGCAAACCAAAGAGGTGGGTACTACGACGTGTTGGCTCTTAGGCATCCCACGTGGTGTCCTCAAGATGTTCTGGTTGATCTCAGAAATGAACAATCCTTGATTGATAATGCAGCTCTACCCTGGCAATCTTTTATACGTCGCGTAAGAAGAAGAGCTGCATATGATCACGCCCGCAAGAAGGCAATCTATTCAAGAATGATTAAGATTAAGCATGATGAGGGTTGGGTTGAAGTGAATTCTGGTTTCGGTGGTCTAGGGATATACAAGGCTAGCGTATTCAAGAGTTTTGATTACTCCCTACTTGAAGGAGATCTGGATTTTGAAAGTGAACATGTGGCACTTTCAAAACGAATTATAAATAGTGGGCAAAAGATTTTTATAAACCCCAAAATGATTAACAACCATTTCAATACCTACAATATAAATAGATTCTTGTTAGTCCGCCAACTTCGTGAAATGTATTGGAACTCTGGTATTAGATTCAAAAAGTTGTCTAGATCGAAAGTTGGTAAGTAGGTTGAGCAGACAAGGCCCGCACTCACCAAGGGCCCGTAAGATTTCAATCTTGTGCCCAACACGCGAGAGACCTGATCAGGTTATTCGCTTAATTGAGTCGGTTCTTGATAATGCACAAATGCCCGAAATGCTGGAAATGCTATTTTATATTGATCAGGATGATAAAACTTTTCCTAATCTAGATAGATTCGGAGACGCTGTAAGAGTTTTTCAGGGGCCGCGCACGTGGATATCGAATGCGCACAATTTTCTGTATAGCTACTGTCAAGGTGAAATAATTATGACAGCAGCCGACGATATGGTCTTTCGTACCATCGGTTGGGATTCCGCCGTATACGCGGCATTTGATTCGTTACCAGACAAAATAGCCCTAGTTTATGGAAATGATCTCGGCACTCATGCTGGAAAAATTGCTACACATGGTTTCTTTCACAGAAAATGGGTTGAAGCTCTCGGTACCTGGGTTCAACCAGGCAGGGGAAGCCTCTGGGACCTATGGTCAACAGAAAATGCTCGTAAATTAGGTAGGTTAATCTACTTAGAAGAGTTAATTATTGAGCACGTTCACTATCGACAAAGTAAAGTGAATGTTGAATTTGACAACACTTACAGTTTTGTCAGGTCCATGAATAGTTCTTTTCGGCCTGAAGTTACATATAAAAAACTAAAACGAGAAAGACGCATAGACCGAATCTTGTTAGGTGAGAAAATGGAGTCAGCACCAAAACGGGAGTTAAATTACTTAATCGGAAGTTTTGTCACTAGTTACGTTTTGAAGAATGCAAATCTTGAACAGAAGAGAAGAATACAATCTGTAACTAATTTGGGGCTTTTTGGTCTAGCTCTGCGATATTTATGGTCTAAGGCGAAGTTCAAGTAATTCCATGGTTCATTTAAATCGAGAAGTAAAAAACTTTGGCCTTATTGGAGCTGGCCCAGTAGGTATTTTTCTTTCATATTTGCTGATTGAAAAAGGTCATAAGGTGACTCTCTATGAGGCAGGAGGTAGAGAATCTGAGTCAACAAACTTGAACTTGAGCCACTACATTTTCAAAACAAAATCTAAGATACCTAGTGGCGTTCATAGATTAGGTGGCGCTTCTAACCTTTGGAAACGTCGTGTAAGTGAGTTTTCATCGAATGCATTCAACAGAATTGATGAAAAAGGTAACAGAATATGGCCTATTGGGCTTAATGAACTCGAAAAAGCAAATGCTCTTCTTTTCAGCCTTATAGATAAAGAGGGTTTAGGAGACAAAGACTATATGGAAAAGTACTTTCGAAAAGTACATCTCGAATTGACTGCACCACTTGAGCTTACATTATTTCGGTTCTGTGATGGGGATTATTTTACTTCACTGCTACATCAACTAGAGAGAAATGAAAATTTTAATTTAGTCACAAATACCCTTGTGACAGAAATCCGTCAGCGTGATGCGGAGGGCTCAGAGAAAAATAATGTTGAATTAATTTTAGTCAAAGCACCCAGCAAAAATTCAGGAAATGTCTTTCATTCCGATGTGGTTTTAACCGGAGGCTGTTTACAATCTACATCTCTTGCGATGAAGTCGATTGACATACTAACCAGACTATCTGCCCCTAATCTAATAGGTAAATTTCTGATGGAACATTTTGATGGATATGTGGGGACTATCAGAATAAAGCCAAAAAATAAAAAGACTTTGAAGAAATTGATTTTAGATGAAGATCGAAAAATACCTGGTAGTGTATTTGGAGTTGGACTCACAATTCCAAATAAGAGTTCTAAAATTTCTAAAGAAATTAACTTTCATTTAGAGTTTGTCAAGTGGAGAAAGACTTATTTGTTTGATCCTAATTTGAATGTATTTAATGGGCTACCACAGCAAATTTATAGAGTACTTTTCTTTTTAGAAAGAGTTATTAAGAAATTTCCGTCAGAACTTAGAAAATTTTGGTTTCAGGCAAAATCTACCGAGATGTATTCCGTTTGGCTTAAAGGGGAAGAGATTCCTTTCGCTGCTTCACGCCTTCAAATTTCAAAAGAAGATAACAAAAGAGATATAAGGCTGATTTACAACCATAAAGTTTCTAAGGAAACAAAGATTCTTATGAGGCAAAGATTATTGGAGTTATCCAATTTTCTGAAAAGTAATAATCTTGGCAAATTTAGAATTCATGCATATTTTCGTGTCAACTCACTATTTTACACTGGACCAAACTTTCACCCTATGGGATCTCTCCGTATGGGTTTAGATCCTAGAAATTCAATAGTTGGACCAGATTTTTCATTTCATGGTTCACCTCATGTTTTTGCGGTAAATTCTGGAATTTTCCCAAATGGCTCTAATCACAATCCAACAGCAATGGTGTTGGCATTGAGTATCGTTTATGCTTCAGGTGTTTGAAA
>Ga0209550_10006241_pt1 | contig 11122 bp, 15 predicted proteins | sample LauGreSuBDMM15SN_2_FD_187567 | JGI IMG/M metagenome (GOLD analysis project Ga0209550, IMG submission 187567) | Freshwater lake microbial communities from Lake Michigan, USA - Su13.BD.MM15.SN (SPAdes) (version 5) | ecosystem: Environmental > Aquatic > Freshwater > Lake | place: Lake Michigan... | reverse complement strand
GCCCTGAACCCACCCCCTGTGGGAGCTTGCCTGCAAGCGATTTTTTAAGTTCTGCATGCATTTCCTCACGCGAACCATAGCCGCCAAGCCAGCGCCTACAAAAACAGGCCCTGGGTGGTTTACGCTGTCTTGTCCCCTTGAATGGTCAAGTGCCCAAAGCTTGATAACATTACCCATGCTTATGAAATCCATTCCTGCCCCTGGCCCGGACGCCATCCCTGACGAGGGCGTTCCCATGTCGGTGAAGATCCGCGAGCGCATTCATCATGCCCGCAAGCGCTTTCACGCGAATGACAACATTGCTGACTTTATTGAACCCGGCGACATGGAGCGCCTGCTCGATGAGGTCGAGCTCAAGATGCAAGGCGTGCTTGAAAGCATGGTCATAGACACCGTCAACGACCACAACACCAACGACACAGCGCGCCGTGTGGCCAAGATGTACCTCAACGAGGTGTTCAAAGGGCGTTACGTCCAGCCGCCGCCCATCACCGAGTTTCCCAATGCCGAGCATTTGAACGAGCTCATGATCGTGGGCCCCATTCGGGTCCGCAGTGCGTGCTCCCACCACTTGTGCCCGGTGATAGGCCAGGTCTGGATTGGCGTGATGCCCAATGAGCGCACCAACGTGATTGGCCTGTCCAAGTACGCCAGGCTGGCCGAGTGGGTCATGGGGCGGCCGCAAATTCAAGAAGAAGCGGTGGTCATGCTGGCCGATTTGATCCAAGAAAAAACCCAGCCCGACGGCTTGGCCATCGTGATGGAAGCCAGCCACTTTTGCATGGGCTGGCGCGGCGTCAAGGACCTGGACAGCAAGATGATCAACTCGGTCATGCGCGGCGTGTTCCTCAAAGACCCCAATTTGCGCCGTGAATTTCTTGCGCTGATTCCCAAGCGCTCGACCGATTAACTCCCCGTCGCCGCCAGTGTGGCGGCTTTTTTCACCTTTTTTGGTTTGCAGGCACCCCCATGTTGGTTCGTTTGATTTATGCCAGCCGCGCGGTCGATTCCCAGTCTGCCCAGGCCACTGAAGACATCTTGTCCAGCTCGCGCAGCCACAACCCGGCCAGCGGCATCACGGGCATTCTTTGCTACGGCAATGGTATTTTTTTGCAGGCGCTCGAAGGCGGCCGCACGCCCATCAATCAGCTGTACGGCCATATTCAGCGCGATGCGCGCCACAAAGACGTGGTGCTGCTGAGCTACGGCGAGATTGAAGAGCGCAGCTTTGGCAGCTGGACCATGGGCATGGTGAACCTGGCCAAGCTCAACACCTCCATTGTGCTGAAGTACTGTGAAAAGCCCGAGCTCGACCCCTATGCCGTCTCGGGTTCAGTAGCGCTGGCGCTGCTGCAAGAGCTGATGGCCACCGCCTCCATCATGGGCCGCGCCTGACGCGGTCAGCCATGCCTCGACTGATTGCGGGTTGCGATTTCTCCAGCAGCCCCAGCCGCCGCAAAACCATTGTGTTTGCCACGGGTACCCTGGACCGTTCGCGGGTGCAGCTCAGCGGCATTGAGCGCCTGCCTAGCCTGGATGAATTTGCGGCTTGGCTCGCCCGCGACCAAGCCTGGGTCTGCGGCTTTGACCTGCCTTTTGGCTTGCCCCGTGAGCTGGTCAATGCCCTGGCTTGGCCCACGGACTGGCCAGACTGCATGCGCCATTACGCGGGCTTGTCGCGCGAACAAATTCGCACCGCCTTTGCCCGCTTTTGCAACAGCCGCCCGGTGGGTGGCAAATTTGCCCACCGCGCAACCGACTTGCCTGCCGGTTCGAGCTCGTCCATGAAATGGGTCAACCCGCCTGTGGCCTACATGCTGCACGCAGGCGTGCCTCGCCTGATAGCCGCAGGCGTGCACTTACCTGGGCTGCACAGCGCTGAGCAGGCCACAGCCGCCGCCCCGCACACCGCCCACCTGCCCGAGCGCGTGGGCCTAGAGGCTTACCCGGGCCTGTTGGCGCGCGAGCTCTTGCAGGCCAGTGGAGACGCCAAGCGCAGCTATAAAAACGACGCCAAGGTCCTGCAAACGCCAGAGCGCCTGATTGCCCGCAAAGATCTGATCACTGCCTTGGAAAATGGCCAGACGCGCTTGGGCCTGCGCCTCAAACTCAGCCATGCCCAGCGCGACATGCTGGTGGACGACGCCACGGGCGATGCGCTCGATGCCGTGCTTTGCCTGATGCAGGCAGCCTGGGCCGAGCACCAACACCTGCAAGGCCATCTGCGCTATGGTTTGCCTGCGCAGGTGGATCCGCTGGAAGGCTGGATCATCACGGCCTGACGCTGTTGCGCATGGCCAGGGGGTGGTCGCTGATGAACGGGTGTTTTATGAACTGGCGTGTATGAGTTGGCGCAAATGGTGGAGCCGCTTGAACAAGGCGAGTTTGTGGCGCGCGTTGGTGGCGGTGTGGTATTTGGTGCGGGACAAGCGCACGCCGCTGGCGCCCAAGGTGCTGGCCTGGTCGGTGCTGGCTTATGCGCTCAGCCCCATTGACCTGATTCCAGACTTTATTCCCGTGCTGGGCCTGCTCGACGACTTGGTCATCTTGCCGTTGGGCCTTTGGCTGGTCGTCAAACTCGTGCCCGTCTGGCTCTGGCAAGACAAGTTGCGCATGGCACAAGCGTTTGAAGGGCGGTTGCCCAAGCTGCTGGTGGGCTTGGTGTTGGTGATCGGGCTGTGGCTGGCCTTGGTGGCGTTGCTGGCGTGGTGGCTTTGGTCCTCGGTGAGGGCGGCTTAAAAAGAGGGCTTTCTATGGCTTCCGACACCTGCACACAGTGGCCGCGGTTGGCCGCCAGCTTGGCTTGGCTGGCGGCCTTGGTGGTGTCCCTCATGGGCTGCGCCCATGCGCAAGCGCCAAGTTGGGTTGGCGTGGTGGTGCATGTGACGGATGGCGACACGGTCTATGTTCGCGCCGGGCCTGGGCCTGCCGTGGCCGTGCGATTGCTTGGTCTGGACGCGCCAGAAATTTGTCAAACTGGGGGACTTGCTTCGCGCGATGTGCTGAGGGAGTGGGTCTTGCACCAGAGCGTGACTGTAGAGGGCCGTGGCCAAGACAGCTATGGGCGTGAGTTGGCTTGGCTGTATGTGCAGGGCCAAGACGTGGGGCGCGCCATGGTGGCCCAAGGCCACGCCTGGGCTGATCGCCAAGGTCAGCAAGAGGGGCCGTACGCGCAAGAGCAGCGCCAAGCCCGCCTGGAAAAGCTGGGCTTGTTTGCGCAGGCCCAGCCGGAGACGCCACGCGACTTCAGGCGGCGCCATGGCTCTTGCCACAGGGTGCCGTGAGCTCGGTGCTCACGACCCTGTGTGGCTGTGGGACCGCAGGGCCTGAGGTCCTGTCTGCCCCGTTCAGGGGCGAACCACGATGTTGTTGCGCACAGACTTGACGTTGCGGCTGTTGCGCGCAATTTGCTCGGCCTTGGCTTTTTCTTCAGCGCTGGCGGCAAAGCCGGACAGTTGCACCGTGCCGCTCAATGTTTCCACACTGAGGGAGCCGGCCAAGACGATTTTGTCCTCGACAAACTTGGCTTTGACGGCGGTGGTGATGGCGGTGTCGTCCACATGCGAGCCAGCGGTATGCTTGCTGCGGATTTAGGTTGAAACCGGCCCGCGTCAAGTCGCGCATTGCGCCCAAGTGCTCAGCAAGGCCGCTGCCGCCAAAGGTTCCGCCCAGCCCGTCAGCCGCTCACCCAATGAGCGTTCAAAGTCTTGGCTTCAGATGCCCTCAAGGCAGGAGGCGTTTGGCGCTGGGAATGCAGGCGTTCAGGCTTTGGGCGGCTCACGCAGCGCGCTGCACACGCTGCAGCCCGCGTCGCGTGCCAGCCGCATCTCGCTCCAGCACATGCGGCGGGCGTCCAGCATCAACAGCCGCCCGGCCAGGGGTTCGCCCACCCCGGCCAACAGCTTGAATGCCTCGGCCGCCTGCACGCTGCCAATGATGCCCACCAGCGGTGCAAACACGCCCATGGTGGCGCACATCGCTTCTTCGGGCGGCGTTTCTGGGGGAAAGAGGCAGGCGTAGCAAGGCGCCTGGTCTTGGCGCGTGTCATAGACGCTGACCTGCGCGTCAAACCCAATGGCCGCCCCAGACACCAGCGGTGTGCGGTGCTTGACGCAGGCGCGGTTGATGAGCTGGCGCGTGTCAAAGTTGTCGGTGCAGTCCAGCACCAGGTCGGTGTGCGGCAGCAAGTCGTCGAGCAAGGCCTGATCGGCGCGCTGTGTCAGGCAGCGCAGCGCCACGTCGGGGTTGATCTCGCGGATGGACTGCGCCAGCGACTCGGCCTTGAACTGGCCCACGCGATCCAGCCGGTGCGCAATTTGGCGCTGCAAGTTGGTCTCATCCACCCGGTCGTGGTCGACCAAGGTGAGCTGTCCCACCCCAGCGCTGCCCAGGTACAGGCCCACGGGCGAGCCCAAACCGCCGGCGCCTACTACCAGCACACGCGCGGCCAGCAGCCGGGCTTGGCCTTCCACGCCAATGTCGTCAAGCAATATATGGCGCGAGTAGCGCAGCAACTGGGCGTCGTTCATGCAAGAAAAACCCGCCGGAGGGCGGGTGGGTGGCGTGGAGAAGCAGGCGAGACTTTAGTTTTCTTTCTTCGCTTCCGTGCGCGGGGCCTGCGTCTTGCTGACCATCACTTGCCGGCCTTTGAGTTGGTTGAGCGCTTGGATCAGCGGAAAGTCTTTGTCGCTGCCAAACTCGGGCGGGCGGCGCTGCTCGGGGGGCAGGCGGGAGGCGGCATCGAGCTTTTTGAGCGCTTCTTCTCTGGCTTTTTCGCGTGCCGGGTCTTTGACCTCGGGGGCGCCGCCGTTGCCCAGGTGTTTTTCCAGGTCGGCCTCGCGTGAGCGCAAGATGGCAAAGGGGCTGCCTTCTGGCGTTTCGTCCACCAACACGTCGGGCATGATGCCCTTGGCCTGTATGGTCTTGCCGCTGGGCGTGAAGTAACGCGCCGTGGTGATCTTCAAGCCCGTGTCTGGGCCCAGTGGCCGCACCGTCTGCACCGAGCCCTTGCCAAAGGTCTGGCTGCCCATGATGGTGGCGCGCTTGTGGTCCTGAAGGGCGCCGGCCACGATCTCGCTGGCCGAGGCCGAGCCTTCGTTGACCAGCACCACAAGCGGCACTTTTTTGAGCGCCGCGGGCAGGCGTTTGAGCGGGTCACTGCCGCGCCGCACGTAAAACTCGGGCGAGGCCTTGTAGGTGAACTTGCTCTCGGCCAACTGGCCGTTGGTGGAAACCACCGTGACGTTTTCAGGCAAAAACGCGGCTGAAATGGCCACCGCCGCATCCAGCAGGCCGCCCGGGTCGTTGCGCAGGTCCAGCACCATGCCTTTGAGCTGGGGGTCTTGTTTGTAGAGCATCTCTACGCGGGTGACAAAGTCCTCGACCGTCCGCTCTTGGAACTGCGACAGCCTTACCCAGCCGTAGCCGGGCTCGATCATCTTGGCTTTGACCGACTGGGTTTTGATTTCTTCGCGCGTGATGGTCACCGGGAAGGTGCGGTTCTCGTCCTTGCGAAAAATAGTCAGCAGCACCTTGGTGTTGGGCTCGCCGCGCATGCGCTTGACGGCCTCGTTGAGCGACAGACCTTTGACCAGGGTGTCGTCAATTTTGGTAATCAAGTCGTTGGGCTTGAGGCCAGCGCGGTCGGCCGGCGAGCCTTCAATGGGCGAGACCACCTTGACCAGACCGTCTTCTTGGCTGATCTCAATGCCCACGCCCACAAAGCGGCCTGAGGTGCCCTCGCGGAATTCTTTGAAGGATTTTTTGTCAAAGTAAACCGAGTGCGGGTCCAAACTGGCAACCATGCCGGAGATGGCGTCGGTGATCAGCTTTTTGTCGTCCACAGGCTCGACATAGTCACTTTTGACCATGCCGAACACGGCCGCAAGTTGCTGCAGCTCTTCGAGCGGCAGCGGCGCCATATTGTTTCGCGCTACAGCTTGGAGCTGCACAGTGGTGAGGGCGCCGGCTACCGCGCCCAGAGAAATCAAGCCTGCTATTTTGAGTTTTTGACCCATACCGACCTTTGATGGCTCACCCGGGCAAGCCCACACAGTGGTGCCCAGAAAGTGAGCAGCAATATACACCCGGCCAAGCTTTGGTGGGTGTGAAGGGCTGTCAAAACACCCTTGTGCGCTTGTTACATTTCGTATGGCACGGGGCCGGGCTGCGGATCAGCCCTTGCCTTGCGCGGCCACCCGCGCGGCGGCCTCGGCGGCGGCCTGGGCATCGCCCAAATAGTAGTGGCGAAGCGGCTTGAGTTCGGCGTTGAGCTCGTAGACCAGCGGAATGCCGTTGGGGATGTTCAGACCCACGATGTCGGTCTCTGACATGCCGTCCAGGTACTTGATCAAGGCCCGTATGGAGTTGCCGTGGGCGGCCACCACCACACGTTTGCCCGCTTTGATGGCCGGGGCCATGGCCTCGTTCCAAAAGGGCAGCACGCGCGCCACCGTGTCCTTGAGGCATTCGGTCAGCGGCACCTGGGCCGCGTCTAGCTTGGCGTAGCGGCGGTCACTGCGTTCGCTGCGCGCGTCGCCGGGTTCCAGCGCCGGGGGCGGGGTGTCGTAGCTGCGGCGCCAAACCAGCACCTGCTCGTCGCCGTACTGTTTGGCCATGTCGGCCTTGTTCAGGCCCTGCAGCGCGCCGTAATGCCGCTCATTAAGCCGCCAGCTGTGCACCACCGGCAGCCAAGTGCGGTCCATCTCGTCGAGCACGTGCCACAGCGTGCGGGTCGCGCGCTTGAGCACGCTGGTGTAGGCCAGGTCAAAGTCGTAGCCCTCGGTCTTGAGCAACTGGCCGGCCGAGATGGCTTGGGCCAGTCCGGTGGGCGTGAGGTCTACATCGGTCCAGCCCGTAAAGCGGTTTTCAAGGTTCCAGGTGGATTCACCGTGGCGGATGAGCACAAGTTTGTACATGGGGCGGGGCAATGAAATCGAAAGAAAATGACCATGCAACGCCTAACGGGTGGCTGGGCGCAGTTGGGCAGGCATGAGCGCAGCATTCTAGAATCCTCGGTTTGCCGCTCACTGAGACGAAGGACCCCTGTGAAATTTTTGATGGACAACTGGATGCTGATCTCCGTGGCGCTGAGCTCGGGTTTGCTGCTGCTGTGGCCAGTGATCGCTGGCGGTGCACGCCCGGGGAGCTTGAGCCCGGCCGGCGCAGTGCAGTTGATCAACCGTGAAAAAGCCGTGGTCATTGACGTGGGCGAGCCCCATGAGTTTGCGCTGGGCCATGTGGTGGGCTCCAAAAACGTGCCTTTGGGCCAAATTGAAAGCAAGCTGCCGGGTCTGGTCAAAAACAAAAGCCTGCCCGTGATCATGGTGTGTCCCGTGGGTGCGCGTGCCGCAAAAGCTGCGGAAGCCGCCAAAAAGATGGGCTTTGAGCAGGCCCAGGCCATTGCGGGCGGCCTCAAAGCCTGGAAAGAAACCGGCTTGCCCGTTGAGAAAGCCTGAGCCTGCCATGACACATGTGAAGATGTACACCACTGCCATCTGCCCTTATTGCATTCAAGCCAAGGCCTTGCTCAAGCGCCGTGGCGTGGAGCAGCTCGAAGAAATCCGCATCGACCTGGTGCCCGGTGAGCGCGAGCACATGATGCAGATCACCGGCAGGCGCACGGTGCCGCAAATCTTTGTCGGCGACACGCACGTGGGCGGCTGCGATGATTTGATGGCGCTGGATGCCAGAGGTGGGCTGGTGCCTTTGCTCGAAGGCCATGCTGCGGCCTGATTCCGACTGGCCATGGGGCCTGAGATAATAATGATTTCAGCAGTGTGTTCACACGCTGCACCAGTTAACTTCCAAGGACTCTCATGGCTGAACAACAAGCCCCTGCCGACCCCGTTTTCCAAATTCAGCGCGTCTACCTCAAAGACGTCTCTTTGGAGCAGCCCAACTCACCGGCCATCCTCACCCAGCCAGAGCAGCCCAGTGTGGACATTCAGCTGGCTGTGGCCCATGAGCAACTGGTCGAAGGCGTGTTTGAGGTCACGGTGACGGCCACGGTGCACACCAAAATTCAGGACAAAACTGTGTTTTTGGTTGAGGCCAAACAAGCCGGTATTTTTGAAATTCGCAACCTGCCTGAAGAGCAAATGGGCCAGGTGGTCGGCATTGCCTGCCCGCAAATCATTTACCCCTACCTGCGCGGCAATGTGGCCGACGTGGTGCAGCGCGCGGGCTTTCCGCCTGTGCACCTGGCCGAAATCAATTTTCAGATGCTTTACCAGCAGCAACTCGAAGCCCAGGCCCAGCAGGCCGGCATTGAGACCGCCTGAGTTTGAAGGTCCGCGCTCAGGCGCGGACCCGCTCTTGCGGCGTGTCAAGGCTGCCGCTTTCAAGCGCTGCCAGAGCAGTGCAGCCACACCCGGAGTGCAGGCATGAAAATCATTGTGCTGGGCGCAGGCGCCTGGGGAACGGCGCTGGCGGTCAATGCCAGCGTCCACCATGCGGCTGGTCATCAACTCACGCTGTGGGCGCGCGACGTTGATCAACTGCGCGCCATGCAAGCCTCGGGCGTGAACAGCCGCTACCTGCCCGAGGTGCGCCTGCCTGATGCGCTGCGGCTGAGCGCCGCGCCGCTGCAATCGGCTGTTGAGGGGCAAGACCTGGTGGTGCTGGCCTCGCCCGTGGCCGGTATTCGGGGCCTGCTCACCGAGTTGGCAGGTTTGAGCGCGCCTGTGGTTTGGTTGGCCAAGGGCTTTGAGGCGCCCCTGGCCAGCTCAGAACGCGCGCCCCAGGGCCTGATGGTTCACGAAATACGCGCCCAAGTCGCTCCGACTTTGCGCTGCGGCGTGCTCAGCGGCCCAGGCTTTGCCCGTGAAGTGGCCCAGGGCTTGCCCACCGCGCTGGTGGCCGCCAGTGAACACTCGCTGGTGCGTCAAGCCTTGGTCGAGGCTTTTCACAACCCCACGTTGCGGGTGTATGCCAACGATGACCTGGTGGGCGCCGAAGTCGGTGGTGCGGTGAAAAACGTGCTCGCCATCGCCACGGGTTTTTGCGATGGTTTGAAGCTGGGCCTGAACGCCCGTGCCGCGCTCATCACGCGCGGCCTGGTGGAGATCACTCGCTTGGGCGTGGCTTTGGGGGCGCGCACCGACACCTTCATGGGTTTGTCGGGCATGGGCGACCTGGTGCTGACCGCCACCGGTGACCTGAGCCGCAACCGCCAAGTGGGTCTGTTGCTGGCCCAAGGCCTGAGCCTCCAAGAGGCCGTGGCCTCCTTGGGCCATGTCGCCGAAGGTGTCTACAGCGCCCGCACCGTGGTGCGCCGGGCCCAGGCATTGGGTGTGGAGATGCCTATTTCTCAGGCTGTGGTGGCCCTGCTCGACGGCCAATTGCATCCCCAACAAGCCGTGGCCATGCTCATGGGCCGAGAGCCCGCGCCAGAGCTGCGCTGAGTGCGGGCTAAGGCCCGTCTGCGGCTGTCCTTGGAGCAAGGCGGCCCGCGAAGAATCGCCGGCAGGCCAGCTCCTACAAAGACAAAACCCTTGCCTCTTCTTGTCCCCTGTAGGAAACAAGCCTGCAAGCGAATGTGGGCATGCGGCCATGCCACATGTGCGCCACGAATCGCCGGCAGGCCAGCTCCTACAAAGACAAAACCCTTGCCTCTTCTTGCCCCCTGTAGGAGCTTGCCTGCAAGCGAATATTGGCATGCGGCCATGCCACATGGGCGCCAAGAATCGCCTGCAAACCAGTTTCTACAACTACAAAATACCTCTTCCCTGTGGGGGCCTGTCTTGGGCGTATGCGTTCGCCCCAAGCATTCAGATGTCCAGGTTGTCAATCAGCCGCGTGCTGCCCAGCCGTGCGGCACCCAGCGCCGTCAAGGCGCTGGTGGCCAGCTCGGCGGGTGTGGGCAGGAGCAAATCGCTTTGACGGCGCACAGTGAGGTAGTCCGGTTTCCAGCCGCGCGCGCTCAGGGCCTGCATGGCTTGCTGCTCCAAGGCGGGCAAATCGGGCGTGCCGCTGGCGCGCACCGCCTGCCCCAACGCCTTCAGCGCCAGCGACAGCTGCACCGCCTCGGCGCGCTCCGCAGCGCTCAGGTAGACGTTGCGAGACGACAGCGCCAGGCCGTCAGCGGCCCGCTGCGTGGGGCCAGTGACGATGCAGGTGGGCAGCGCAAACTGCTCGACCATTCGGCGCACCACCATGAGCTGCTGGCGGTCTTTTTGGCCAAACACCGCCGTGCCTTGGGCTTTGCCTGCGAACACCGCTTGGAACAGCTTCATCACCACGGTGCACACGCCCGTGAAAAACCCGGGGCGAAAGTGACCTTCTAGGATGTCGGCGAGGGCCGGATCGGGCAGCACCTTGAAGGTTTGAGGCTGCGGGTAGAGCTCGCGTTCGGAAGGGGCAAACACCAGGTCGCAGCCTTGGGCGCGCAGTTGCTCGGCGTCGGCCTCCAGCGTGCGGGGGTAGCTGTCAAAGTCTTCGTGTGGGGCAAACTGCATGCGGTTGACGAAGATGCTGACCACGGTGCAGTCGCCCAGGGTTTTGGCGCGCGTGACGAGGTCCAAATGGCCAGCGTGCAGGTTGCCCATGGTGGGCACAAAAGCGGGATGCTGGCTGGCAGCCAGTGCCAAGCGCAGGTCGGCAAGGGTGTGGACGATCTTCATGTGTCGCAATGATTAAACCTAAATCCGGCAGTTGGGCGCGGCCGAGGGGCTGACGAAGCAGGTCTCTGGCTAGGCGCGAGTGCCCCCCGGACTGCCTGTCCGGGGGGTGCGGGCAACAACGCCAGAGGCCTGAAGCGGCAGACCTGCGGCCTTGCAGCGCTTCACCCATGAGGTGAGGACCGTCGTGTGCGCAAGTGTTTGGTTCATAAAGTGTTTGAAGCGGAATCAAGCGGCCAACTGCCGGGTTTAGGTTAAATGCTGCGCGCCCGGCTGCACCCCTTGCGGGTGCGACTGCCTTCAGGCCGCGCCGAGAACTGTAACGCGTGGCCGCCGAGCTTTTAAGCGCCGGTTAACAGCCGAGTTCAACACTCGCGTTCTATGTTCCCAACCAAGAGCCGCGCTCACCAGCCATGTTGATGGTCCACCGGAAAGCTTTGGTCTTTGACCGCGCGCACATAGGCTTCCATGGCCTCGCGCACGCTGCTGGCGCCGTCCATGAA
>Ga0209550_10006237_pt1 | contig 11132 bp, 6 predicted proteins | sample LauGreSuBDMM15SN_2_FD_187567 | JGI IMG/M metagenome (GOLD analysis project Ga0209550, IMG submission 187567) | Freshwater lake microbial communities from Lake Michigan, USA - Su13.BD.MM15.SN (SPAdes) (version 5) | ecosystem: Environmental > Aquatic > Freshwater > Lake | place: Lake Michigan, USA... | reverse complement strand
TTGGCTACTGTAAGTGTTGAAGATGTACCTACAACATTTGCAAACGTTACATTGTCGGCTGATGATTGCCATTGAATATTACCAATGGCGTCATTTACTCTAAGTACAGAACTGTTTGTTCCGGTACATACTGTTGTAGCTCCAACCGTTGTTCCAGCATTGGCAGGTAAACTGGTCATTAAGGCAACAGCATCTGTAGTTGCAGACGAACAAGTTCCACTTGTTAATACAGCTCTGTAATAGGTATTTGCACTCAAGTTGGTTGCCGTATAGCTAGCGGCAATTGCTCCAACAATATCAGTGTAGGTTACATTGTTGTTTGACGATTGCCATTTGATGGTGCCTACGTGCCCTGATAAGGTTAATACGGTGCTGTTGATTCCTGTACATACACGTACATTTCCACCTTTTATTTCCCCAGCTTTAGAAGCAGCTGTTACGGTTACCGTAGCTGCAGCAGTTGCAGCTGACGTACAGTTACCACTAGTTACAACGGCTTTGTAGTATTGCGTTGTAGTGTTTACTGGTGTAGTATATGTAGCAGCAGTAGCGCCTGCTAAATTGGTATAAGTACCCGTAAGAGCAGAACTAGATTGCCATTGGATTGATCCAGAGTTGCCAGTCAATGTAAGGGTTTTTGTACTTCCAGCACACATTGCACCTGCACCTGTTACAGTTCCAGCTGTTGATTTAAGTACAGTCAATACTGCAGCAGCTGAGGATTTTGTACCACAAGTAGGCGTAGAACCAACTGTTGAAACTACTGCTCTGTATTTGTAGCCACTCAAAGTGCTTGTTGCATTGGTAAGTGTAAGTGTAGCGGTAGTAGCTCCCGAATAAATATTTGACGTGATAGTTGATGCACTATTGGCAATGTTTATCCAAGTAGTTCCAGTTGGCGTTTGGTATTGCCACACATATGATGCAGTTTGAACTGCATTGGTTACTGTAGCGCCAACCGTAAAGCTTGCGTTTGCAGCATTACAAATTGTTGTATTTGCTGGATTGATGCTCACATAAACACTTGGATAAATCGCTGGATTTGTATCGTTGCAGTCTAAATTATTTGTGGAATAACCCGGAGGCGTAGTTGAAGTATGCAAAGCCGCTACTGTAGTAGAACCAAATCCGTCTTGGTCAGCATCTACAAAGTAATTGGTGGCTTGGTAAGGAGCGTTGCTAAAGTAGATATTATCTACATACACTTTACTGCTTCCAAAAGGTGTTCCTTCTAATTTAAATTGTACGATGGCACTTTTATTTATGTTGCTGTATTGTGCCAAGTTTATGTCATAACTGTTCCAGCCCGATAGCGTAGGTGTTAGCGTTACCGATTGCTCAACTGGTCCGGCGTTAATCAAAAACACTTTGAAAGCAGTACAGTTTGGTGTCCAGATATCCATGTGCAAGAAATTCATTCCTGAAGCATTCACAGAATTGGCAAATTGTATTCCTTGGTAATTTAAGTTGGCATACAATTTAGTCGTATTCCCTGCAATAGAAACATCAGAAACGACAGTAGATTGACCCCAGTTCGGGAACCAATCGGTACCGGCAACATTGGTGTAGGCATCGCTAAATAACGAAATAACGTTTGCCGCAGGCACAGTAGGTGTAGGTGCAGCCGTCATCGGCTCTGTAGGCAACACTACGCCAGTAGCATCTTTCCAAAAATAAACATTGTCTACATATACTATACCGGCTCCAACTGGAATTCCAGAGAAAATGATCTGAGAAAGGTGCGCTTTGCTCGCCAAATTGGCAAAATCAGACAAGGCAATATCAAAACTGTTCCAGCCAGAAAGAGTAGGATTCAACACAATTTCGTGCTCTGAATCGTCTCCACCACCATAGCCGTTATTGGCTCCAAAATCAACCAATTTTACACGGAAAGTAGTCATATTTGGTGTCCATACATCGATGTGCATTTTTTGCATGCTTGATGCATTAATGCTATTTGCTCCTGTGGCTTCAACACCTACGAAATTTAAACTTTCGTACAATTTGGTGTCGTTGCCTGCAATTTGAGTGTTGGTCAATACGGCACTAGACCAATCGGTTCTCCAGGTGTCTACAGCTACATTGGCATACGCATTGCTAAACATAGAAACCACGTCACTTGCATTTCTAGCAGGAGGGGTTGGTGCAGCAGTTGTGGGAACTGAACTCACACTGGTTACCACAAAATTGGTTGAAATACTTTTGCTTTTGAACAAATTGTCAACTGTTTTTTGTGTGGCTTTGATCACAGTTGTTCCTGCGCCCATAATGGTAATAGTTGAGCCAGAAACGGTTGCTACTGCAGGATTGCTGCTGCTGTAAATAAAACCACCGGTGCTGTTACTTGTTGGAGGCGTGATGCTAAATGGTGCATCGCCAATAACTTTACTTGGAACAGTAAATGGGCCAAACGTAGGATCAACCAAGGCAGCTGATTCTTTCCAGAAATACAGGTTGTCTAAATACACAACACTAGATCCAAAAGGAGTTCCTTCAAGCTTAAATTGTCCAATGTTATTTAGGGCAACCGCAGGAAATTGAGCCAAGTTAATGTCATAGCTATTCCATCCAGCAAGTGTTGGCGTAAGCGTTACAGATTGCTCACCAATTCCGGCATTAATTAAAAACAATTTAAATGCAGTACAATTGGGTGTATAGATATCAACATGCAAATTGGTCATGCCTGATGCATTGATAGGCGAGGCAAATTGTACCCCTTGATAGTTTAAATTAGTGTAACGTTTAATAGTGTTTCCAGCAACGGTAATGTCGCTAACTGAAGTGCTTTGTCCCCAGTTTGGAAACCAATCGGTACCCGCAATGTTGGTGTAGGCATTACTAAATAAAGAAATAATTAAATCACTCGATCTAGCAGGTGGTGTAACTGGCGATAGCGTTGGAGCAGGATAACTCACGGTAAAAACCGAAGTGGCATTTCCAGCACTAAAACTTCCATCAGCTGCTTGATTGGCTGTGATTATTGATGTTCCAGCGCCAACTACTGTTACAGTAGTTCCTGAAATAGAAGCAACAGTAGGGTTGCTGCTGGTGTAGGTGAACGCACCCGCACTATTACTTGTGGGTGGCGTTAGTGAAAATGGTGCGGCACCAACTAATTTTGACGGAACTACAAATCCTGTGATTGTAGGTAAAACGGCTGGAGTATAAAAATAGATGTTGTCATAATACACGGTAGTACCACCAAAAGGAGTACTCACAAATTTAAATTGAATAATGTTGTTTAGCGCAACACCTTGAGAGGAGAATGCACTTAAGTCAATGTCATAACTGTTCCATCCAGCAGCTGTTGGATTTACAGTTACCTTTTTTTCCAATCCGCCCGGGTTTATTAAAAACACATCAAAAGCGGTGCAATTCTCTGACCATAAATCCAAATGCAATTTGGTCATTAGAGAAGCGTTAACTGGACTTGCAAATTCAACACCAATGTAATTGAAATTGCTTAATTTTTTTACGGCGTTTCCGCCTGCAGTTTCATCAGAAACCACGGTTGATTGCCACCACCAGGGGGCAAAATTGGTTCCCGCCAAATTGGTGTAGGCATCTGAAAATACAGACACTACACTGCTGGCGTTTCTAGAGGGCGGCGTTGGGGCCGACACTGTAGGGACGTTTTGTGCAAATGCAAGCATAGATAACAGTAGCATGCACAGTGAATACATTTTTTTCATTTTGTTTTTTGGTTTAAATTAATAAAGGGTTGAAAGTAAACATTTACCCTATAGAAACACGATTGAATTACCTATATAAAAACTATACGGATTTAATTTTTTTGCAAGTCAAGTGTATAGTGAAAGAAAATAGATTTATTATTTGTAATTCATTGAAAATGAGTGTTTTAATTGATAATTAAGTAGTGTATAGATTGATTTTTTTGCTTTTTTAAATGGTTTATGCTGCTTTAGCACTTGTCAAATGAAGATTACAACGATGTAGTTCACCGAAATTTTGAGAATCATTTGTGTGTTTCATTCCTTTCGTTGAGATTTTATTCGGACTGATTTTTATCCGATAGATATTTGTATACCTTTGTCGCTAAGTAAAAAATATGGCAACCAAAACAATGCAATCCGAAGTTTCAGCAGGTACTTACTTGCCCTTGATGGAAGAATTTTACACCATTCAAGGTGAGGGCTACCACACAGGAACGGCTGCCTACTTTGTGCGCATTGGCGGATGTGATGTTGGATGCCATTGGTGTGATGTAAAGGAAAGTTGGGACGCCAATTTGCATCCGCCCACGGCTATTGAATCCATAGTGGTTCAGGCGCAACATTACGCCAACACTATAGTAGTGACTGGTGGCGAACCGCTCCTGTGGAATATGCTTCCGCTAACAGCTGCATTAAAAGCAGCCAATCTCAGTATTCATATTGAAACGTCTGGTGCCTATGCGTTTACAGGTATTTGGGATTGGATTTGTTTATCTCCCAAGAAAACGAAACTACCCGTTCCAGAGGCCTATCAAAAAGCGCATGAACTAAAAGTTATTGTCTACAACAGCCACGATTTTATTTTTGCCGAGGAGCAAGCAGCTCTAATAAACCAAGATGCTATCTTATTTTTACAGCCCGAATGGAGTAAAAGAGAAGAAATGACGCCGCTCATTGTAGAGTATGTGATGAAAAATCCAAAGTGGCGTATTTCGCTTCAAACACATAAGTATTTAAATATTCCCTAAGATTATTTACCCATCATAGAATCAGGTTCAATTTTCTTTGTATACTTGCTTTTAAAATCTATCTCTATGAAAAACTTTACACTTTTTCTTCTCCTATTTGGAAGTTTTAATTTGTTTGCTCAACGCACCTGTGCTAACCCTCATAAAACAAAGGAGCTTATCCAAACGGTTCCAGGTTTTGCCGCGCATCACGAGGAAATGAAATCGTATTTGCGCAACACTTCGCAAGAAAATTTGTTCAACAAGCCCAATGCGCCTCAAGTTGTGGTTACCATTCCAGTTGTGTTTCATGTGTTGTATAAAAATGCTACCCAAAACATTTCGGACGCGCAGATACTATCGCAACTGGCTGTGCTCAATGCCGATTACCGCAAATTGAATACCGATTTTAATTCGGTAGTTCCTTCGGTTTTTAGACCATTGGGTGCCGATATGGAAATAGCTTTTTGTTTGGCAACCCGCACACCAACAGGAGCTTTAACAACTGGAATTACTAGAAAATCAGTTGCTAACTCGTTTATTTTTGACAACAATTATTATGCCGCCTCTGGCGAACCGGCTTGGGATACAACCAAGTACTTGAATATATGGGTTGGGAAATTCACCGACAATACCTTATTGGGTTTTGCCTATTTGCCTGATGTAGCGGGAACCAATTATGATGGGCTTTGCATCAGTTACACTGCGTTTGGCACTACCGGAACAGCTGCAGCGCCATTCAATAAAGGTCGAACTGCTACACACGAAATTGGTCATTATTTTGGACTTGATCATCCTTGGGGCGCCGACGGAAGTACTTGCAATTCTACAGCCAATAGCGATGGAGTAGCCGATACGCCTGCTACTGATAATCCCTATTATAGTTGTCCCACTTTTCCAAGTAATACTAATGCGTGTACCACCACAACAAATGGTTCTATGTTTATGAATTATATGGATTATGTAGATGATGCTTGTATGGCCTTTTTTACAGCAGGTCAAAAGGCAATTATGCAAAACACTTTGGCGGGACCACGTTTTAGTTTAATCACCTCAAACAATGGCTGTGGTGCTTTAAGTCTAGATGATTTTGAGGCGATTAATGCCATAGCAGTCTATCCAAATCCGGCTTCCAATTATTTCCAAATCACTTCTCCGCTCATCGCAGTTGACGAAGTAGAATTGTATAATGCCATGGGGCAATTGGTAAGTACACAAAAACTTTTGGGCACTAATGCGCAAGTTAGTATAAGTGAACTGGCTGTGGGGACGTATTATTTACGCATCTACAACCAAGGTTCTTTTGTGAAATCGGCGAAGATTGTAAAACTGTAATACAATTTATTTTTCTATACTTAATCCCAAGTTCATCCCTTGGGATTTTTTAATGGAGTCTAGCCAAGTAGTCGTAATGTTCGCCTTCTATAATTAATTCACACTGCAATCCATAAGCTAGCGCCGCGCGTTGCAAGGTGTTGTAATCCAGATAAAGCCAAGGAAATGGCTCGTCGGTTTGGCCTTTGTAGGAAACAGTAAAAGTCAATTCGCCATAATAGCCCTCGGCAGGAATGGAGTAGCTTCCGTCCTCATTTTCGTCATACATATAAATCAGGTCAGAGCTGTCAATCAAGATTTGTCCGCCTGGTTGTAATAGTGATTTTAGTTTCTGCAAATAGTTTGGCAGCTCGTCCAAGGTTCTAAATATCCCTGTGCCGTTCATTAAGAGCAAAATCGTGTCAAATGTTTCATTTTCTGGGGCTAAAAGATCTTGAACGTGTGCGTTTTTCAATCCGCGAAGGATACAAGCTTGAATGGCGTTGGCTGAAATATCAATCGCTTTTACGTCATATTCTTTATTTTGCAAATACAAACTGTGGCTGCCGGCGCCGCAGCCTATGTCTAGGATTTTTCCTTTGGCTAATTCCAGTGCCGTTTGTTCAATAAGCGGCATTTCAGAAAACGATCGAAACAAATACTCCACGGGCATTTCGTCGGCCTCAGAAATGGAAGTTTCGGTAGTCAGGTTTTCGGGCGAATTGTTGGTTTGATAATCGAGAATGGCTTTTCCAAATAAATCGTACATGGCTTTTCGTTTAGGTTTTACACTTAATAGTATAACTTTACGGGGTACAACCTGAAACTTGAAACGTGAAACAAATTCTAGCAGAACTCCAAAAGCTGGCCAAAGATAAGAAAGTCGAAAACAAAAAGTTTTTTGATAAGCTCAAAAAGAAAACACCCAAGAATTTGGACTATGTGATGCAAGAACTCCACGAGGCCGAATTTAAACGCACCGATTGTTTGCAATGTGCCAACTGCTGCAAAACAACGGGTCCATTATTTACATCGGCTGATATTGAGCGCATTGCCAAGCATTTGAAGCAAAAACCACAGCAATTCATCGATCAATACCTGCGCATCGACGAAGACCAAGATTATGTATTGCAATCGGTGCCCTGTACTTTTTTGGGCGCCGACAATGCTTGTTTTATTTATGACGTGCGACCCAAAGCTTGCAGAGAATTCCCGCACACCGATCGCAAAAAGTTTCAGCAAATTACTGATCTGACTTTACAAAATGTGGCCATTTGCCCGGCGGCTTATAACATTGTCGAAGCGATGAAGAAAAAGTTGCCGTTGTAATAAGTAGTTTATTATTTCGTTAGTATAAAAAATTACAATGAAAAAACACTTCAAAAAACTAGCGGGAATTTATTTGCTTTCACTGGCAATTTCCATTTTCGGATTCCTGGTTGATTCAGACGAAAACACCAACACCATTTTGATGAATGCTTTTGAAATAACGACGATGTCCTTTGTGACTTTTGCAATCATCTCTGGTGTTATATATGGCGTCTATTCGCTTTGTTGTCTGCTAGGCAACAAACCAATTCAATAGCCATTAATAGATTAGGTATTTTTTTCGCATCAACATAAAGTCTTCCAATCCTTTTTTCCAGGTTTCTCTTATTTTTTCTTCAGGCAAACCTGCTTCAATTTGTTGCTGTAGTAGTTTGGTTCCAGCCAATTTGGTAAAAAACGGAGTAAAGAATTTACTTTTGTCTTCCCATTCGTTGTAGGACGAAATCAACCATTTGAGTTCCAATTGCTGCGGTTCTGGCTCCAACGATAAATCTTCTCCGCAACATACAACGCCATTATATAAGGGATCTTTGGCGCCCAAATTGGGCAGCGGAGTAAAGCTGAAGTGATGAGCCAGTTGTTGGGGAGAACCGTATATCTGAAATTGTTTGTTGGTTCCTCTGCCAACGCTAATAGGCGTTCCCTCAAACAAACACAAGCTAGGGTACAATTTGATGGCTTGGTCATTGGGCAAATTGGGCGACGGTTTGGCGGGCAAGCTGTAGGGCATAGTTCGGGAATAATTTTCACACGCCACAATTTTCAGCGGACATTGTATGCCGTCTTTCAACCATTTTTCTCCGTTAATCATCAAGGCATATTCGCCTATCGTCATACCATGTAGAATAGGAATGGGGTGCATGCCCACAAAACTGCTGAATTCTTTTTCTAAAACAGGCCCGTCCACCAAACTACCATTTGGATTGGGCCGGTCTAATACCAAAAGAGTTAAGTTTTTTTCGGCACAAGCTTCCATCACGTAATGCAGGGTAGAGATATAGGTGTAAAAACGTACGCCCACATCTTGGATGTCAAATACCAAAATGTCCAAACTGTCCAATTGAGTTGCTTTTGGTTTTTTGTTGTCGCCGTACAAGGAAATAATGGGCAGATTGGTTTTGCTGTCCTTGCCATCAATTATCGTTTCTCCGGCATCGGCAGTACCGCGAAATCCGTGTTCGGGAGCAAATATGCGGGTGAGTTCTACAGGTGTTTTTGAGGTGAAGTAATCAACCAAATGCATTTTTTTGTGCGCAATCATATCCAGTTGTGATTGTGAAATGGTGTCGTAAACACTGTAAATCGAATCATATGAAATCAGTCCAGTTTGGTTTGAAACCAAGCCTACTTTTTTGCTTTTCAATAAAGATAAGTAGCTTTTTACATTGTCGGCACCCGTTAAAAATGCGGTTGATTTGTATCGATTTTTAACCATTGTTGCTTTGGGTACAGCATAGCTTATACTTCGTGCTGGACTGCAAGACTGCAGTAGCCCTATTCCTACGAGTATCAAGGAAAGACAGATGCGTTTGATGGTCATGTTTTGTATTGCTACACCTGAGTTATTTGTCATGCTTCTCCTGAATAATAAATGGGTATATTCGATGAATTTACGTCTAAAGCTGTATTTTTGAATCCCGATTAAACCCGTCATTTTGAATATAGAATATTTTATCGCGAAACGCCTACTCAGCGCCAAAGGCCATAAAAGTAGTGTATCTGCACCAATTATAAAAATTGCGATAACTGCTATTGCATTAGGTATGATTATGATGCTAATTGCGGTGGCAACAGGTATTGGTCTGCAGCAAAAAATACGCGAAAAAGTTGCGGCTTTTAATGGGCACATTACAATTGCAAATTACGAAGACAACCAGTCGCAAGTAAGTGTTTCTCCGCTGTCCATTCACCAAGATTTCTATCCTAAATTCCTACACGTTTCTGGCATTGATCATGTACAAGCCGTAGCTTCTAAAGCAGCTATTATTCGCACGCCAAAAGCCTTTGAAGGTGTTGTATACAAAGGAGTAGGGCGCGATTACCAATGGAAAAACCTGCAAGAGTATTTGGTGCAAGGCAAGTTGCCCGATGTGTCGCATGAGCTTACCAATCAGGTGCTTATTTCAGAATTTTTGGCCAATCGCTTGTATTTAAAATTGGGCGATACCTTTACTACTTTTTTCATGAAAGATGATGGCGTGTCTTTGCCAAATCTCCGTGTTTTTAAAGTAGTAGGGATATACAATTCGGGCTTTCAAGAATTTGATTCGACCTATTTGATTGGAGATATTCGGCATTTGCAACGCATCAATAAATGGCGTCCGGATGAGGTGGGTTCTTTTGAAGTGTTTGTGTCTGATTTCACACAAATTAAGACCAAAGGCGAAGAGGTGTATGCGCAAACGAGTTCAACTTTAGATTCCCAAACCATAGTCGAAAAATACTACTACATTTTTGAATGGTTGGAATTATTTGATTTTAATATTTTGGTGATTTTGGTGGTCATGATACTGGTGGCTACCATCAATATGGTGGTTGCTTTGTTGGTGCTCATTTTAGAACGCACCCAAATGATTGGTATTCTCAAAGCCTTGGGGGCAACTAATTGGTCGGTGCGCAAAATATTTTTATTCAATGCCTTTCATTTAATTTTCAAGGGTTTGCTCTGGGGCAATAGCATTGGTCTAGGCTTGTTGTTGTTGCAACAGCAATATGGCATTATCCATTTAGATCCAGCCAATTATTACGTAAACGAAGCGCCGGTTTACATCAATTGGTTTTATGTTCTTGCCTTAAATTTTGGCACTGTGTTTGTTTGTTTGTTGGTGCTTCTACTGCCTTCCTACATCATTACAAAAATATCTCCCATCAAGGCCATTCGGTTTGATTGAGACGGTTGTCGGTTCTCGGTTTTTTTCTTAGAGCTTTTATCTTTCTTCGATTGGTTATTACTCTTACGTCCAATCTTTAAATCATTCAATTTTTAAATCTTTCAATATTCACTTTAGTTTCAGTACACTTTTAGAACTCCCCACTTCCAACTTCTAACTTCCTGAATTTTGTTGTCGGTTGTCGGTTGTCCGTTCTCGGTTGTCGGTTTTTTTCTTAGAGCTTTTATCTTTCTTTGATTGGTTATTACTCTTACGTTGAATTTTTAAATCATTCAATTTTTAAATCTTTCAATATTCACTTCAGTTTCAGTACACTTTTAGAACTCCCAACTCCCAACTTCCCACTCCCCCCCTTCTAACTTCCTGACTTGTAGTGCAGAAGAAAAGAGATAAAAAAAGGCTTATTTTTTATTTAGAATTAGGGAAAAAGGTTTTACATTTGCCCCCCTGCAGAAGGGAAAAGGTTCTTGTATTTTACTGGCACGAGATTTTGACAAAATAATTTCAAAAAATAGTTTGATTAAGATTTGTGTAAGTAAAAAGAATGCTTACTTTTGCACCCGCTTTGAGAATGAAAGCGTTTAATAAAGCAGAATACGTTCCTAGACATATTGAATTGACAGCCGTTCTGATGCGAATCAGAACAACAAAGAGAGTAAGAAAATCGAAAGATTTGAATTAAAGACTAGCATTCGTCTAACATAAATGACATGGCAACATGTCGCACAATATACGATGAAGAGTTTGATCCTGGCTCAGGATGAACGCTAGCGGCAGGCTTAACACATGCAAGTCGAGGGGTATAGTTCTTCGGAACTAGAGACCGGCGCACGGGTGCGTAACGCGTATGCAATCTACCTTTCACAAAGGGATAGCCCAGAGAAATTTGGATTAATACCTTATAGTATAACGACTTC
>Ga0209550_10006234_pt1 | contig 11135 bp, 11 predicted proteins | sample LauGreSuBDMM15SN_2_FD_187567 | JGI IMG/M metagenome (GOLD analysis project Ga0209550, IMG submission 187567) | Freshwater lake microbial communities from Lake Michigan, USA - Su13.BD.MM15.SN (SPAdes) (version 5) | ecosystem: Environmental > Aquatic > Freshwater > Lake | place: Lake Michigan... | reverse complement strand
TATCCTGTCGAGTAGCCTGTCGAGTTCCTGTCGAGTTTCCTGTCGAGTTGTCGAGGCCAGGGCTCAACGAGGATCGAGGTGTCATTATCCTGAGGTTGGATACCTGGTATGCGACAAACGACGCCGTGACGCACATGAGCAGTACATGCCGCTCCATACGAAACTACCTCCCGGACCGAACCGACTCTACCCCCAGTGACCTGGTGGATGGCCACGGTCGACTGGCCGCTCTTACTACAAATCCCGTCGCGGCGGGGATTACCACATGCCAGCCCCCGACCAAACCTCCTTGCTCCTCCTGGCACGCCCGCGCGTCATACCGGCGCACTCGGCCTCGCGTACGTAATTTTCCTGTGGACGGGGAGCGATGGTCGTACGCCAACTTGACGGACGCCGGCAGTCGCCACGAACCCACGATTCCACGCCGTCGTCCCTGTCTCAACCATGTCCCAACCTAAGGCATTACTTCCTCTTCCGCTTGGGGCCGTTGCGCGCCTTGTGGCGCGGGCTGGCAGAGCAATATACGTAGGAAATCGTGCCGCGCTTCACGATCCTGCACGACTCGCAGCGCTTTTTCAGCGAAGTGACGACCTTCATCGTGCGAGCAGCGAGGGCGAGCGGCGAGAAGAAGGGGGTGATCGGGGTCGCGATTGTCTGCTGCAGCAGCATTGGCGCCAGAGTGGTGGTCCGCCGCCAAAGACCCAGGCCGAACATTGTGGGCGGCCCCGCTGGAGGAGTCTTCCCTCGCTCGCACTGTGTTGGCACACAGGGCACGACACCTGCACTCAACCCCCACGAGTGTGAACTGGGCTGTTAATTCTCGGCCTCCCACTCGGAAACCAATGGATTAGGTATTGCGATGGGGCGAGTTGGGATACTTCACAGCGGGGCGGCCCCTTTTCATGCCGATGTGCCCCATGTTCGTGTCATATGCTCGGCGCCCTCATGATGCTCTCGACGCTTGCGGAACCCCTGGACGTAAAAATCGAGGGGAATTCGCTTGTGACGGGCCTGCATGTCGCAATGCTGGACCCCTCCGGTGCCGTCGTGGCGCCCGCGGACGTCAAGTACGCGCTGCTTGAAATTGGTTGCTCCGACAGGGATACTCTTGATGATAAGCTGGACCAGGACTATCGTGATGCCTTCCTGCTATCCTTCGAGCCGCTGATGGACAAGTACGCGGTGCTCGCAAGCCGTGGCACGCGGCGAATGGCCAAGGGTGCCGACCGCGCCGTTCCGGTTGGGCACCATCACGCACGGGGTGTGGTGCTGCCCATTGCTGTCTCGGCCCACGGACGCGAGGCGAACATCACAGTCCATCGATGGGCCGGCTGCTCATCACTTTCTGAGCTCAACAAAGCTGCCAGCCACACGCGGTTGTGCCAGGACGGCGAGGTGGAGCGTCGTCGCGTGCCAACAATCACACTCGAGCGTGCCATTCGCCTCGTGCCCGCCCACCTCCCCATCCGGTACCTCAAGATCGACGCGCAAGGCACTGATATTCAGCTGCTAATGAGCGTACCGCCGGCATTGCTGCGCAGCCGGGTGCAGGCACTTGAGTTTGAAACGATCGGCCCTAAATGCGACCCTATCTACGTTGGCCAGCCACCATGCGACGTGGCAACGAGGTACCTCCAGAGCATCGGATACCGGATCAAGCGCGGCACAAACGATGCATGCAGTGAGATGGCGAGCAAGGGCAACCCATACGTTAATAAGCAGTCGAGGTTTGGGTGGGGCTGCGAGGCCACAATGCAGTTTGAGCTCAATCTGCCCGACGGCAGCCTCGCGTCCATCAACTCCAACACTAATACCTTGGTCGTGTCGGAGAAGGCGCGGCTTGAACGGCGCGCGCAGAAGCGGAAGGCGGACGCAGCGGCACAGGGTGCGCGCAGATGAAGACTAGACATGAATATTCCAGCACACGAGTAGAATTCCCCCCCCCCCATCCCCCCCCGGGAGGCCTGAGTCGGAGTAATCTATGTAAGGTCATGTTCCCGGCAATTTCAAGTGCCAAGTGATGTTCAAGTGCGCGGCGGTGCGATGCTGGCCCGCCCGGCGCCGGCCCGGGGAGAAAAAGTCGAGATGTATCCAGGGACATCCAGGCAGTGTGCTGACCGCGGCGGGACTTCGGGCTCCTTCCCCGGGGGCTTCTGGCGTCGTCCGCTGTGCGGCGTGATCTACCGTTTCTGTTCACGTAAGTCTATAGTCTATATTTATCCGTCGCCGACGGCCGAAGTCGTGGCCGAAGCGGGTCCGTCCGCCTCGCCGCGGCGTTGTACCGATGTGCGGGCCGCGGGCGGGCTCTTACGCTCTACGCGCAGCCGAGCTGCGGCCAAGGCTGCGGCGGGGCGGGGTCCATCTGAGAGAATTCGGGACGCAGCTTTGCTCGCCTCGTGCATTCAGGATGACTGTATCAATGGCCGCCCCGACTCGACTCCAACTGCTGCGTGGGTAGCGTCAGGCGCGCGGCTGCGGTCACAGTGCCATTCCAGGCACTAAAGACGCCAGTGAGCCCGGAGACTGTGAATGGCAGTGTGAGCACGCCATTGACGTAGCATTCGATCATGCCTTGTGCACTCCACGCGTTACGTGCGAGCACGCGGAATGTGGACGGCGCGTCACCGAGCGACAGATGCCGATCGATGATCAGTGGGCCGTGGGCGCTGTCCCAGCCGGACGTGGGCAACTGCCGTGCGCCGAGCAGGAATGGGGAGATGCCTTCAGGCGAGGGCGATCCTATGCCGATCCCGAAGCCCCCCGTGGTGGTCTGCAGCCAAATGCCCGCGGGCCGCGCACTGGCACTGAACGTGCCCTCGAGCCACACCCCACTCGTCATGCATTGAAGGCCCAGGCACGACGTCGCATTGAGAACTGACGCATTGGACGTGAAGGACGTGACCTCTAGCGCCGAGCCTCGCAAGGCGTCATTGGCAGGCCACCACTCGGCGCGCAGCACATTGTCCCGGAGCACCGCCTGCTTGACCAGGCCCGCGTACAGCACGTCGCCTGCCCACTGGTGATGCGTCACGAGGAGCAGCGACGGATCCGTCGTGTACGTCTCTCCCCACAAGCGCGGGAACCAGCTGTTGCCTTGCTGCCCCAAGAAGTCATGATTGGCAGCCGAGGCAACGAACGGGCCGGTGGGTGAGGGTGCTTCGAAGAGCTGCCCGGCGTTGAACACCATGAACACCTTTTCGCCCAGCTGCGCCACACCGCCGAGCTCGGCATACACTGGTGGCCCAGGCGTCGGCAGGGCGGTCCAATGCAGGCCGTCCTCCGACTCACCAAAGCCAGAGCCGCAGCTGGTGGTGTTGCCGCAGAGCGCGGCAGAAGGCTGCGGCGTGGCCGTCCAATAGCCGTAGTAGCCACCACCCGGCTTTCGGAGCACCGCGATGCAGTCCCAGCGTCCTCCCACCTTGTAAAACTTCGGGTCGTACTTGAACCGTAGACCGCCCTTCACTTGCGCGTCCGGCGCGACCGGTGTCCACGACAGCGCGTCGCGCGACGTGGCAAAGTAGATGGTCTGGCAGTCTGATCCACCCTCGCAGTCGTAGTCGTTCTGAGAGTAGTTCATGATGAAGTCGTCGTCAGCATCGCCGTCCTCATTGGTGGCGCTTGCATTGGCCAAAATCCTCGGCCAGACGGAGCCGCTGCCCAGCCAATGTGCGCAGTCGTCTTTGCTGGCACAATCCTTCGATATGACGACGCCAAGGTCGGCAAAGTGCGCGCCGTCCGAGGATAGTGCCGCTCCGATGCCATTCCATTGCCCAAGGATAACTTTCATGTCCGACGAGTTGTGCTTGACGAGGTAGTTTAGAACAATGTCACCACTCGGACGCACGAAGATCCATGTATCCCACATTTGATCGCGGCGATCGGCAGGGCAGAAGGCGAGGGAAAGGCATGGTGGTGGGAGGAGGAAGAGAAGCAAAGGGACGAACGCCTTCGCCGCCATAGAAGGAGAGGGTGTGCTCGATCTGAAGAGCGCGCGCCGCGACGAAAAGCAACTTCTTCAACACAATTGATTCGGCAAGAATGTGTGTGTGTTTTGGATTCACGCTGTCTTCACAGTCAATGTTTACACACCTTCTTTTCAATGGGCGAGCTCCAACTTACCGCGACGCAGGACGGCGCGGGCGATGGCTGGATCGATTTATGGATCGGTGCTGGCGCGGCGCCGTTTGTAGGCTTCCACGCGCGTTCGCTGCGCGCTTGCAACGTAGCCGGCCTTTGCGAGCCAGTGGTAGTCTTTGGCGGCACGGGTGGCGCTGCAGAGGTGTCACGGCTTCACGTGGCAGCAGGGTACGCCTTCGTGCACGGCGTCTTTGGCGCATGCCCCAGCCGCGACTGCCCTGCGATCCACGTGCCGGCCTCCTCGGGCGACCCTCCCGTGCTCCTCACGACGTTGAGCGTGGCGCTGCCCAAGCAGGGACGTATCGGCGCGCTGGGCAGGGTGTGCCTTGACGAGGGCTGGGTGCACCCGGCGGACGGCCGCGCCGCCGCGTCGGTCACGCACGGCCCCGTGTGCACACCGCTGCAGCTCACGAGGGGCCTCGGGCCACCCGCACTGCCCAACGGCACCATAGGGCGGCGCGGCGGCACGCGCGGCGTCGCGATGGTGAAGACGTACAAGACTGGCTCAAGCACGCTGGGCGCGCTGCTGCACCGGTACGCCGACGCGCGCGGCTTCGACGTCGCCGTCAATGCCAAGGCGATCCGCGGCCCACCAGCCCTCCGTCGGCACCTGGGGCCTGGCACGATGCCGAAGCCAACGGAGTGTTTGTTCGAGTTCCACACTTTCAAGGCGTGTGGTGAGCAATGGGTGGGCGCGCAACGGGCGAGCGCGGCCGTGAAGTCCGGCGGGCTCGCCCCCAAGCCTCTCCAGCTCGTCATCGATCACTCGCGCTGGCAGCCGCTCGATGAGCTCCTCCCGAAAGGACGAAGGCGCTCCTCGCGCGCCGTTGCGAGCGTAGAGCGTCCAGCCTCCACGCGGCTCGAAGCGCCGTTGCGGGCGTGTGCTCTCTACCTGGAGCGCATGCGCGCTGCGTCGGGCGCCGCGCACACGCTCTTCCTCGGCGGCAGTGCCAGCGACGCCGCTGCCGAGTTGTGCGCGTGCGTCGATCAGCTGGCGGAGCGGCAGCGGCAGAGCGCCGGCGTGAGCGCCCACGGCGGCGCGGATTTGGCGAGCGCCGGCGTGAGCGCCCACGGCGGCGCGGATTTGGCGAGCGCCGGCGTGAGCGCCCACGGCGGCGCGGATTTGGCGGCTCCGTCGGCGTACCGTGAAGCGATCCCGGGCAGCGTGCTGCTCACGATCATGCGCTGGCCGGCCGCACGCTTCACGTCCGCACTGGAGCAGTTCTGGATTCCGCAGCAGACGGGCGTGCCGTGCTCGCGCATCTCGTCGAGCGGCGGCCGCTGCCATGGCCAGACTTGCGAGCGCGACTTCAAGTTCACTTGGACGTGCATGAACCAGAGCGTCGACCGGTTTGGGATGCTCGCAGCGACGATGCGTTGCTTGGTGGACAGGGTAGACGCCTCCGAGCGCGCCACGCGTCGGCTGGCCGACCTGAGCGCGATTGGCAGCCGGCCGCCGCCCTCGGAGGCGGCCCGGGAGGCTCTCGAGGGTTTGCGCGCGCAACTGCTGAGTACGCAGCGCCGATACGGCGCGAGTGGCATAGGCCGCCGATTGCGCCGTCGGAACTTTGGCGGCGGCGGCGGCAACATGGGCGCGGCCCCTCCAGCGACGTGCGATTTGAGTCCTGGATTGGACGATCAGGGCAAGGTGATCCCGCCACGCAAGAAGACACGTGAGGTACCAGATAGCTTCCGTTTCGTCAAGGAGGCCGTCGCGAACACGCTCGGATGGCCGCTGCTGCCCATGCCGCATGCGAACAATTGGCGACGGATGCTCAACGGCGGAGGCGGTGGCAGCACTGGCGACGGCGGCAGAAGCGACGGCGCGGGCGGCGGCAGCGCGGGTGGCAGCAGCCCCGGTCTAGCCCTGGAATGGCTGGCGTCGCTCGCTCGCTCGCTCGATCACGTGATGATCTCGGAGCACTTTGACGAATCCTTGCTCGTCCTGGGACGGATTCTCGACGTGCCAGCTCATGAGCTCATCTACATCTCGCAGAAGCGGCGCGTCGAGGACAAGGGCGCCAAGGCCGGCCGCGCCGCCACCAAGGCGGCGAAGCGCAAGGCGCCCGCGGCGCTCGCTGCCGGTTCACCAGCCGCACTGGGCAGCAGCACTGCATGGCCGTCGGAGGTGATGCTGCGCGATCCCGAGGGTCCGTGGCTCTGGCCGAGCGATCTGGACGGCGTGCTCCGCGCGAATTGGCTCGACTCACTCGCGTACATGTACTTCAATGCGACACTGTGGAAACGCATCGGCGAGTTCTGGCCGGGCGAGGCCGGTGCCAATCTCCAGGCCGAGCTCGCGAGCTTCCGCCGCACGCGCGCGGCGGTGCTCACCGGCTGCCGCGCGTGCGAGCAGCTGGGCGCGGCCGCGTGCCTCGAAGCGGCGCGCGCCTCGCCCGCCCAAGTGCCGCCCCACTTTTGCTGGAGCCTCCGGCAAGACACCAAGAGCTGGAGCGAGCACTTTTTCAAGCGGATGGCGCTCCGCTTCGATGCAGCCGCGGCGGTGCGTACGCCGGCCACAGGGGGGGGCAAAGGGGAAGGCACAGGGGGGGGCACAGGGGAAGGGAGCTCCCCGTCGGCAGGTGGCGACGACGCGGACCATGCGGGCGTCAAGACTGGAAACGTCCGCTGGTGGCGCTGCCCGGCGACGAGGGCGGTGTCTGCGCACTGCTCGCAGCTTCGAAGGGAGATCTACGCGTACAGCCTGTGGGACTGTGCTTGCCAGTGGTAGCGCTGGCCTGGGTCGGAGCAACCGGATCGCGTTAACGATCGAGCAGCCGGAGTCTCGAGTCTCGCCGAGGGTGCAGTGTGTGCACAGAGCGTGACGAGGACCGCCACTGTGGTCAGAGAACGGACGACAGAAGTAAGTAAAACACGCCAAATGGCAGCGTACACGTGGCGGGCATGATGAACCGACCATGCGATCGAGATACGCGACCATGCAGCCATCACATATTTCATATTCATGACGTGGGGACGCGGACCTGGGCGCCACGCCGGGACCGCCGTCAGGCGATCATTATGGAGTTACACCGTACACGCTTAGTATGCCTGGGGGTGTCCCCCTCGCCACGTGTGCGCTGCCTGTCCGGTCGTGGCATGCGTTTCGGGCTTCGGGGCCGGAAAGCCTTCCGGCTTCTTCCGGCGTGCGAGCTGCGGCGCGGCGATCATTTAATTTAGATTTATGGATTTACGCGCTGGCGGGAAGTCCATAAATATGCAGAACAAGACGAGAGCTCCCGTCACAACGAAAAACATGCACGTAAATACATGGACTAGATCAAACCCATGCCCAGTCCGCCAGTGTGAATTCATGCGCGTCATCGTGAGCGTTCCCCACACGCGTTGTGATGAGCGTTGATCACGCCTGTGTGCGCGCGGCCGCTGTATGGCAAGCACGCGCTCATCAGCTGCCACCATCACGGCAAGTGCACACGACACCGCACAACAGCGAACCGAGAAGAGAGCTCCCATCGCACACCGCACCGCACAGGCAGCACACGAAGTGCTGGGTTCACCCGTGGCCAGTATGCGCCGGTCCTCCTCGGAGTCCAAACATCTTCTAGAAGCAGGTCTCCCAGGATTGCCAGGCTCAGCGTCACGTGTGAGAAACGGCAGCTCGCCGAGTCCATGCGTCGGGCTCGCGATATGCGCAAACAGGAACGGCACGAGGACGAGATGGCTCGGCTCCGAGCCAATGGCGCCAAGATCGAGATCGAGATCGAGATCGAGATCCTAGGCCGCTCAATCGAATGAGCCTCGCATGGGCGTGAGGGCAAGTCGAGCGCACGTGATGCTCATGGGCGAGGGGAGCGCCTCGGAGGAGAGCATCTCGGAGCACGAGGCGGAGGGCGACGCAGGCAGTGCATTCTCGTCAACGGAGCTGCGAAAGCGTCGTTCGGTCAGGGGTGAAGCGCGCGAGCGAGCTGTGGTGGCAGCAGCCCATGCGTCCTCGAGGATGTACTCGACGGCGGCGGCCGACGGCGGCGGGAGCGACCGTGCGCTGCGCGGCGGCGGCGGCGTGCACATGATCGCGTCGCGGACCTGCGGGGCCAGGAGCAGCCACGAGCACGGTGCATAGCACGCATTTGCGTGAGCGCAAAGGGATCATGGGCGGAGCAGGCAGCCTCAGTGCAGGGTGCGCGCGGCGTCAGGCGGGCTCGCTCTCGCGCGCACGAGCCCAAGTGCGCATGCACACGCACCGCAGACGTCTTGCCGAAGTGGTCCCACTTGCGGCGGTAGAGCTCGACGCCATTCTCCTTGGTGGCGAGAGCATCCACCACCTCACGCACGCATGCATCGAGGATCCGATGGTCATCGAGCGCGAGCAGCGACTCGTTCTGTGAGGGGCGGGCGACGAGGCCGGCCGGAGTCGTGTCCAGGTGCACCACGACGTTCGGATGCGGAGTACGTTGCAGAAGCTGCTGTCCAAAGGCAATCATAATCCGAGCGGCATCTGGTGCGAGCCTTGCGTGCTTGTGCTCCATCTCAATCTGAGCCATGAGCTGACCGATACTCCCATCGAGTATGACGCCCGTGCCAGCTGCGGCGATGCGCAGCGCCTTCATGTGCGCACGAAACTGCGCGCGTAGGCGCTGCTCCCAAATCCCTGTCTGTTTGCCCACCGGAGCTGAATCTACCATAGTACCGCCAGCCGGGAATGCAACGTACGAGTCCGACATCACGCGTCCCAGGTCACGCACCAGCGATGTCGACCCTGCGCGAGGTGCGCCCAGCACCACACAGACCAATCCAGGAGTCGACATCGTCGCTCTCAAGTCCTCCCCGGCCACCACCTGCCGGTGCGGACTTCGGCCGTCTTTACGCGAAAACCGGCAGGCCGTGTGGAAATCAAGTACAAGTAAGAACCCCCCCGGAGCGGAGACGTCATCAACATCGTACAAAAACCAAGTAGTAGGATACGGTCGGCATGACGCTTGACAGTCGGTTAAAAGTCAGACCGCAAAAAGGCTGCTGGAGGGGGAGCTTGGGGGAGCGCGGGACAAGTACCGTCTACCGAAGTCGGTCGGGGTGCAACCACCTCGCAACGTGGATGTAGCCAGTTTCACATCATCACGACACGCACACAACGCAACACACGTTCGGGTCCCTCAGAACAACAGTCCCCGGGTCAACCCTGACGCAGCTTGCGCAGCCGCTCCTCGAGGTCGTCCTCTGGGTTACCGCCGCCGCCGCTGCCGCCTGCCGCCGCCGCCTGCGGAGCCGCAGCAGCACCGGCCGCCTGAGCCGCACCGGGCACGGCTGCGCCCGACGCGGAGCCGAATTTCTCGCCCATGGCGATGTTGTGCTGGTCGGCGACCATCCTCATGAGCTCATCAACCTGCTCCTCGGGCATTGCGGCGGTGGTGGATGAGTTCATGGCGCCCTCGACGTACGCGGAGCGCACGTCCATGTCCTCGAAGGACTGCTCGAATTTATCCATCACCTTTGTGATCTCCTCCACGTTCATGGATGCCAGCACCTTGTCCATGCCGGCGACCACACCCTTCATGCCTTTGGTCACCTGCTGCATTTTGAGGGCACCCTCGAGGCGCGAGGCGACGCCTTCGACGCGCGACGAAAGCCGTAGGTAGTTCTGCGCGTTGGTCTCATTGCGGATCGCGTTCTGCGCGTGGATGCGAGCGCCGTCCTGGTTGTCCTTCTCGAGCGCCTTCTTGATCTTCGTCTTCTCCTCCTTCGAGTCTTTTTCGCACTTTTTGGACAGCCGCTGCAGCTGCTTTGCCGTAAACTTGAGCTGAAAGAGCTGCTTCTCCAGATTCGGGCCGCCACCGAATCCGAACATAGCAGCCGCGGTGGCACGTGTCTGCAGCACAAGCTCAAGCACCCGGCACTTGGACTTGCGAGCACTCCTGTCTTCTGGTGAACTCTTAAAACGCCAAAAAGGTGTGAACGACGTGCTTTGCTGTGAACGATGTGCTGTTAATTTCGCAAAACAATACATATCCTTTGACTCACCTACCCCCCTCGATGGCAATCTCGACTTCGGTAAAGGCTGCTCAGACTCTCGCGCCCACCCAGTCGCTCGAGCTCTTTATGCCAGCGGCTTGTGCGCCAGCCCTTTGGGCCCTCCCAATCGTCGTGCATGTGCACCCAGGGCAGCCGCTCGTCGGCGTTCGCCGACCATCGCGTGTTTGCAACCACCACGGTGCGAGCACCCTGCGCGCGCACATCGCCCAGTAGCTGCTCGAAGCCTCGATCGCCTGAACATAGGATCATGGTGCTCGTGGAGCCTTCAGCAGCTCGAGCTTTCAGCCAGCTGCGCATGGCCTCGCTGATGGCAATGTCAACTGCCTGGTCCTCAATGGGCAACATACGAACGCTGAAACCAGCCGCCTCGAGCGCAGGATGCAGGCCTTTCCCTCCGAAGTCCACGTCCCACGTGCGTGTATTGCCGAACGCCTCCAATGCACAATCATCGCCGCGTGCACGTGCGGCAGCAGCGAGCGCCTCCGCCACTGCTTGCCGATTCGCCTGGCGGGGCTTGAGGTTATCCACATCCCAGAACACCGCTGCGTGCGACGTGCGTGCGGCGAGCGGACGGCTGAAGACCGCCGTCGTTGCCGAGCGGGTCCATCTCTTTGAAAGACCCCTGTATAACGTCTTTGGATGTATTCCTGCCGAGCCTGCTGCTCGAGCCAGATACAATAGTAGCGGGCAAGAAGCGGAGAGCGCACCTCTTCACTTGGGTCTTGGGAAGTCAATGCAAGTCAAATCAAGTCAAGACTTGACGAGCGGACTTAGGTGGGAAAAGACTTGACGGGCGTCCCTGATCTCAAAACCACACACTATCACACTTACTCTCAGATCACTGTCTTGTCTAAAAATTGTGTCGACCCGTTTTGAACCGTTTTGCGTTTTCCAAAGGTGCTGTTTTCGTCTTTAATTTCGAAGGCCCGCGCACCAGGGGGGCTGGTCACCAGCAGGTGGCCGCGCACCCGCAGGGCAAGCAAGCAAGGGCTAAGCAAGGGTAAAGCAAG
>Ga0209550_10006232_pt1 | contig 11136 bp, 10 predicted proteins | sample LauGreSuBDMM15SN_2_FD_187567 | JGI IMG/M metagenome (GOLD analysis project Ga0209550, IMG submission 187567) | Freshwater lake microbial communities from Lake Michigan, USA - Su13.BD.MM15.SN (SPAdes) (version 5) | ecosystem: Environmental > Aquatic > Freshwater > Lake | place: Lake Michigan... | reverse complement strand
AGCACCGGCTGAGCTTTCGAGGAAGTCGCGACGATTCAGTTTTGTCATGATAAGTCTCCTGTTTTGAGTGGGTTAGCGACGAGAAAAATGGTTAAAAAAATTTTCAAGTATTAGGCGGCAAGTCTGTTGCCCGATGCTGCGTCAAATACGTGTGAACGCGACATATCGGGCTGAAGGTTGATGGTGCTGCCTAATTGAAATTCGTGACGTTCGCGGAAAACCGCAGAGAACTCAACGCCTTCGTGCCTGCAGGCAACAAAGGTATCCATACCGGTGGGTTCTAAAACAGACACTTGAGCTGAGATGCCACTGCCGTTGACCAAGGTGAGGTGCTCTGGTCGGGTGCCAAATATAACTGGCTGCCCATTTTGTCCTTGAACGGGACTTGGCAGATCCAGCTTGAGGCCATCGTGCAATTCAACTTGACATTGCCCACCATTGAACAACAATTTGCCGGGTAAAAAATTCATGGCGGGCGAACCAATGAAGCCTGCCACAAATTGATTCGCGGGCATGTCGTAAAGATCGAGTGGTGAGCCCGTTTGTTCGATGCGACCATCGCGCATGACCACAATTTGATCGCCCATGGTCATGGCTTCAATTTGGTCGTGCGTGACATAAATGGATGTGGTTTTCAAACGCTGGTGCAACTCTTTGATTTCGCTGCGCATGGCTACGCGCAACTTGGCGTCAAGGTTGGAGAGAGGTTCGTCAAACAAAAAGACTTGGGGGTCGCGAACAATGGCACGGCCCATGGCCACACGCTGACGCTGCCCCCCTGATAACTGACGTGGGTAGCGATCGAGGAGCGATCCAAGCGCCAAAATATCGGCAGCGCGGGCCACTTTGGTGTCGATTTCAGCTTGGGGTCTTTTGGCCAATGTGAGCGAGAAGGCCATGTTCTCGCCAACGGTCATGTGGGGGTAAAGCGCATAGTTTTGGAAAACCATGGCGATATCGCGCTCTTTAGGTGGGAGATCGTTAACTTGGCGGCTGCCAATGTTAATTTGGCCACTGTTAACTTCTTCAAGCCCAGCAATCATGCGCAGCAAAGTTGACTTGCCGCAGCCCGAGGGACCAACCAATACGGTGAAAGAGCCGTCTTCAATTTCAATGTCAACACCGTGAAGGATTGGAACATCGCCAAAATTCTTTTTGACGGATCGGATCGATACACTGGCCATTAGAAAATCCCTGAAAAAACTGACCTGCATTGACGCCGCAGGCTCAAACTAGTCGAATTGGAAATAAGTATCACACTGTTGGGCTTGGTTTCTTATCCAAAGATACCCTAATTGGTCAGACCAAATTTTGAAGGATCAAAGCCATTCAAGGCGAAATTGCTCTTTGGAAGCCAAATCTTGAAATGACTGTTAATTGCGAGAGAATTGCAGTTATCTAGGCTTTTACAAATTGCACATCTATGAGCGACACAAATTCACGCCCCGAATTGCCAGACCATCTGTCGATTGACGCAAAAAGTCCTTTTTACAATGCAGCCATTTTTGAATTCGAAATTGGCATTCGTTTCAATGGCAAAGAAAGAACGGATGTTGAGGAATACTGCATCAGTGAATCCTGGATCAAAGTGCCAGCAGGCAAGGCCCTCGATCGCAAAGGCAACCCTTTGCTGATGAAACTCAAGGGCAAAGTAGAAGCCTTTTACCGATAAACAGACAAGGACTTTCCTATGCGCATCCCAGACTGGACCCCAGAGCAACTGAGTCAACCACAAGAATTGGTGGATACCATTTTGGCTCGCAGAGGCGGGGAGCTACTGAATATTGACAAAGCACTGTTGTGGAGCTATCCCGTTGCATCCGGTTGGAATGTTTACATGCGCAATGTCAGAACGGGTTTGTCTGCATCTCGCAAATTGTGCGAGCTTGGTATTTGCACGGTAGCGCTCCTCACAGGTGCGCATTATGAGTACCACCACCATGCCCCCGACTACCTCAAAGCAGGTGGCACACAAGCTGAGTTGGATGGCTTAAATAGAGCGGTAGCCAATGCGCCAGACAAGGGTGTTCAAGATGAAGCCCTAGACCTCATGTCAAGGTGGGTGGTGCAGTATGCCGCCCAAATGACCTTGAACGTGAAAGTAGACGCCGGGTTGTTCAAGCAATTGCAAACCCAACTGAACAACACGGAAATTGTCGAGCTGACCACCGCCATTGCGGCTTACAACATGGTGGCCAGACTGCTGGTTGCGCTTGAAGTTTCACCCGAAGAATAAGTCTTTGAAGAGGTCGTTCAGGCCTCTTTAAAGAGACTCATTTCAATCGGGCTTGATGCCATTGTCACGAACCACTTTGGCCCATGTGTCAATTTGTTTGTCAATGAAGCTCTTGGCTTTCTCGACACTGCCGCCCGATAGCTCAATGCCTTGTGCGCTGAGTTTTTGAGCCACTTCAGGATTTTGCAAAACCTTGTTCAATTCGTCATTCATGCGCTTGACGATGTCGGGTGGCGTTTTGCTTGAGGCCAACAGAGCCCACCAAGCAGGCGCTTCAAATCCTGGAAATCCAGCCTCGGCGATGGTTGGTATTTCTGGAAACTCGGGTACCCGTTTCAATGAGGTCACAGCCAAGGGACGAATGCGTTTGTTGTCAATGTGGGGCTTGCTCAAGAACACAGTGCCCATTGCCAATGGCACGTGCCCCGCAACAGCATCGGTCATGAGTGGCCCACCTCCCTTGTAGGGAATGTGGTTGAACTCTAGGTTGGCATTTTTACCAAGCAAGGCCATGGCCAAGTGACCCAAGCTGCCATTGCCAATGGTGCCAAAGGAAACATTCTTTTTGGCTTTTGCAGCAGCCACGACATCGGCAAATGTTTTGTATTCATTGCCCACGTTGGAAGTCAGAACCATGGCCGATGTGCCCACCAAAATCAAGGGCACCAAGTCTCTTTTGCTGTCGTAAGGCATGTTGGGCATCAGGCTTTGATTGACGCCATGCGTGTCAAACACAACAGCAAACGTATAACCATCTGCGGGTGCAGACAAAACAGCAGCAGTGCCAATCACGCCAGAAGCGCCACCTCTGTTTTCAACAATGACACTTTGCCCCAGTTGCTGCGACAAAACGGGTGCAATGATGCGCGAAACCTGATCGACTGAGCCGCCAGGTGGAAATACAGCTACCAATTTGATGGGCTGCTTGGTGGGCCAAGCTTGGGCAAAAGCCAACATAGGCAGGATGCTGCCAAGAACCAACAGGCGCTTGAGCTTGCTATTTAGAGTGCGAGATAAATTGAGTTTGAGAGCCATTTCGATTTTCCTTTGCGACGATGCTAGTGCTTCATGGCAAGCAGCTGATAAGTACTAACCCTATATGCGGGTCATTGATCGGCCAGTGCTTCGTCAACTTATGCCTAAAATGAAATGAGATGACAAATTCTTCAACGCCAGCGCAATTGAATTGGCGTGATTCTTTTCGCGTCAAAAGCTTCAGATTTCAGTGGCCCGCTGATCTGGCCACCTCTTGGGCTTTTGAAATGGAGACCATCCTGTTGGGTTGGTACATCTTGTCTGCCTCTGGCTCTGTTTTGATGCTGGTGTTGTATGGCGCCTTGCAATATTTAGGTTCTTTGGTGGCCCCCATTTTTGGTGTGGTGTGTGATCGCATGGGCTACAGGCGAATGCTGTGGTCTACGCGAGCCATCTACGCCATGATGGCTTTTGCCATCATGTTGCTTTCCTATTTTGAAGCACTGACACCAGAGCGGGTGCTTATTCTGTCTGCCATTGTGGGCATGATCAGGCCCTCAGATCAAATGATGCGCAATGCTTTGATTGCCAAAACGTTGCCGCCAGAACAACTCATGGCCGCGCTTGGAATTTCCAGGATGACCTCGGATTCAGCCAGGATTGCCGGCGCATTGGCGGGCGCAGGTATTGTGGCTTTTCTGGGTATGACATCTGCTTACCTAGTAGTGACTTTCTTGTATGTGATTAGCTTTTGGCTTTCAAGAGGTGTTGACAATGTTCAACCAGCGCCAGGTGTTGTTGCTTTGGCCAGTCCGCTGGAAGACTTGAAATCAGCATTCACCTATGTTTGGCACAAACCGATTCTCATGGGTGCAATGGCCGTGGCATTTTTGGTGAACTTGTTGGCGTTTCCCTTTTCATTAGGCTTGTTGCCTTATGCAGCCAAAAATATTTTCCTGACGAATCAGACAGGGCTTGGTTTTTTGGGAGCGAGTTTTGCGTTTGGTGGCTTGCTGGCTTCTCTCACTTTGAGTTCGCACAAATTCAAACTTCGCGCTTCTCAAATCATGATCGTCGCTTCAAGTGCCTGGTTCTTGTTGGATCTTGTATTCGCGTTCACCCAAAATTTGTACTTTGGCATGTTCATTTTGATGTTGGCCGGTTTTGTGCAAAGTCTGTGCATGACACCTTTGGCCGCCGTCATGTTGCGCGCCACTGAACCCGCATTTCATGGGCGAGTCATGGGCATGCGCATGTTGGCCATTTGGGGCTTGCCCATTGGTCTGTTGATCAGCGGCCCCTTGGTTGAAAGTATTGGCTATGTCTATACGGCCGGGCTGTATTCAGCCCTCGGTTTGATGCTGACCTTGGCGCTGACTGTTTACTGGCGCCGAGCATTGTGGAACCGACATTCTGTGGCAAACAATGCGCTTTAATTTGATCAATAAGCTGTGGAGTCAAGATTGAAAATACTCATCACTGGTTTTGAACCCTTTGGGGGTGAAACAGAAAATCCCTCTTGGGAGGCAGCGCGGCTAATGCATGGCATGAGCGTTAGCCAATGTGATTTGGTCAGTGTTCAACTGCCTTGCGTGTTTTCTAAATCACTCGAGGCCCTTGAGAATGCATTGAAATTACATCAGCCCCAAATGGTGATTGCCTTGGGGCAAGCCGATGGTCGAAGTGATGTGTCGATTGAGCGAGTGGCCATCAACGTTTGCGACGCCAGAATTCCGGACAATGAAGGCGCACAGCCAATTGATGTTGCGGTGGTTCAAGGCGGTCCTGCTGCTTATTTTTCAACGCTGCCCATTAAAAAAATGGTGGCAACACTGAAGTCCAATGGGTACCCAGCCTCTGTCTCACAAACGGCAGGCACTTTTGTGTGCAATCAAGTTTTTTACGGCCTGCAACATGCCTTGAAAGATCAAAAAGTAGCCAGTGGATTTATTCATGTGCCCTTGCTGCCGAGCCAGGCTGCAAAACGTTCTGGCTCAACTTTGTCGAGCATGTCAGCCACAACCCTGAGGGACGCCTTGCTGTGTCTGGTGCCGATTTTGGCCAATCATGCAAAGCTGGGGGAATCTGATCTCCAAGTTGCTATGGGTGCTAACAATTAATTCGCCAATTTAGATGGCGACACAATTGAACTAGGCAAAAGGCCATACTTTTGGGCCAGACGATTTTTGGCGCTTGGCAGAAAGTTGATGCGCGAAACATCGCCCTCGAGTGTTTTGACCAACAGGGGGTCCATCACTCGAAACCAAAGTGGTGGCAAGTAGGCTAAGAAAAACATCCCAAAATAACCTGATGGCAACCTAGGGAGTTGGGGGAAGTCTCTAAGCGATTGATAGCTTCGACCAGGATAGGCGTGGTGATCGGAGTGCCGCTGAAGTTGAAACAACACCAAGTTAGAAACCAAGTGATTGCTGTTCCAAGAATGATGCGGTTGACAGCTTTCATAGTTGCCTTGAGCTGTTTTCAATCTTTGGATGCCGTAATGCTCCACATAGTTGGCAGACGTTAGTTGAAAAGCACCCCACAAGACCAAGGGCACCAAAACCATGAGCATCTCGATGCCATAAAAACCAATCAGAGTGCCGTGGACCAAAATGCTGAGGCAAAGAGCCTGAAGGATTTCATTTTCAAAGTGCCAACTAGATTTGTTTTGACGATGAAGTCGATCGGATTCCAGTTGCCATGCCCTGAACGCACCACCTGGAATTTCTCTGCAAGCAAATTGGTAAATGTTCTCACCCATTTTGGAAGATGCAAGATCTTCGGGGGTACTGACATGCCGGTGATGACCACGGTTGTGTTCGATGGAGAAGTGGCCGTAAACGCCCAGGGCTGTATTGAACAGTGCAATTTTTCGAGGCATTTTTTGCAGTTTGTGGCCGAGTTCGTGGCTGACATTCAAACCAAATCCTAAAACGGAACCGGTGACAATGACGGTGGCAATCCATTCCATGGCGCTCAATGAGAAAGAGCAAAGGAAGATGCAATTGAAAACAACCGAAACCCACAAAACAGGAATGGTGGCGTAAGTGATCCAACGGTAATAGGGATCGACTTCTAATGCCGCAATACTAGACTCTGGCGGATTATTGGTGTCCTCGCCAATTAAAAAGTCTAACAGGGGAACCAAAACGTAGAAGAAAACCAATGGGGAAAACAAGATCCATGTGCCAACGCCGAAGACAGAAACGGCCAAGGTGCCGACCATTGAAATAGCAGGGCCAATGACTGAAAGCAACCAGGCCCATCGTTTTCGATCGACATAAGGCTGGCTTTGCTGCGGAAGATGATGGACAGCAGGGTTCAAGGGAGTCGTACCATGTGACAGAACGACACAAGTATGGCGTTTGCCTGTGAAATGAACAGGGTATTACCCCTAGGCGCTTGCATTTGATTCACTTATAAACAGCTCAAGGCGGTCTGTTTTCGCCGAGAAATGCAAGGTGATTGTGGTGAATCAGCAAGAATTTGATTATGTGATTGTGGGTGGCGGCTCAGCAGGCTGTTGTGTTGCCGGCAGACTGTCGGAAGATTTGAATACATCCGTGTGCTTGCTCGAGGCAGGTGGCCCAGACGATTCTGTGTTTGTCAAAGCCCCCCTCGGATTTGCTGTCACAGCCTCATTGAATATCAACAGTTGGGGTTATGAAACCGTGCCACAAACTGGCTTCAATGGCAGAAAAGGTTTTCAACCCCGGGGCAAAGTGATGGGCGGCAGTTCTTCTGTCAATGCCATGGTTTACACACGCGGCAATCCGCTTGACTATGACAACTGGTCTGCGCTTGGCAACCAGGGCTGGTCCTACCAAGAGGTGTTGCCCTATTTTAAAAAATCGGAACACAACGAGTGCTTTGGTGGAAATGCTTACCGCGGCGTCAATGGGCCAGTCAATGTTTGCTATTTGAGAAGTCCCAGCCCTCTCAATCAAGCATTTATTCAAGCTTGCAATGAGCAGGGTATTCCTTTCAATCCAGATTACAACGGGGCGCAACAATTTGGCGTTTCGCCTGCTCAAGTCACTCAAAAAGGCGGAGAGCGTTGGAATGCTGCCCGTGCATACCTAGACCCGCATCGCCATCAGGCCAACCTGCATGTCATCTCGCAAGCGCATGCCTCGCAAATCATGTTTGAAGGCAAGCGCGCCATTGGGGTAAAGTACATCGGCAATGGCGTGACACACGAAGTTCGTGCACGCAAAGAAGTCATTGTGTCTGGAGGTGCTTTTGGATCCCCCCAGTTGCTCATGTTGTCTGGTGTGGGGCCTGCAGACCATCTGAAAGATTTGGACATTCCGTTGGTGCACGCATTGCCAGGGGTTGGGCAAAATTTACAAGACCACATCACCACGGTCTTGATTTATAAAACTTCGAAAATCAATGAGGCCATGGGCTTTTCATTGAAGGGCGCTTTGAACTTGGTCAAGTCCATCTTGGAGTGGCGATCCAAGCGCACAGGATGGATCACTTCCAATGTGTCGGAAACACAAGGCTTTGTGTCTACCGAGGGCAATACAGCGCATCCCAATATTCAATTGGCACTTTGCACAAGCATTGTCGATGACCACGCGCGCAAATTGCATCTTGGGCATGGCTATACCTTGCATGTCACTCTCATGCGACCCAAGAGCCGTGGCACGGTTACTTTGGCAAGTCGCAATCCCATGGACAAGCCGCTCATTGACCCAGCGTTTTTCAAACACCCTGATGATCTTGAGACGCTTGTGACGGCTACTCAATTGGGGCTGAGGGTCATGGCATCGGCCGGTTTAAACGCCTATCGGGGTGAGATGCTGTATTCGGTCGATCACAACCAACCTGGCCAAATTCGAGATTTTTTAAAAGACCATTCGGATACTGAGTACCACCCAGTCGGCACTTGCAAAATGGGACCTGTGCAAGATCCCCTGGCCGTGGTCGACTCTGAACTCCGAGTGCATGGTTTGTCATCATTGCGAGTCATTGATGCATCAGTGATGCCCCAGCTGGTGACTGGCAACACCAATGCGCCCACCTTCATGATTGCCGAAAAAGCGGTTGCCCTTATGCGGGGCTAGACAAGCGTGGCGTGCTTTTCAATCTAAATAGCACGCCAGCGCACAGACTTGAGGTAACAACCAAGGCCAAAAAGCCTGCTTGGTAAGTGCCAAACAAGGAAGACAGCATGCCGAAGATAGGCGCGCCAATGACCGCCCCCAAAAATGTGAATGTCAAGGTGCCACCTGTGGCGACTCCGGCTTGGCCTTCGGGTGCTTGGCGTGCTACCTCCGCCAAATAAACACCATTCCATCCAATGGCAGATGCACCAAAGACGACCAAGGTGATCCAAATGGCCCAAAGAGGCAATTGAGGCAGGAAGAGGGCAGTGACCAGTGCGCTCAATGCCATCAAGCATGCCAGCAGCATGAGCGTTTTTTGCGCCCCCAGCCATCGATCCGAAATGAGGCCCCATGCAATGCGGCCGCCAATGCCCCCAATTTGAGTGACTGAAAGCAAGAGTCCCGCGCTGACCATGCCGTAGCTGAGATCCTCGTGCAAGTAGGTGACCAAGTAAGTTGTCAGCGAAAGTTGCACCATTGAAAACATGAAGGAGCAAGTGGCCATGGTGGCCAAAGTGCGATGACCCAATACCATGCGAATTGGCCTTGTCAGAGTACCTAATTCAAAAGGCAAGCCCGCTTGTCTTTGATCATCCAAAGAAGGGCGCAAGGGCTGAGACAAAGCGGCAAAAATCAAGCAGGCCAAGGCAACTGCAATCAGACTCAGTTGCCAATCGATGTTAATCATCAGTGTGGGAATGACGGCACCCGCCATCATGGCGCCCAAGGGAACACCAGATTGTTTGATAGAGAAAACCAAAGCCATTTGAGAAGGCTTGGTCGTGCGAGCCAGAATTTGGGAGCTGGCAGGCGTGATGGGGCCGTAACCTAAACCAATCAAAAGAGCGCCTATTGCAATCACTGGCAAAGAGGGCACTGCACACAAGCTCAAACCCAAGGCACAAAACAACAATCCCAGTTGGCTGACGCGAATGGGTCCGAGGCGGTTCACCGTTGTACCAGAAGTGAGGCTTCCAAACATCGCACCCGCATAGGTGAGTGATATGTAGATGCCCACCAAGCTTGGTGAAATGTCCAAAGCTTTGGCAGCGACTGGCGCCATGACCGGCAAGGCGAGCAATGCCATCGCCACCATGGCCTGAATGAACAGCGTTGCGATAAGGGGGATCCAATTCGACATCGCCCAATCCTAACCGCAGGATCAGCCGAAAATAAGCGCTACATCCTAAGTTGAGTGTTGGTTAGAGAAAAATTCACGTTTGGTTTAAACTCGAAGGTTGTTTTAAAAAAATTGGAAACTTCATCATGGATTTGCTTCAAGCCCTCAATTGGCGCTATGCCACCAAAAAAATGGACCCCACCAAGGTCGTTCCTGAAGCCAAAGTGCAGCGCATTTTGGAAGCCATTCGCATGACTGCCACTTCAAGTGGTTTGCAGCCCTACGAAATCATTCTGGTCACCAACAAAGAAGTTCGCACCAAAATTCAAGCGGCGGCCAACAACCAGGCGCAAATTACAGAGGGTTCACACCTTCTGGTGTTTGCCGCTTGGAGCGACTACACCGCCGAGCGCATCAATATGATGTTTGACTACAACAATGAAGTCCGTGGTTTTGTCAACGAAGGTGCAGAGGCCTATCGTCAAATGTTGCTCAAGAACTATCCAGCCAAAGGACCCGAGGTCAATTTCCAGCATGCTGCCAAGCAGTCTTACATTGCCTTGGGAACCGCGCTCATTGCGGCAGCTGAACAAGAAGTTGATGCCACGCCGATGGAAGGCTTTAATCCAAAATCTGTCGACGAAATTTTGGATCTGGCATCACGCGGCCTGCGCAGCACAGTGTTGCTGCCCCTAGGCTATCGGGAAGTCGATAAAGATTGGTTGGTCAACATGAAGAAGGTGCGCCGTACCACCGAAAACTTCATTATTGAAGTTAAATAAGACTTACTTCTAAGTAGGGCTCTGGCACTCCGTGTCAGAGCCTTTTTTATGGCGTGTGCTTTATTCAACATGCACAATGATTTTGGCAGCTGCCGCGCGTGCCCGTTCCAAGGCGTGATCTCCTTGCGCCAGAGCAACAGCCATGCGCCGAAATGGACGCGTGGTGGGCTTGCCAAAAATTCTGACATCAACGCCTGGCTCTTGCAAGGCGGCTGCCACGCCTGAGTAGCTTGGATTCTTGCCTTCCCGGTCGGCCAATACCACTGCGCTGGCCCCTTCGTGCGCTTGAATGAACGGAATGGGAAGGCCCAAAATAGCGCGCGCATGCAAATCAAATTCACTGAGATTTTGGCTAATCAAGGTCACCATACCAGTGTCATGTGGGCGAGGGCTTAACTCACTGAAAATGACTTCTTTGGCGGTGACAAAAAATTCCACGCCAAACAAACCTGCACCGCCTAAATCGGCTGTGACTTTTTCGGCCATTGCTTGTGCGGTTTTTAAATAATCAGGGGCCATGGCTTGGGGCTGCCAACTGTATTGGTAGTCACCGCGTTCTTGAACATGGCCAATGGGTGGGCAGAACAAAGTGGGCCCAGTGCGTTGGCGAATAGTGAGCAGAGTGATTTCAAATTCAAAGTGAATGAACTCTTCCACAATGACTTTTTTGCGATCGCCACGCATGCCTGCGCAAGCGTAATCCCAACTGGCTTGAACGTCGGCTTCGGTCTTGGCCACGCTTTGGCCTTTTCCTGAGGAACTCATGACGGGCTTGATGACCACTGGAAAGCCAATGGCTTTGGCCTGTGTCATGAGTTCATCGCTGGACTCTGCGTAATTGAACTTGGCAGTGCGAACACCCAGACCCACCGCCACATCGCGAATGCGATCGCGGTTCATGGTGAGGTT
>Ga0209550_10006231_pt1 | contig 11136 bp, 9 predicted proteins | sample LauGreSuBDMM15SN_2_FD_187567 | JGI IMG/M metagenome (GOLD analysis project Ga0209550, IMG submission 187567) | Freshwater lake microbial communities from Lake Michigan, USA - Su13.BD.MM15.SN (SPAdes) (version 5) | ecosystem: Environmental > Aquatic > Freshwater > Lake | place: Lake Michigan, USA... | reverse complement strand
CCTGGTGGTCTCATCGTGACGCGTGGTGCGGAGGGGGTCGATATCATGGAACATTCACAAACCACGCGTGTCGAAGGGGTTGATATAGGGCGGCATTTAGAAGCGCAGGCTGTTGATCCGACAGGTTGTGGCGACGCCTTTCGGGGTGGGCTGCTGTTTGGTCTGTCTCGGCAGGCATCACTCTTGGATAGCGCTCGACTGGGAAACATTATGGGTGCACTAAAAGTGGTGCATCGTGGCGCGCAGAATCACAACATTGATCGAATTACAGTTCAAGGGCTCTTGCGGGACCTTTATCCAGATACAGCCTTACGGCTCATTATTTAAAGCATCGGAGATCCAACATGCACTTTGATTCAAAACTATCCCCACTCCTCGTGTTGCTGACTGCGATGGCCGCCCTAGTCACGACGGGCTGCGCAACGCAGAGCAGTTCGGCGGGAGTCTATCGATCAAGTGATACTCAACGAGAGCAGACATTGCGCTGGGCAACCGTCGAGTCGGTACGCAAAGTGGTGATACAGCGTGACAGCAAGGGTATTGGGATGATTGGCGGGGCGGTCGTGGGCGGGATTGCAGGCAGCTCGGTCGGTGGCGGCAAGGGCCAAGACATTGCCACTGTGCTTGGGGCGATTGCAGGTACCGTCGCTGGGCAGGCGCTCGAAGATAAAGCCAATCTCCGGGAAGGGCTCGAGATCACGCTCAAGTACGACTCGGGTGAGACCCGCGTCATTGTCCAGGAAGCTGATGTTGAACTTAAAGCGGGAGACCGCGTACGGGTCACCTCCGTCAATGGGGTAACTCGCGTCGCCCGTTAGAACAAATGGCGTATGACGACTGTTTCGAGTTCCGTGACAACGGCAGCGAGAATCTGAAGCACAAGGAAGGCAGCAATCGGGGTGAGATCGAATCCCCGCCCTTGATGCCGTCTGCCGATCGAAGACACTTTCTTGTGCTCTAACGAATCAATGCGGCCCATCAGCCGGCGAAAGGGTTTCAGCATCGGAGAGGCAAGCAACTCAAGCACGGGTTTCATCGGATGCATTGGATTGATCCAAGACATCAGCGCATTCGCGATCAGAATAACTACAGCCAGCTGAAGACACCATTTGCTGGCCCAGAGAGCGGCAAGCAGCACGAGCCAGCCAAAGGGTCGAACAGGCTTGCCGGTCGACCCTGATGAATCCTGTAGCAGGCCCCAGACCGTTAAAAGATAAAAAATAGTTGCCAGCGCAATGGAGATCAATAAGCTCGCCAAAACACTGGCCCAATCAACCCCCCCAAATCCAGGCACCAGGCGGCGGATCGGCAAGACCACCCAATCCGTCATTTGAAAAGTCAGACGACTCAAGGGATTTTGCGAATGGAGTCGGACCGCCTGAAGGTAGGCCCTCAACGCGCAGGCCATCACAAATAGGCTACCCAGGGTCTTAACGGCCAACCAGATAATTGTCATAGGGCCAAATGATACGGCCATAAAAAAAGTCCCGCCAAGGCGGGACTTTTATTGTCTTGGATCAGGGCAGAACCCCGACCAAAAGACTTAAGGACGGCTACCCGTTGGGAATGGCCATGTGCTTGACAATGTCGCAGCAGCAGCGGGTGCAGCAGCGGCTTTCTTAGCCCGCTTCTTGCCTGCTTTACGCTTCTTGCCACCCGCTTTTTTTGCAGCAGGCTTTTTAGCAGCTTTTCTTGCGCCTTTTTTAGCGGCGCGCTTCTTACCACCCGCTTTTTTTGCAGCAGGCTTTTTAGCAGCTTTTCTTGCGCCTTTTTTAGCAGCGCGCTTCTTAGCAGCAGGCTTTTTAGCGGCTTTCTTGGCGCCTTTTTTGGCGGCGCGCTTCTTAGCAGCAGGCTTTTTAGCGGCGCGCTTCTTAGCAGCGGGCCTCTTTGCAGCGGCTTTCTTCTTCGCTGCGGGTTTACGCTTCGCTGCAGGCTTACGCTTAGCGGCGGGCTTCTTCTTTGCTTTCTTCTTTGCTTCTTCAGCCATGGAAAACTCCTTCAAGCTTGAACAAAAGGGGATTCGCACCGGGTGGTCCGAACCATTCATTCGCGCAAGAGGACCATCCCCCAACGCTAATGAATACTGTTTGGCGCCGACCCGGATTCACCCTTTGGCTCATTCCCAGGACAGCGCCCCACCCGTTTGATATTCAATCACACGGGTTTCAAAGAAATTCCGCTCCTTTTTGAGATCGACCATTTCGGCCATCCAGGGGAACGGGTTCTCCTCGTTGCCGAAAATCTGCTCTAGGCCGATCTGTTGGCAGCGACGATTCGCAATGTAGCGGAGATATGACTTAAACATAGATGCATTCAGGCCCAAAACGCCCCGGGGCATCGTATCTTCGGCATAGCGGTACTCAAGATCTACCGCTTTTTGGAAAATTACCTTGAGTTCTTCCCGGAACTCTGGAGTCCAGAGATGAGGGTTCTCAAGCTTAATAGTGTTAATCAGATCAATACCGAAATTACAGTGCATGGACTCGTCACGCAGGATGTACTGGTACTGCTCGGCAGCCCCTGTCATCTTGTTTTGGCGGCCGAGCGCCAGGATCTGAACGAACCCAACGTAGAAAAAGAGGCCTTCCATGAGGCAGGCAAAAACGATCAAAGACTTTAATAACTGCTGGTCTGCCTCAGGAGTTCCGGTCTTGAAGTTGGGGTCGGTCAGGGTATCGATAAACGGGATCAGAAACTCGTCCTTGTCCCGGATTGACGCGACCTCGTGGTAGGCGTTGAAAATCTCGCCCTCGTCTAGCCCCAGTGACTCAACAATATATTGATAGGCATGGGTATGAATTGCCTCTTCGAAGGCCTGTCGCAGCAAGTACTGGCGGCACTCTGGGGCGGTAATGTGGCGATACGTGCCGAGAACAATATTATTAGCCGCCAGAGAGTCGGCAGTCACAAAGAACCCGAGATTGCGCTTAATCAAACGACGTTCATCGTCCGTCAGCCCGTTCGGGTCCTTCCAGGTCGCGATGTCCCGGGACATATTGATCTCTTGAGGCATCCAGTGGTTGGCACACCCCGACAAATACTTCTCCCAGGCCCACTTATATTTAAAGGGCACCAACTGGTTGACATCGGTGCCAGCATTGATGACCCGCTTATCTTCCACCCGAACTCGGCGGGCTGTAGAAGGCTCTTGGCTGGCCATAAGGCCTGAGGAGGACGTGGCCCGCGTTGTTGACGAGACAGTCGAGGCAGTAGGGGCGGGCGGCGATGCGGACGACGCCACTGCCGTCCCCATAACGGGTGGCACATTCAGGGCGACGGAATCCATCCCAGCGACTCCGGGTGGAACTTGCGCGACGGTGGTAGAGCTATCTTCCCAGTTCAGCATTTCGACTCTCACTTTACTTTCTCACCTTTTTACAAGGTGCAGATGACGATTAAATTCCAAAAAACATAACCGGCAAATGAAAGCAACGTGAGATTCGGTTGTTGTACACAGCGCGAATAATGCAAGAACATTTTTCACGATGCAATCATTTTTTTAAAAAATTATTAAATTGGGGAATGCGACAGTGTTCCTGTCGCATTCTTGCCACTCTCTGACAATCAGTTTTTTACTGGCAGGCTTCGCACTCCGGATTGTCGATCGAGCAGAATTTCACATCACTTCCCGCGGCTACGATTTCCGATGAGGAAGCTGCGGCCGCCAGAGAACCGCCCACCATTGCTCCGCCTTGCACTGGGACTGCATTTAACTGTCCTGTGCTGATGGTGGATTTCTCTGCGTGCGTCGCGCCCATCGTCCGCAGGTAGTAGGTTGTCTTCAGTCCGCGTAACCAGGCGAGCTTGTAAGTCTCGTCGAGCTTCTTTCCGGATGCGCCAGCCATGTAAATATTGAGCGACTGCGCCTGATCGATCCACTTCTGACGGCGCGCGGCACACTCCACCATCCAGCTGGTATCGACCTCGAAGGCTGTTGCATAGAGCTGGCGAAGCTCGGCGGGAACCCGATCGATCTTGGCTAAGCTGCCATCGAAATACTTCAGATCCGACACCATCACCTCGTCCCAGAGCCCAAGGCGCTTGAGGTCCTGGACTAGATACTCGTTGACCATGGTGAACTCACCGGAGAGGTTGGATTTGACGTAGAGGTTCTGGTAGGTCGGCTCAATTGAGGCGGAGATCCCCACGATATTCGAGATTGTTGCCGTGGGTGCGATAGCCACACAGTTGGAATTACGCATCCCGTGCGCCTTAATTCTTGCGCGTAAGGCCTCCCAGTCGAGAGTGGACGACATGTCTACCTCAACATAGCCCCCGCGTTCCTGGGCCAGCAGCTTGAGGGTATCGAGCGGCAAAACGCCCTGGTCCCAGAGAGAACCACGAAACGACGAGTATGCGCCGCGCTCTTCAGCGAGGTCAGTTGATGCCCAATACGCGTTATAGCAAACAGCCTCCATCGATCGGTCTGCGAACTCCACCGCCTCCTGACTCGCATAGGGGACCCGCATGGCGTGCAAGGCCTCTTGGAACCCCATGATGCCCAGACCGACTGGGCGATGGCGAATGTTGGAATTTCTCGCCTTCGCTACTGCGTAGTAATTGATGTCGATAACGTTATCCAGCATCCGCATCGCGGTTCGGATGGTCCTGTGCAGTTTCTCTAAGTCCAGATCAGGTCTGTCTTGGCCAGACGCCGCGGGCTTCAGATGGTTGACGAGGTTGACTGACCCAAGATTGCAAACCGCAATCTCGGTGTCGTTTGTATTCAGCGTGATTTCCGTGCAGAGATTAGAGGAATGGACCACGCCGACATGCTGCTGCGGGCTGCGAATATTGCAGGGATCCTTAAAGGTGATCCAAGGATGGCCCGTCTCAAACAACATACTCAGCATCTTGCGCCACAGTGATAGCGCGGGGAGACGCTTGAAATGTTTAATGTCGCCGCGGTCTGCCTTCGCCTCGTAGGCGGTGTAAGCCTGCTCAAAGGCTTTGCCAAACTTGTCATGAAGATCGGGGACATCAGAGGGCGAAAACAGCGTCCACTCCCCAGACTCCATTACCCGCTTCATGAATAGGTCTGGGATCCAATTGGCCGTATTCATGTCGTGGGTACGGCGCCGATCGTCCCCGGTGTTTTTCCTCAGTTCAAGAAATTCCTCAACATCAAGGTGCCAGGATTCGAGATAGGTACACACTGCACCCTTACGCTTGCCGCCCTGATTAACGGCCACCGCCGTGTCATTGACGACCTTTAGAAACGGCACAACCCCTTGGCTTTTCCCGTTAGTGCCTTTGATATGGCTGCCCAAGGCCCGCACAGGCGTCCAATCGTTGCCAAGCCCGCCGGCATACTTCGCCAAGAGTGCATTTTCTTTTATTGCCTCGTAGATCCCATCTAAGTCATCAGCAACCGTTGATAGGTAGCACGAGGAGAGTTGCGAATGGGTGGTTCCCGCATTAAAGAGCGTAGGGGTTGAACTCATGAAGTCAAAGCTCGATAGAAGCTGATAAAACTCAATCGCCCGCGCCTCCCGGTTCAATTCATTGAGGGCCAGGCCCATGGCAACCCGCATGAAAAATGCCTGTGGCATCTCGATTCTTCGACCCTCGCCACTGTAATTGTCATTGCGATCAATCAGAAAGTAGCGGTCATATAGGGTTTGAAGGCCCAGGTAATCGAACTGTAGGTCACGCTCGGGGTCTAGGGCCTGGGCTAGCTTCTCGAGATCGAAACGCGATAACTCCTCATTTAGAAGGCCAATCTCGATGCCCTTCTTGATGAATCGAGGAAAGTACTGGCGGTATTGGCTCGCCATTTGGCCCTGCGAGACCTCGGTCTGCATGATTTCCTTGCGAATCGTGTGCAGCAGCAGGCGGGCACTAACTTTTGCATAAGCGGGATCCTTTTCAATAAGGGCGCGGGCCGAGAGAATGCTGGACTTGTAGACCTCTTCAAGGGGAACACCGTCATAGATATTCTTCAGGGTGTCGTCCATTACGGCGTCGATACTCACCGCCTGACCAAGGTTCGCACAGGCGGCAGACACGATGTCGGTTAGCCATTGGATATTGAGCGGCTGCGCAACGCCGTCGACAAGAATATGGATCGTCGGTGCCTGTGCCGCTGCGGGATCCGACTTCTGCTTGGCGGCTCGCTCGAGCGCACGCTCTTGTGCGCGACGCTCCCGATACAAGACATAGGCTCGGGCAACCTCATGCTCACCGGAACGCATCAAGCCAAGTTCGACCTGGTCCTGAATATCCTCAATATGGAGCGTGCCCCCCGCAGGCAATCGACGCAGGAGCGCCATCACAACTTGCTTGGTTAGGGTCTCTGTGATCTCACGGACCCGGGCAGACGCCGCGCCCTGATTGCCCTGAACCGCCAGAAATGCCTTCGTCATGGCAACTTGAATCTTGCTGGGTTCAAAACCGACCACCGCCCCATTGCGACGAATGATTTTGATATCCGATACACCGGCTTGCGCAGAAAGGCCCTCAGGCTGTGACCCCGGCTGGCCAACCACCCCCGCTGGATGGGTTGGTGTGCTGGACATGGACTGTGATTCTGCGCCCCACTGCATCATGAACGATCTCCCTTTTTCACTGTTTTTACTTTGTTTGCACCTTGCATAGGCTGCTCTGCAGGTTTGGTTTTAAGGTCAACCCCGCTCGGGGGCTGGCTCTAAAGTCCGCCCCAAAAACACTATATCTAGTATTTTTTAGCCTGAAGGAACCTAATTCTAGTAGGGATCAGAAAGCAAGGGCAAGGTCTTTTTTTAGGAGAAACCCGACGACATGACTTATCTCGGCCCAAGACCGAGTGCTCATCTCAAATAAAATTTTAAAAGCCCGTTTGACGCGCAGTTCCAATCAAAACCGTCCCGGACAGACTGATATTTCGGCCTCATAGGAGACCAACCCAGACTCTGAAACCCTCAGGCTCGTCTGTCAAAAGGTCGGGTAAGCGAGATGCCCTCAACCGATAACTCGCTCAGAAAATTTTTCCATGGAAAGTAAGGGCCAGGATCAGTTTTGCGCCCCGGGGCAATATCAGAATGTCCCGCAATCCAACAGAGACTTGGATAAAACCTCTGGCAATGGATACACAGTGCTTTAAGGCAGCTCAACTGGGCCTCAGTAAACCTATCGGTATCGCAGCCTTCTAACTCGATGCCGATTGAGAAATCGTTACAGGCCGGCTCACCCTGAAACTCAGAGACACCCGCATGCCAGGCCCGATCACAGACGCTGACAAACTGTGTCACCTCACCCGAACGATCGATTAAAAAATGGGCCGAGACTCGCAGACCCGCAAGCGCCTGAAAGCTTGGGTGCGCGCTGCAATCTAAGGTTCCCTGGAACAAGTCTTCAATGTACGGGCCACCGTAAAGCCCTGCGGGAAGGCTAATACTGTGGATCACGATTAACTCGGGTGTTCGCTGCGCTGGGCGCTGATCATGGTGCGGAGAACCTCGTTTCCTGGCCCCCCGTGTCAGCCAGCCTTCAGCGTTAAAGTTCATCTCGACACTAGCGTTCATCGATGGCGTATTTCGAGCACCGCTAAGCTGCCGGCCTCACGCCTTTGGACCAAGGTGCCGGTGCGTCATGCTGCAATAACCTTGGCCTTCTTTCCACAGGGCGTCTGTCGCTGGCACGCGGGCCCCACAATGCGCACACACGATTAACTTCGCCTGCTCTGGATTTGGGTTTGTGGGAGGCGGCTTGCGAGAGCCCATTGTCTTTTTGAGTAGCCAAAGTCCAAGGCCCACCAGCACCATAATGATCAAGATACGTCCAAGCATGGTCACTCTCTCCTGGTCAGCGGGTTAACCTGCCCGATGCAATACAACTTCCAATACAAACCGCGACCCCACATAGGCCATCAGCAATGCGGCGAAGCCCGCGAGTGTCCAACGTGCCGCCACCTTGCCGCGCCATCCAAACCAACGACGGCCCACCAGAAGGGTTAGCGCAAGTATCCAGGCCGCGATGGTGAAGACCGTTTTGTGGTCAACCCGCATGAGACCGTAACCAAAATTAATGCTGACCATTACACCCGAGATGAGCGTTAAGGTAATCAATAGAAAACCGACCAGTACCACACGCATCAACATTTGGTCGAGCCCAAGCAAGGAGGGTAGTCCCTGCCACCAGCCCGGTTGGTCGATCACTATCTTCTTGGTTCGGTGGAGTGACCTCTCCATCGCGATCATCACCAATGCGCTCGCAGCGGCCAGTGTAAACGTGCTGTAGGCCAACATCGCAAGCAGCATATGGGTCCGGAAGACCGCATCGACTGCGCTCGTGAGAAGAAACCCCGGAAACACCAATGGCAGACCCGCTGCCACCGCAGCGGCCACAAAGATCCCTTGTGTGATGGAGGGCAGACGCTGAAACCAGGATTCAATCCATAACAACAGCACAGCGAGCCATAAAGTCCACGAGATAGAGGTCGCAAATCCGAAATGAAGCCCATCGCGCGAGAACCAATTCGGCAACAGTGACGCCCCATGCAGGCCAATGATCGACAGCAAGGCGAGCTGGCCTGCTGCCGACGACAACATCTGCTGCGACCCCGCGCTCGGACGCCGATGGGCCCACGCAAGGCCGAGATATCCAATCGCTGCAAGACCTGCTGCAGCACCGTAGAATGAGAGCTCCATAGAGAAAGCAGTGTAGCGCAGCATGCTTGAAAACCTAACCGAACGCTTGGCCAGGGTTGTAAAAACGATCAAGGGCGAGGCCCGCCTGACCGAATCCAATACCCAGGAGATGCTCCGCGAGGTTCGGCTTGCATTGCTCGATGCCGATGTGGCCCTGCATGTCGTCAAAGAGTTCATTGCAAGGGTCAAAGAAAAAGCGATGGGGCGGGATGTCCAAACGAGCCTGACTCCAGGCCAAGCCCTCGTTTCAGTGGTCAACCAAGAGCTTGTTCATCTCATGGCAGGCGAGGCTAACGAATCTGCCCGAATGGGTCTAAACCTCGCGACTACGCCCCCAGCGGTGATCTTAATGGCCGGCCTTCAAGGTGCCGGCAAGACGACGACGGTGGGGAAACTCGCCAAGTGGCTAGTCGATACCCAGAGAAAAAAGGTATTGACCGTCTCCTGTGACATCTACAGACCTGCAGCGATTGAGCAGTTGCGTCTCGTGAGTGCGCAGGCGGGAGCAGATTTTTTTCCCTCCGCTCAGGGTACGCCGCCTGTTGAGATTGCCCGCCAGGCGATGGAATTCTCGAAGCGGCATCTCCATGATGTACTCCTCGTGGATACGGCCGGACGGCTTGCAATCGACGAGGAGATGATGCGGGAAATCGCGCAGCTCCATCGCGTGCTCCAGCCCATTGAGACCCTATTCACCGTTGATGCCATGCAGGGCCAGGACGCGGTGCGAACCGCGTCCGCTTTCAAAGAGACGATTGCGCTCACCGGGATCGTTTTGACGAAGGTGGATGGCGACTCACGAGGTGGCGCAGTACTCTCGGTAAGGGCAGTAACGGGCTGCCCGATTAAGTTTGTGGGCACCGCCGAAAAAATTGATGGCCTTGAAGCCTTTGACGCTGAGCGAATGGCTAACCGCATTCTTGGCATGGGCGACATACTCGCCATTGTTGAGCAGGCACAGAAATCCGTCGATCTGAAATCCGCTCAGCAGATGGCGGATAAATTCAAATCGGGCGCCCGGTTTGATTTAAATGATTTCAAGATGCAGATCGGGCAGATGCGAAGCATGGGCGGGCTCTCTTCGTTGGTTGACAAGCTGCCCGCACAGATGCAGCAGGCCGCAAAAGGGGCCGATCTCTCACAGGCGGAAAAATCTATTCCGCGCATGGAGGGCATCATCAATGCGATGACCCCGAAGGAGCGTTCTCAGCCGGAGGTACTCAAAGCGAGCCGTAAAAGACGGATCGCTGCAGGTGCCGGGGTCTCGGTGCAGGAGGTTAACCGGATGCTCAATCAGTTTGAGCAGATGCAAGACATGATGAAGAAGATGCAAAAAGGCGGGCTCGCAAAGATGATGCGCACCGTAGGCGCCTTAAAGGGAATGGGTGGCGGCGGGTTTGGTGGCTTAGGCCGTCGCGGCTAGCAGCGTCTTGACCGCAGCAACGACCTCGTCCCGATCGCAGATTGAACTCACCATGCCCGTGCGGCGAAGTAATTCGAGCTTTCCTTCCTTCAGCGATCGCTCCCCCACGGTAATACGCACCGGTACACCGATTAGCTCCCAGTCCGCGAACATCGCTCCTGGCCGCTCGTCGCGGTCATCAAGGGCGACATCGATCCCTGCCGCCAGAAGCGTCTGATAGATGGCCTCACTCTCGGCCCTGACAAGTTCTGATTTGGCCGCACCGACTGGACAGATCACCGCCTCAAAGGGCGCGATCGCTGCAGGCCAGGCAATGCCCCGGTCATCATGATTTTGTTCAATGGCCGCGCCAACAATTCGAGTAACACCAATGCCATAGCAGCCCATCTGCATCAACGCAGGCTTTCCAGTTTCATCAAGATAGGTCGCCTTCATCGCCTCTGAGTACTTCGTTCCCAGATAGAAGATGTGGCCCACTTCAATACCGCGTTGAATCGCCAGCACTCCCCTGCCGTCCGGCGAGGGATCGCCCTCGACCACATTTCGAATATCGACTATGCAGGCGGGCTCTGGCAGATCACGTCCCCAGTTGACCCCGCGGAGATGGTGATCCCATTGATTCGCGCCCGTCACAAAATCGCTCATTTGTGCAACTGTTCGATCAGCGATCACCCGTACCGATCCCTTCAGATTCACGGGGCCAAGATAGCCGGGCTTACAGCCAAAGTGATGATCAATCTCATCTACATTAGCAAAACGAAAGCCTTGATTGAGACCCTCGATTTTTCCGACTTTCACTTCATTTAAATCATGGTCGCCACGAAGCAACAAAAGCCAGAGCTGAGTCACAGCTGCTGCGCCTTGCTCGTTTGTACTATCCGTTGCCAGCACAATTGATTTAACGGTGCGGTTAAGCGGCACGCCGATCAGAGCCGCTACCTCGGCGCATGTCGACTTCCCAGGGGTTGCCACCTGCTGCATGGGCTCATTGGGCAAAGCGCGCTCCGACAGTAAGGCCACCGCCTCGGCCAGCTCCATGTTGGCCGCGAAATCTGAACTGGGGCAGTAAACGATTGCGTCCTCTCC
>Ga0209550_10006226_pt1 | contig 11142 bp, 10 predicted proteins | sample LauGreSuBDMM15SN_2_FD_187567 | JGI IMG/M metagenome (GOLD analysis project Ga0209550, IMG submission 187567) | Freshwater lake microbial communities from Lake Michigan, USA - Su13.BD.MM15.SN (SPAdes) (version 5) | ecosystem: Environmental > Aquatic > Freshwater > Lake | place: Lake Michigan... | reverse complement strand
GGCGGGGTGGTAGAATTAAAATAAGGAAATCCACCACCCCGGCCTCTGTCTCGTCACCTTCGGCGCCTCGCCAGAGTCCACCCCTCCTGTCCAGGAGGGGAGTCTTGCGCTTATTGCTTCATCAGCACATTTTTTCTACTCACAAAAACGTCATAACCCTTTCAGCAGACAAGCATTGAAAAATAAATAAGAAATTGAAAAGATTTAAAAGCCACCATGCTTAGCAGCTTTTCTAAATGCAACCGTGGCGAGCATACCCAACAATGAAAAGCCAGCAAGCAGTCCAAAAACTTTCATGTGTCCTGCTTCTCCCGGTGATTGATCCAATAAATTTCCAATCAATGGTCCAGAAAATATGTCTGGGGTATAGCCAATGAAGCTGACAACGCCCACGGCTGTTCCAGTTAACAACACTGGGATATTTCCTTCCTCTAAAACCGCAAAATATACTGCTCTTGCGGCATAAGTGCCTAGGGCTGATAAGGCAACGCCTAAGAAAAAAATTGTATTCAATCCCGGATCTATAATGCCTGATGCAAACACCAATGAACCTAATAACAACACAACAAATCCCCAAAAGAGCATCAAAGATCCCCTTGTTTTATCTGCCATAAAGCCAATCAACACACCCACAGCGGGACGGAGGTATAAAAGCAATGACCCAATTCCAGCGGCCTCAATTTCACCATAATGCATCACTTCTTTGGCGTAGAGTGAAAAAACATCACTTACTTTATATCCCATATAGGCACACAAGATGATGAGTGATAGCCACCAAATGGAAGGAATTTTTAATACTTGCTTGAAATGAGCCCAAACGAAAATGGCGTTAACGGGCACTTTTTTGGCAGTGCTTGTTGATTTATCCAAGAAAAAAAAGACGAGCACACCAATTATTGCAACTATCGCCGAAGTAAATAAAATTACTTCTTTGAATGCATTTTGACGACCAATCAAGTTCAGGTTCAATTGTTGCGAAACATGATTTGCATAAATCCATACACCCAATGAGCTCAAGATAGCAGCCACCAATCCCCTGCCGCCATCCAAAAAACCAAAAGCGATACCTTGATTGTCTGAACCACCCCAAATCCTTGTCTGCTTGATGATTGCACCCCAAAAAAGAAATACTGTGGTGAAACCCCAATAGCCATAAAGCAGTTGCATGCCGATATAAGTAGGGTAAAAAGACATCCATACACCCCCTATTGAGGTAAGTATTAAGGCAATCGACATTAACATTCTAGGAGAAAATTTATCGGCAAGTGTTCCACCAAAGAAGTAAGAAAAAAAGGCAACAATGCCATACACTGAAAAACAAATCCCCAATTGAAAATTGTTTAACCCAAATACTTCCAAAAAAGTAGGACGAAATACGCGCTGAAGCACAAAAGGCAAGAAAAAAGCCGCCTCTCCAGCCAATATGAGCAAGATAAGACCATTTATAGATTTTCTACTTCTCAAAGGATTGCCCATAATAGCTACTTTAGTATTAAAGCTCTTGATATTTTGAGGCGGTAAACTACATAAAAACTAAGTAAGAAAGCAACATATTTTTCTCTGTTTCAGTTTCTAGATACTATGATTCTTTTTTCTTAAAGAAAAACGTAGGGATAGATGGAAAGCTTCAGCTAATCGAATTTTTTTGAAACATAGCTTTGTGGTGGTGTGATATAAATCACGGTATTTTTGTTTTCTATTCAATAACTTTATTGATAAGTATAAAAATGAATGCATAAAATTGGACTTAAAGAAAATTGGAAACAGTTCACCATTTTGGTGATTGTTAACGCTTTTGTTGGCGGAATGGTTGGTATGGAACGAACCATCATACCACAATTTGCTACATCCGAATTTGGGATTTCTTCCAAAACAGCGATACTCTCTTTTATCACAGCATTCGGAATTTCAAAATCACTTACCAATTACCTAACAGGTCGCCTAGCCAATCGGTTGGGAAGAAAAACACTGTTGATTGCAGGTTGGATAATTGCCATACCCATCCCTTTTTTGTTGATGAATGCCAGCTCATGGAACTGGGTAGTATTTGCAAATGTTCTCTTGGGAATCAGTCAGGGCTTGACTTGGAGCAGTACCGTGGTTATGAAAATCGATTTGGTAGGAGAAAAAAATCGTGGACTGGCTATGGGGCTGAATGAGTTTGCAGGATATTTTGCTTTGGGTATTGTTGCCTTCATTACTGGATACATTGCAAACAAATATGGGGTTACACCTTATCCTTTTTATGTGGGTATTTTCATCTCAATTGCCGGACTTCTAACAACAATATTGTGGGTGAAGGAAACACAGCATTTGGTGAAACTAGAATCAATAGAAAACAAAACGGCATCACTGGGCAATGTTTTTGTTGAAACTACCTTTAAAAACAAAACACTCAGTTCTGTAACACAGGCCGGATTGGTAAACAATTTAAATGATGGGATGATTTGGGGCCTGTTGCCCATGTTATTGATTTCATTCAACCTCAATACCTTACAAATCGGCTGGGTTACCGCGATATACCCAACGGTATGGGGAATCAGTCAACTTTTTACTGGAAAGATGTCTGATCACTACTCAAAAAAAAGAATGTTGTTTTGGGGGATGCTGCTGCAAGGCATTGCCATCATGATTCTTCCTTTTGTAAGTGAATATAGTGTGTTGATTATTTTGAGTGCTGTATTAGGCGTCGGTACAGCTCTTGTTTATCCAACATTCCTGTCAACAATAGCAGAAGCAACAACACCCAGTCAAAGAGCTGAGAGCATCGGAACATTCAGGCTTTGGCGCGATTTGGGATATGCCATTGGTGCAATTATTTCAGGCATTGCAGCGGATATTTTTGGCGTAGAATATGCTATTGTTTTGATTGGTGCCATCACCATCATCTCTTCAATCGTTATTCAACTGAGGATGCCATCAACCATACAAAAAACTGCAATCAGGGAATGTGTTGACATGGAAGAAGTGGTTACTCATCTCAGCCAATACCAGCTGATTGATGTGCGCAGCAAAGAAGAATTCAACCAATTTCATATTGCTGAAGCGATGAATATTGGACTTGAAGAATTGACAAAGAATACAAAATTCATTGATAAGCATAAAGTAATTGTACCTGTTTGTGGAAAGGGCGGAGGCCGATCGGCTGATGCAGCTAAGCTGTTGAGAGAAATGGGTTATCAAGCTGCTTGGCTCTGTGGAGGAACCAGTAAATGGGTTTCAGCCCACGGATAAATTAATGTTAAATCAATAAAAAAATGCTGGTAAACCCTTCTTGTCTTTAGCGTATTTACATTTATTCGTTTGAATTTATGTAATTTATTACACTTTTTCAAAGGAATAAATGTAATTTCATACACGAAAAGCTAAGGATATGCAAAGGTTGTTGTTAAAAAAGTTAGTTCAATGGAAGCATAAATCAGACCGTAAGCCATTAATAATTCAAGGTGCGCGACAGGTTGGAAAGACATGGCTCATGAAAGAGTTTGGTTTGACCCATTATAAAAATGTTGCCTATGTTAATTTCGAAACGGCATTGTCTCTGCGTTCCATTTTTGAAAATGGATTTGAAGTAGCTAAGTTGGTATTGGCTTTAAAAATTGGAACGGGTATTGAAATTATAGCTGGTGAGACTTTAATCATTTTGGATGAAATTCAAGAATGTGAATCAGCCCTAACATCATTAAAGTATTTTCAAGAAAACGGCAACCAATATCATATCATTGCTGCTGGATCGCTTTTGGGAGTTGCCATGAATAAGCACAGGTCATTTCCAGTTGGGAAGGTTGAGTTTTTAGAACTACATCCCTTGAATTTTTCAGAATTTTTACTGGCTTTAAATGAAACACAATTGTTGTCGTTAATACAACAGAAACAGTGGGATTTAATTACTGGATTTAAATCAAAATATATTGATTTATTGAAGCAGTATTATTTTGTTGGCGGTATGCCGGAAGCTGTGTTGACCTTCGTTAATCAAACAGATTTCAAAAAAGTAAGGGAAAAACAATTGAATATATTAGCAGCTTATGAACAGGATTTTTCAAAGCATGCTCCCAATGAAATCGTACCAAGAATAAGACTCGTTTGGCAATCACTTCCTTCTCAGTTGGCTAAAGAAAATAGAAAGTTTATTTATGGAAACTTGAAGCAGGGAGCCAGGGCACGTGAATTTGAATTGGCAATTGAATGGCTCTGCGATGCGGGCATTGTTCAAAAAGTTATTAGGTGCAACAAGCCTGGAATGCCATTGATTGCTTATGCTGTTTTATCGGACTTTAAATTATTTTTATTGGATGTTGGGTTGTTGGCAGCAATGGGAAATCTTGATATTAAAACACTTATTTCAGAGAATTCGCTTTTTGAGGAATTTAAGGGGGCATTGACAGAACAGTATGTTCTTCAGCAATTAAAGGCGCTTGACAAACTGCCAATTTATTATTGGTCTGCAGAGAAGGCGACTGCTGAAGTTGACTTTTTGGTCCAGTATGAAAATCAAATTATACCGATTGAAGTAAAGGCGGCTGAAAATTTAAAAGCGAAAAGCCTTAAGGCATACCATCAAAAATTTAACCCTGAAACAACCATTCGAACATCCTTGTCAGATTATAGAGTGGAAGACTGGTTAATCAATTTGCCTTTGTATGCATTCTCATCATTTTTGGATGAAACAACTCTGTAGTTTTAATTTCTAATAGTACTACAATGTACACCCGAAGAGGGCTAATTTTTTTTAAAAATGCCCCTCTGCATATTTTTTGAAATTGTCTAAAATGGCCTGCCAACCGCCTTGTTGAAGCTCTATGGAATTTATATCTTCCGGTTCGAATATTTCAGTTACCGAGGTATCTTCTCCAAGGGTATCAAAAAAAACAGCCATTTTTCTGCCATCCCCTAAGAGGATTTCAATTGATTTTTCTTCTTGGATATTCATGAATGTTCCCCAGAAATCAAAACTAAATGAGCCATCTTTTGCGGCCATCATGTAATGAAATTCTCCGCCAATTTTAAAATCACTTTTTGCTGTGGGACAATGCCAATCACTGCTGGCAAAGTTCCAATTTTGCACGTGATTGCTTTCTGTCCAACATTTCCATACCATGGTCAAAGGTGCTTTGATATTGGCTGTTACCGTTATTTCTTTCATACTTGTTTTGATCAATGTTTTGTTTCTAGGTAATGTTGTTTCAATATGTCCTCACCAAAATCATTTCCTTTTTCTCTTAAAATGGCATGTATGTGGTTGCCATCATTTTGAAATCCCACATTATCATATTCAATCAAAAAATCAGGTCCATTCAAAATATAATAGTGAGGTTTGTTGCTTTCCAAACTTCCAACCCATGCAAAATATATTTTTTCAATCCCTGTTTTGATGATTTTATCCATAAGCTCGTGGGCCTTTTGGTGTTCAAAATTGTTTACGTATTCTTGAATCAAAATTTTTAAAATATCCTTTTGGTCTTTGTTGAAACTTTTAGCGGCGATTCCATAATACTGATCAATTCTTTGGGCGCTGTTGGGACTGGTAATAATATCTTTGGGTACAGCTTGTTTTAAAATGGCAGTGGATTGTTGAACTGCATTAAGTGATTGAATCAACATAAGTCCATAGTCTTCTTCCTTACTTAATATACGCAGACCGGCATATTTACCAGACTTTACCTCAGACGGATCTGTTCCAATAAAATAGGGCGACATGCTGATTTTTTTTCCATCACTTGTCATGCTTAACGCTATGTGATGTCCGCCAAATTTCAATCCCCAAGCATCTTGATCATTCGGTTTTCCATAAACCGCAATGTAGAAATTACCATGATCCCATTTGAGGTTTTGCATGCTGGTTAAGTTCTTTTTAGAGATTTTTCCATCGTCGAATGCTTGTTGATACAGGGTGTTTAAAATGTCATCCAACTGCATGATGCTGGTAGTCTTCAAGTATCCCTGTGAGCTGAGCAAAGCTGCTAAAACGTGGTGGTAAGCAATCCTGCTTCTGTCTGACAAGCTGCCGTAACGTATACCCGGACGTGGCATCAATCCAACTGGGAGGTTGGTCCATTCTTTCCTGCTTGAATCATCAAAACCATATTGTGCAATCTTGAGTTCTTCTTGTGAAAGTGTAATGAGGAATTCGTTTGTTTTTTTAATTAATTCAACCGAAGACTTTGATTGTCCATTTACACTTACAAGAATGGTTAAGAATAAAAAAAATGTTGCGTATAATTTCATGTCAATGGTTTATTGGCTAAGTTTCATTTAATAATCCTGCGTCTAATTTTTTGCAGAAAATCCTTGTGCTTAGAAGTTAATGTTCTCTAAATATAAAACTTAATGCAAAAATTTACGCAACAATAATATACCATCCTTTGAAAGTCTTTATTAACGAGGTTTCTAGCCTATATTTGAATCTTCTGTAATTTATTCACTATGCTAAAGAAATTAATACATGAATATATTCCGTTTTATTTTGGCACTCCATATTTTAGGTGGTAGCATTGGATTGATTTCAGGCACAATCGTTCTAATCCTTAAAAAAGGAGATAAATACCACAAAACAATTGGGTCAATATTTTTCTGGGCGATGAACCTAGCGGGCCTATGTTCTTTTGTTTTAGCCGTTATGCACCCAAATAATTTTTTATTTGTGGTTGGCATATTCACACTTTATATGAATCTAACTGCTAGGAGTTATTTGAAATTTAAGCGGAAAGATGCAGTCATTAATTTTAGAGATGCAATACCAACAATTGGAATGGTTATCGCTGCTTTTTTCTTTGTAATTGATGGCATTAAAATACTTTCAAAAGATACTTTCGGCTGGGTTCTATTGTCTTTTGCATTTATTTCATTGCGTTTTGTGTTAGCCGATTACATATTTTTTAAGGGGAAATCCAAATTTTCCAATCAATGGTTATTGAGTCATTTGCAAAGAATGATTGGAACCTATATCGCATCCATCACTGCTTTCTTGGTTGTTAACATCAATTTTAAACCAGCGTTTGTAATTTGGTTGGCGCCAACAGTGTTACTTGTCCCTTTGATCATTTATTGGTCAAGAAAATACGGGAAGTTGTCAGCCTGATTTTTAGTTTGTAGCAATCCAATTTTTATTTCAGCCCGAAAGAGAATTATAGTTCTTGTAATTCGGAAACAAAATTTCCATCAATACTTCCATATTTGTTGCTCATAAAACAAAACACCATGAGCAACGTAAAACAATTTGAAGTAAAGGTTCAACTTCAGGGCGGAAGAACTACGACCACCGTGATTTTTGCAGAAAACGATTACAAGGCTAGGGAGTTGGCCAGGATGCAATTTGGAGCTGAATTAGCCTCGATTCATTATGTGAGGGAAATCAAATAAGCTGATTTTCAATTCCTACAACCATCAAACAATTAAAATTGTAGACATGGTTGTAGGAATTGATTCAGTATGTTAATTAAAATCAGCCCCTTCAGTTACATCGGCCCAGGTATCAAAATCGTGTTTGAGTTCATCCAATTTGATTCTTGCACCTTTCAATGCTGCTTTTCCCAACAATAACCTCAACGGAGGATTTTCTGTTTCTGTAACGAGAATCATGGCTTTGGCTGCCCTAACTGGATCACCGGGTTGGTTGCCGCTGTATCCCCTGATATCTCCCTTGTTTTTGCCTGCGGTTGTGGCATAGTCATCAATGCTGATGGCACTGTTTTTGGCCGACCTTCCTGCCCAATCTGTTCTGAATCCACTTGGTGCAATGATGGTGACTTTTATGCCCAATGGAGATACTTCTTTGTGCAATGATTCACTTAACCCATCAACAGCATACTTGGTGGCGTTGTAAAAACCCACTGCCGGAAATGAACGTAAACCGCCTATGGAGGCTATGTTCAAGATATGTCCACTCTTTTGCTTTCGCATATAAGGCAAAACTTCTTGCGTCATTCTTGCCAATCCAAATACGTTGATTTCAAACATTCTTCTTACTTCCTCATCTTCACTTTCTTCAATCGCTGCGAAATAGCCGATACCAGCATTGTTTACCAATACATCTATTTGTCCAAACCTTGTGATTGTTGCATCCACGGCTTCTTTAATTTGTGTTGGTAGGGTAACATCCAGTGTCAAGGCAATTGCAGTTTCTGGATATGCATCAGCCAAATCCTTTACCTGGTCGATGTTTCGGGCAGTAACAGCCACTCGGTATCCGTTTTCAAGCAGTTCCTGTGCCAATGCGCGTCCAAATCCTGTAGAACATCCTGTTATCAGCCAAACATTTTTCATAGAGATTAAATAGTTTCAGCAAAGATACTGTGTTGTTTTAACCTTAATTTTTTCTTGTTTCTTCCCATCCCCGTATGATTTTCAATAGCCTGGGGTTTAAACCCCAGGCTATTGAGAAATACATTTCTTTCAATCCCCGTCTCACGAAGTGGACGGGGATGCAGGATTGACAAAAAAGCCGATTGTCATTCCGAGCGAAGCGAGTGTCGGGAAGGGGAGTCTTTGATGTCTTAATAAACCTAAAATCTTTGTACCTTCATCTTCTAAATTATAAGGCGATGAAAAAATTCTTCTTCTTGGTTTTGATTTCATGCATTTCTGCAGCTGCATTCTCACAAGAAACAAAAAAACAACCACTGAAGTTTGACAAAAAGCAAGAAGTTCATGTTGTTGACGCGGCTTGCGGTACCTGCATGTTAAAAATGGCAGGGAAGGACTGCAAACTTGCCATCAGCTTCAAAGGAAAAAATTATTTTGTTGCCGGAACTGATATCGACGACCATGGTGATGCGCATGATGATGCTGGTTTTTGCAATGCCATCAGCAAAGCAAAAGTTCAGGGTAAGGTGGTCAACGATAAGTTCCTCGTTACCTATTTTGAGTTGGTGAAAAAAACAAAATAATTACTCTGCGCCTTTCGCAATAAAATTATCATACAAGCAGTTCACTGTTTTTCGTATCACAGCATTGTATCCATTTGCATAGGTTGCGTTGCATCCATTGCTGATAACAACAATCCCGAATTTTTCTGTTGGATGAAAAAACATGGCACTGAAGAGCCCATAAGCCGATCCTGTATGGCCTTTCATCGTTTTGCCGGGTATCATTTTCTCGGTTGTTTCAATGGCAAGTCCATACCCTTCTTCGCTCGACAATGGTGTTTGCATTTCTTTAGCACTCTTTTTCGACATGATTCTTTTGCCATTGCTTTTTCCATAACTGCTGTGCATGATCATGTATTTCGCAAGATCAGTTGCTGAAATTTTCATGCCACCTGTTGGTGAAAATATCGGTGTTGTTTTCCCCATTTGATAGGCAGCAATTTCTGCACTTCTGGCTGCATAGGCATTGGGAGAATAAATAAATTTAGCAGAATCTAAATTAAAATCATAGATGCTGGCAATGCGTTTTTTATCCAATGAATCCACGCAATAACCGCCATAGAGTTCAAGTGGATCCAGTACATGGTGTTTTACATATTGATCGAAACGTTCACCCGATATTTTCTCGATGATGGTTCCCGTCATGTTATAATTCAAATTGCAATATTGATATCCCTTTCCAGGTTCATAATCATTGTAGCATTTCGCCCAATTGGGGTTTGTGGCAGGATTGATGGAATCCAATGAAAAGTAGCCCTGGCTATCGTTAATAGATGAGAGGTGAGACATCACCATCCTCAACGTAATCATGGTTTCAGGGAACTTCGGATTTCTTACCTTGAATCCAATCAACTTGCTTACATCATCATCCAACGAAAGTTTTTTTGCTTCTGTCAATTGCATGATGGATGTTGCCGAGAATGATTTTGAGATAGATGCAATCCTGAAAATACAATCATCCGTTAATGGCTCTTTTGTGGTCATGTCTTTTAACCCGAAAGAGTGTGTATAGACAACTTTGTGATTTTTTACTACTGCCACGGACATGCCCACCACATTGCTTTCTTGCATGATGGTTCTGATGCCCGCTTCGGCTTTTTCAGCCTGACTAAATGCACCAGCGAAACAAAAAAGAGAAATAAAACTGCTGATATAAAATGCGAGATATGTTTGCCTTTTCATACCTTCAAATTAATATAAATTTTCAAGTTATGCTCAAACGGTTCTTATATTTATTGTTGTTGTCAATTTTAGTGGTTGTTGGTATTGTGCTCTTCAATACATTTCAATTGCCTAAGGAGCAAGTGTCTGCAGAAAAAGCAATTGCCATTCCAAGTTATGATTCTGCTGCAGAGCACTTGAGTGAGGCCATCCAGATCAAGACAATTTCTTTTGGCGATACGTTGGCCATCGATACAGCTGAGTTCACCAAGTTTAAGGGATTCATGGAAACTACTTATCCATTGATGCACCAAAAATTAACGCGACAGATTTTCAATCAGTTCAGTTATGTCTTCACATGGAAAGGCAAGGATACAACAGCAGCGCCTTTTGTGTTGATGGCTCACCTAGACGTAGTACCGGTTGAAGCGGTGGCAGAAAGCAAGTGGACTTATCCATCATTCAGTGGAAAAATTACTCAAGATACCATTTGGGGCAGGGGAGCTGTGGATGATAAAGGTGCAGCGATCGGAATAATGGAAGCAGTTGAAAGACTTCTACGTGAAGGATTTGTCCCGGAACAAACGATATACCTAACCTTTGGGCATGATGAAGAAATTGCAGGCAAAAGAGGTGCCAATGTTTTCTCAAAATGGTTCAAGGATAATAATATCAGACCTGCATTTGTATTGGATGAAGGTGGACAAATAGATACGGAACGTTTCAAGAGCTTGGGCAGGCCAGTGGCGGTAATAGGAACAGGGGAGAAGGGATTTGTGAATGTTGATTTAACGGTAGAATTACCAGGAGGACATTCCAGCATGCCTGAAAAGGAAACTGCCATTGACATCTTAAATAATTCAATTGTAAAGGCCAGGGTAAATCAAATGCCGCCAATCATTACCCCACCAGTACAAGAGTTGTTGAACAGAACAGGTGCAGCAGAATCATTTTTGAAGCGCGCTGTTATCGCAAACATGTGGTTATTCAAGGGGGCTGTAATTTCTCAAATGGAACAAAATAAACAGACCAATGCATTGGTACATACCACGCTTGTTCCTACGATTGTAAAGGCTGGGATCAAGGACAATGTGATTCCGTCTATAGCCAAAGC
>Ga0209550_10006223_pt1 | contig 11147 bp, 10 predicted proteins | sample LauGreSuBDMM15SN_2_FD_187567 | JGI IMG/M metagenome (GOLD analysis project Ga0209550, IMG submission 187567) | Freshwater lake microbial communities from Lake Michigan, USA - Su13.BD.MM15.SN (SPAdes) (version 5) | ecosystem: Environmental > Aquatic > Freshwater > Lake | place: Lake Michigan... | reverse complement strand
TTCAAAAAAGAAAGAAGCCGTTGATGAAGTACGCCCTGTTTTGGACTTTGCACATATGCTTGGGTGGCTGTGGCGCGATCAGCGCCGAGTCCATCTATGAGGGCATCAGAAGCCAGCAAAAAACCAACGCTGACCCGAGCATCCACAATCCGCAGATATTGCCGCCTTACGACCAATATCAAAAAGAGCGCGAAAAGCCCAAACCGGCGCTTTTACAAATCACTCAGCCATGAAGCAAAGCCCACCGAAGTGGGCTTTGATTCATCAGATAGAGTGATCAGAACTTGATGCCAATGTTCAACCCATCCTTTTTATGCAGATAGACTCTGGTCAAGCTATGACAGAGCAAACTTCATCGAACCATGGCCAACCCTGTGAATCATCACCTTGAAGCCCGTCGCTTGGCGCAAAAGCGCCTGCCGCGCTTGGTGTTTGATTACATCGATGGCGCTGCGGGACAAGAGGCTGCAGCTTTGGGCAATACCAGCGATTTGGGCTTGATCAAGTTGTCGCCGCGGGTTTTGGCCGATTTGCAACCACCAGACCTGGACATTTCATTTTTGGGCAAACTCTACGCGCAGCCACTTGGCATAGCGCCCATGGGCATGTGCAATTTGGCTTGGCCGGGCGCTGACCGCGTATTGGCGTCTTGGGCCCACAAGTTGGCGATGCCTTTGGGTGTTTCTACCGCGGCCTCAAGCCCCATGGAGCGCATGCTCAAAGACAGTGGCGGGCAAGCTTGGTTTCAGCTGTATGTCAGCGCATCTGCCGATGCGGGTTTGGCGCTGGCCCAAAGAGCGGCCCAAGCCGGTTATGACACCTTGGTGCTGACCGTGGACGTGCCCAAGGTCGCCCCACGCCCGCGCGATGTGCGCAATGGTTTTCAGATGCCTTTTCGCATGGGGCCACGCCAATTTTTGGACTTTGCGCTGCACCCCCGTTGGTCCTTGGCCACGCTTTGGGCGGGTGCGCCAACACCCGCCAACTTCGACCCCCACCAAGGTGGGTTCGACCGCCATGCCACACGGGCGGGTGCCAATTGGGCCTTTTTGGACCAGTTGCGTGGGCAGTGGCGGGGGAGATTGATCGTCAAAGGGGTAATGCACCCCGAGGACGCCGAACGCATTGCCCGCTTGGGTGTGGATGCGATTTATGTGTCCAACCATGGGGGCCGTCAACTCGATGCCGCGCCCTCGGCCATCAGCGCTTTGCACCAGATTCGGCAACGCTTGGGGCCGCAATACCCTTTGGTTTTTGACAGCGGTGTTCGAACCGGGGAGGACGTGGTGAAAGCCATGGCCTGTGGCGCGAACATGGTGATGTTGGGCCGGCCTGTTTTATATGCCTTGGCCGCAGGCGGCGAAGCTGCTTTGCAGCAATGGTTGGCTTCATTGCGCGAAGAGCTGGGGGTGACTTTGTCCCAATTGGGTTTGTCCCGCATCCAGGACGTGGGCCCGCACAACCTGGCGTCCGTTCCTTTTGTGCAGCGCTGATGGCCGATTAGCCTTGCTCTAAAAATTCTTTCAAGGCTTGTTCGGGTGGGTGGGCGTAATTGCTGCGCCGGCTGACCGACACATCATCGAGTTGGCGCATGCGCACGGCCATCTCGGCCGCTTTGATCATCACCGTGATGCCATTGATGATCGGGGCCCCTTCGGTTTGGATGCGAATTTTTCGGTGCTCTTGTTGACCGCCGAACATCATCATGGGCAGGCCACCGGCAGGGACGATCACATCGGCCCCAGCCGCCAGCAGGTGGTCCACTTCTTTTTGGAATTTGGGGGCCAGCTCCGCATAGCCTTCTTCGGTGGCAAAGGCGTGCATGAAATCGCTCACTTTGCAGTTGACCGCACGCACACCTGCGCAGCGTTGGGTCAAACCATAGCGAATCACCTGGTCTTCGTGCCAGGGAGTGAACACCGGGTTGATGGTGATGAGCCCAAATTTCCGTCCCAGGGTGCAAGCATGCAACATGGTGGTTTCGCCCAGGCCAATGACCGGTATGTCCACCAAAGACTTCACCTCGGCCAAGCCCGCATCTTGGAAGTGCGAGATGGCGATCACGCTATAGCCTTCTTTTTGTGCAACGACCGCGTTTTTCATGAAGTTGCGCGCCATGCGAAATTCGGTCACCGCATGGGTGGTGGTGGCCGGAGGTGTGGTGGTGTTGAAGCTGTGGGTGAATGCGGGGTCGATGATGCGTTTGACGTGGGCCTCGAGCTGGGTGATGTATGGCGAATGGGCGACACGGTCGGTGGCCCCTTGGATCCAAATTTTGTGGGTGGTGCTCATGGTGCTTTCTCTCAATGCAAGTACAGGTCAGGTGTTCAAGCCGGTGTGGGCAGATCGAAAATTTTTCCAGGGTTGAGCAAATGGTTGGGGTCCAGGGCTTGCTTGATGGTTTGCATCAATGCAATTTCAGAAGGCTGTCGTGAACAATTCAAAAAAGGTTTTTTGATCAAGCCCACACCATGCTCAGCCGACACGCTGCCGTGCACTTTTTCGACCAAGGGGTACACCAGGTCATCCACTGCGCGGTGAGGTTGCGCGTCCCCCAAGCCCGGCACATGCACCACCACATGCAGGTTGCTGTCGCCGATGTGGCCAAAAAATAAAACCACGGCATTCGGCCATTGTTGGTGAATGGCCGTCACCATGGTTTGGCTGGTGGCGTGCATGACGGGGGAGGGCAGGCCAATGTCAAACCCGATGATGGGCCCCAAGACCTTGCCGTATTCAGACACGCTGTCGCGGATGGCCCACAAGTCCTGATTGTCTTGCTCGCTTTGTGCCACCACCACGTCGCTCAGCACCTCAGATTCCAGCAATTCGCTGAGGCAATTTTGCAGGCCACCCCCTTGAGGTTGGGCTGAAAAATGGCCTTCTTCGATCAAGATGTGAAAGCCTGATTTTTCTGCAAACGGGTAGCGCAAATCGGGCAGTCCTGAGGTCATGCATTGAATGAACTCGGGCCACATCACCTCAAACGCCAACAGCCCTGGCCCCAGGTTTTTGCGCGCGTGTTGCAGGGTGTGCAAGACCTGCTCGAAGGTGTCGCACCGGCACATGGCACTTTGTTGGTGCCGGGGTTTGGCTTGCAAGCGCATCACCACTTGGGTGATAACGCCCAAGGTGCCTTCGGAGCCAATCAGCAACTGCTTCAAGTCATAGCCGGTGTTGTTCTTGAGCAATTGGTTCATCGATGACAGCACGCTGCCATCGGGCAGCACGCACTCAAGGCCCAATACTTGCTCGCGCGTCATGCCGTAGCGAATGACCTTGTTGCCACCTGCATTGGTGGCCAAATTGCCCCCTATGGTGCAAGAACCACGTGAGCCCAAATCGATGGGGAAATACAAGCCCGCTGCTTCGGCCGCTTGTTGTATGTCTTGCAAGGTGGTTCCCGCCCATGCAGTCAGCGTGCCCATCACGGGGTCTACATTGGAGACACCGCACATTTTTTCGGTGGATAACACCACGCAATTTTCGCTGGGATGGGCGCCCCCGGCCAAGCCGGTCAAGCCCCCTTGGGTGACCACCGGGGTGAGGAGCCGTTGGCAATGCTGGAGCACTTGTGCCACCTCTTGCGTATTGCGCGGATAGACAACGCCCAATGGCACTGTGGGGGGCAGGCCACTCCAGTCTTGCTGGTGTTTGGTGCTGGCATCCGTGCCTGCCATAAAACCTATGGGCCCCAGGCTTTTTAGCAATGCGGTGTTGATGGGGCTCGACATGAAGGGTGTGGGCGGTGGGTGCATGGTTGCGGCCATTATGCCGATCGAGGCGCGCCATTCACGGTAAGGGAAAACCTCCTCAATCATGCCTTGCAAAGACGCCTTTTCATTATTACGATGTGCGACTTATTCATCCCTCTCATCGAACCCCATCAATTCCATCATATGAATACCAAAAAGTTACTTCCTGCATTGGTTCTTTCCTTGGCGGCTTGGGCCATGCCAGCCCAAGCAGTGGACACCTTGTCTGCGGTCCATGCCTTTCCGACCACTTGGGTTTACTCCAAAAGCTTTTTGGAGTTCGTGCGCAAGGTCAATGTGGCTGGCAAAGGCATTGTGGAAATCAAAGTGCGTGGTGGCCCCGAGGCCATTGGCCAATTTGAGCAACCCAATGCCGTGCGCGATGGCGTGGTCGACATGGTCTACACACCTTGCGCTTTTTACGCCGGCAGCGTGCCTGAGTGCGACGCCGTCAGTGCCAGCACCATCGACGGCCCCACGGCGCGCAAATCTGGTGCCTTGTCAGCGTTGAATGATGCGCACATTCGGCGCATGGGTGTGACCTATTTGGGTTGGATGGACAGTGGCATTCGTTTCCACATGTGGTTCAAGTCACAGCCGAAGATCGATGCCAATGGCAACCTGGACATTGCTGGCGTTAAATTGCGCGGTAACCCGATTTACAACGCGTTTTTCACCAATTACCTCAAGGCCCAGATCATCAACCTGCCCTCGACCGAGGCCTACACGGCTCTTGAGCGTGGCACGGTCGACGCCACCGGTTGGACCGAAATTGGTTTGATGGATGCCAACTGGGACAAGTTCCTCAAGTACCGACTCGACCCAGCGTTCTTTTCAAGTGATTTGGGCGTGATCATCAATGTGCGCAAATGGAACTCTTTGTCTGACAAGTCCAAAGAGATTTTGCAAAAAGTCATGATTGAGCACGAAGTTTCATCCATGAAAGATTTGCGCGAACTGCGCAACCGCGAGTTTGCCGAGTTGGAAAAGCGCGGTGTGAAAGGTGTTTCATTGGGGGCAGCCGCTGCCGCCAAATTTGCGGATGAGGCCCGCAATGCCAGTTACGAGCGCATGCGTGAGCGTTTGGCCAAAATTGGCGCCTCTGATGATGTGAACAAGTTCAAAAATTTGTTTGCACCCGCCAAGTGATCCCCTGGGCCACCCTTGGCTTGACCAAGGGTGGCCATGTTATTTTTTGATCGGATTTTTATGAACCGTGCCCACACCTGGCTGGTAAATGCCATGGCTTGGTTGGCAGGTCTATTGATGGCCGCCATGATGCTCAGCATCTGCATCGATGTCATCGTGCGCAATCTGGGGTTTCAAAGCTCGGCGCATTTGTTCACCTTCACAGAGTACGCCTTGCTCATCGTCCCGTGTTTGGGGGCGCCTTGGTTGGTGCGCCAAAAAGGCCATGTGTATGTGGAAATACTGCTCATGTCGGTGAATGAAGGTTTGCGGCGCTGGATGACCTTTGCGGTGGGGGTCGGTTGCGTGGTGGTTTGTGGCTTGATTGCTTGGTACGGATTTGACGTCACGTGGACCAATTACACGCGGTCCGATGTGGACGTGCGCTCCATGGACATGCCGCGCTGGATGGTGGTGATCTTCATCCCCATTGGGTTTTTGATGATGGGCATTGAGTTCTTGCGCTTGCTGCTCAAGGGCGAAAGTGTGCTCGGTGACATGAGCTCTGCGCTGTCGACCCAATCCACCGAAAGCAAGCCATGAATTTGGAGTGGTATTGGGCTGCCACAGCCCTGTTTGGCATGTCCTTGGTTTTCATGCTGGTGGGTGTACCGGTGGCCTTGGCCTTTTGTGCGGGCAACCTGGTGGCCGCTTATTTGTTCATGGGTGGGGCCAATGGCATCATCCAAACGGTGAACAACGGATTTGGGTCCATGACGTCCTTTGCCCTGGTGCCCATCCCCATGTTTTTGTTGATGGGCGAGTTGTTTTATCACACCAATTTGGCCACCCGGTGCTTCAATGCCGCCGACAAACTGCTGGGCAATTTACCGGGTCGCTTGTCGTATGTGACCTTGATCGGCGGCACTGCATTCGCAGGCCCCGCAGGCTCCAGCATGGGTGCCTGCGCTTTGCTGGGCTCGTTGATGGTGCCCGAGATGACCAAGCGCGGCTACAACAAGTATTTGTCCATTGGCCCCATCATGGGCGTGGGCGGCTTGGCCGTCATCATTCCACCGTCCGCATTGACGGTGTTGCTCGCTACTTTGGGTCAAACCGATGTGGGTGACTTGTTGATTGCAGGCATCATCCCTGGCTTGGTGCTGGCCTTGATGTATGGCGTGTTGATTTGGGCTTGGACGCATTTTGATCCCACAGCCGCTCCCCAATACAACGCCGAGCCGGTATCGCGCCAAGAAAAGCTGCGCTTGATCGTGGTCGATGTGCTGCCCATGGTGGCGGTGATCGCCTTTTCGGTGTTGATCATGTTGACCGGTTGGGCCACGCCCACCGAAGCGGCTGCCCTGGGCGCTTTGTCGGTGGTGGTGCTGGCCGCTTGCTATGGTGAGATGACTTGGTCTGCCTGGGTCAAATCGCTCGAAGGCGCGTTGCGCATCACGGTGATGTCGTTCTTGATTATTTTTGGCTCGGCCACATTTGCACAAATTTTGGCGTTCACGGGGGCCTCGAGCGGCTTGATGAATTGGGCCTTGTCCTTTGAACTGACCCCCATGGGCATGTTGATGATCATGCTGGGGATGATTTTGTTTTTGGGTTGCTTCATGGACCAACTCTCCATGATGTTGTTGACCGCGCCGATCTTTTTCCCATTGGCCAAAACCTTGGGTTTTGACTTGACTTGGTTTGGCCTGATCATGCTCTTGGCCTTGGAGATTGGCTACACCACGCCGCCATTTGGCTTGTTGCTCTTTGTGATGAAAGGGGTGGCCCCGCCGGAGACCACCATGAAAGACATTTATTTGGCGGCCATGCCCTTCATTGCTTGCGTGCTGCTGTTGATCGCCATGATCATTGTCTTTCCCCCCTTGGCGACTTGGCTACCCAAGATGTCGCACTAGCGCTGGTGGGGCGAGACTCTTAAAAGGCTTTGCGCGCTTGCACCACTGCCCATGGAAAGCGCCAGTAGGGGTAATTGGGGTCCAGGGCTTGGTCATTTTCAGCAAATGGCGTGATGCTGATGTCGGTGAATCCCAGGGCCTGCAAATGGCCCCGCATATCAAAGGCAGCCAAACTTTGCATATAGGGCTCGTTGTTGCGCACAGAGTGGCCTGCATGGATGAAATGGCTGAACCCATCAGTGCCCGGTTGTACCTGGGGTAAAAAATCCAAGTGCACGGTCCATCCACCGGGTTCGAGCAACCGGTGGGCTTGCACAAACAATTCGGCCAAGTGCGTTGTGGGCAACTCGTGCAACAGCATGGTGGAAGTGAACAGGTCGTACCCACCCGCATCCAAACCTGTGGCGCAGGCATCGGCTTGCAGGTAGCGGACATGGGTGATGTTTTCTTGCGCGTCCAGGTGGCGGGCCAGCTTCAAGCACGGCATGGACAAATCGGTGGCCGTCACCTGGGCCTGTGCAAATTGCTGGGCAAAGGGCCGGGTGCTTTTGCCAAAGCCACAACCCAGATCCAAAATGCGCTGAGGTGTCGTCAACGCACCGACCTGTCGGGTGAAGCGGTGGTGCAAATCAAAATGTTTGTCCAAGGGCGTGGTGGAGCGGGCGCCGCGTTCATAGACAAACCCTGCCAAGCTGTCGCCCATCAGCCCGCCCGGGTGTTGGTGTACATCAAAAGATGGGTAATAGGCGGGCACAGAAAAGTGGTGCACGGTGGGCACATCGACTGGGGCCAGCGCAGCCTCAAGGGCAGGGCGTTGGGTGTTGTGCCAGGGAACCAAGCCATAGCGTCCGGCGTATTTCATGCGCTGCAAATGGCGCTCCATCCAGGCATAAAAAGGGTAGAGGTCGTTGCCTTGCACGCGCTCCTCCAAAGGGGATACCGTGCGGGTGGTGTGTGCCTGGTTTTGTTCACGCAACTGTGGGTACATCTGGGTGGTCCAAAACTTTTTCGCACCCAGTAAAAAGTCTTGGGCGGCAGAAAAAGCGCGCGCATTGACGGTGCTCATGGCTGTACCCCCAAACTGCTCGCTTTGCCCAACAGCGGGGAGAGCAGGTGGGCGACAAAGGCATCCCGATCGGCTTGATGGGTGGCCAACGCCTCTGGTGCCACTTCTTGGTTCAAGCTTTGCAGATCCACAGTTCCTTGTTGGGCCAAGAGGGCTTCCAGCGCGCGAAGGCGGTCACGCAACACATAAACTTCGGTGGCCAAGGCCATGGTCACGCCCATGAGGCGATCCAGCGCCGGGTCTTTGAAAAAAACTTGTTCTTCAGCATGTGGGTTGGACATGTGGGGCTCCAGTGTGGGCAGTGGGTGGTGTTAGATCACTTTGATTTTGGCGGCCGCTGCGCGGGCTGTGGCCAAGGCGTTGGTGCCGCGGGCCAAGGCCAGGGCCATGCGCCGGTAGGGGCGGGTGCTGGGCTTGCCAAAAATGCGCACATCGACGCCGGGCACGCTGAGGGCTTGCTCCACGCCCTCAAACTGGGGGTTGACGCCATCGCGACTGGCCAGCACCACGGCACTGGCACCTTCGTGGGCTTCGATCAAAGGGATGGGCAGGCCCAAAATCGCACGGGCATGCAGGTCAAATTCGCTCAAGTTTTGGCTCACCAGGGTGACCATGCCAGTGTCGTGCGGACGCGGGCTGAGCTCGCTGAAAATGACCTCATCGCGCGTGACAAAAAATTCCACGCCAAACAAACCCACGCCTCCCAAATTGGCGGTCACCTTCTCTGACATGTCTTGCGCGGCTTTCAAGTGTGCCGCCGACATGGCCTGGGGCTGCCAGCTGTATTGGTAGTCGCCGCGCTCTTGCACATGGCCAATCGGCGGGCAAAACAGCGTGGGCCCATGGCGTTGGCGCACCGTGAGCAAAGTGATCTCATATTCAAAATGAATGAACTCTTCCACAATCACTTTTTTGCGGTCCCCGCGCATGCCCGCACAGGCAAAGTCCCAGCTGGTTGAAATATCGGCTTCGGTGTGGGCCACACTTTGCCCTTTGCCCGATGAACTCATCACCGGTTTGATCACCACCGGAAAACCAATGGCCTGGGCTTGGACCAACAACTCGGTGGCCGATTCGGCATAGGCATAGCGCGCGGTGCGCACGCCCAGCTCGGTGGCCACTTGGCGGATGCGGTCGCGGTTCATGGTCAGGTTGGCCGCGCGGGCGCTGGGGATGACGGTTTGGCCTTCAAGCTCAACTTCCAGCAACACCTCGGTGCGAATGGCTTCGATCTCAGGCACCACAAAGTCGGGTTGGTGGGTGGCAATGGCGTGGCGCAGCGCCACTTCATCCAGCATGCTGAACACCATGTGCTCGTCGGCCACTTGCATGGCGGGCGCTCCCGCGTAGCTGTCGCAGGCCACCACGTGGCAGCCCAGGCGCTTGGCGCTGATGACAAACTCTTTGCCCAACTCACCTGAGCCAAGCAATAGGATTTTTTTCATGGGGTGTTCCTGTGCAGATGCTGATGGGTTTGATCACATCTTGTGGTGGGTTCATCAAGCCGCCAGCGGGGTGATTGGTGAAATAATGCCAGTATATGTTTGCTTATACAAAACCTTGCCCCCGGTTTGACCTTCCATGATGCAAGTTCCTGTGCTCATTGTGGGGGGCGGCCCCAGTGGCTTGATGTTGGCCAATGAATTGGGCATGCGCGGTTTGCCTGCCTTGTTGGTCGATGCCAAGCCCTCCACCGCGTTCAACCCCCAGGCCAATGCGACCCAAGCGCGCACCATGGAGCATTACCGGCGCTTGGGCTTTGCACAAGAAATACGCCTACTCGGCTTGCCGCCTGACCACCCCACCGACATTGCGTACTTCACCCGCTTAGGGGGGCACGAGCTGGCGCGTTTGCGCTTGCCCACGCCAGCACAAGCGACCAGCCGTGTGCGGGGCATGTCTGGCTCTTGGAGTGCTGCCGAACTGCCACACCGCGTGTCGCAAAAATGGGTCGAACCGGTGTTGCTCAAACACGCCCAAAAATGGCCCAGCAACGATATTCGCTTTGGTTGGCGACTAGAGCGTTATGAAGCCCACGCCGACCACATCGACGCGTGGGTGAGCACTGTCGAGGGTGGCGCGCCGGTGCACGTGCTCGCGCAGTTCATGATCGGTGCCGATGGGCCGCGCAGTTCGGTGCGCTCTGCTTTGGGCATTGGCTATGAAGGGGCCAGTGGCGTCAAGCGCGACTTCATGGGCGGGGTGATGCATGCGGTGTATCTGCGCTCGCCCCAGATGTACAGCCAAATTCCCCACGACCGGGCATGGATGTACGTGGCTGTCAATGCCCAGCGTCGCGGGTTTTTGGTGTCTGTGGATGGCCACCAAGAGTTTGCCTTTCACGCCGCCTTGCACGAGGGAGAAGATGGTCAAGCCTTGGACCATTCGGCAGCGCGTGAGTTGATGCGACAGGTGTTGGGCTTCGATGTGGACGTTGAAATTTTGTCCACCCAAAATTGGACGGCAGGCCACTCCTTGGTGGCGGAAAAGTTCTCGCAGGGCCGCATTTTTTTGATGGGCGACGCCGCACATTTGTTCACCCCTACGGGTGGCTTGGGCTACAACACCGCCGTAGAGGATGCGGTCAATTTGGGCTGGAAGTTGGCTTCGGTGTGCAAAGGCATTTCGCCCTTGGGGCTGCTGGACAGTTATGGCATCGAGCGCAAACGCTTGGCCTTGCGCAACACGTCTTACGCGCGTCAGTTTGCCGATTCAGTGGGCTTGTATGTGGCCCACCCAGATTTAGAGGCCGAGGGTCCCGCAGGAGACGCCTTGCGGGCCGATGCCAGCGAGGTTCTCAATGCCCATGTGCGTTTGGAATTCAACATCCCCGGTGTGACCTTTGGCGGGCGCTACGATGGCTCTCCGGTGATCATCGCCGATGGCACTTTACCGCCGCCCGACATGGCCAACGATTACCAACCCACGGCTTGCCCGGGCGGCAGACCGCCTCATGCCTGGATGCCCGACGGTCAATCCTTGTTCGATGTGTTTCATCGCGAATGGACGCTGCTGTTGCTGGGAGAGGGACCTTGGGACACATCTGCTGTGCTCGAACAGGCGACCGCATTGGGCATGGACCTGCGCGTGGTGCAGCCCGACCTATCAGACCTCAAAGCGCTGTATCAAGCCAGCATGGCATTGATCCGGCCCGACCACATCGTGGCCTGGCGCGGGGAAGATGGGGCATCCCTGGCCCCGTTGTTGCCCCGGGTCTTGGGGCATTGATGCCAGTTTATTCGATGGGGATTTTGGCGTCGGCCACCGTCTTGCGCCAAC
>Ga0209550_10006222_pt1 | contig 11149 bp, 8 predicted proteins | sample LauGreSuBDMM15SN_2_FD_187567 | JGI IMG/M metagenome (GOLD analysis project Ga0209550, IMG submission 187567) | Freshwater lake microbial communities from Lake Michigan, USA - Su13.BD.MM15.SN (SPAdes) (version 5) | ecosystem: Environmental > Aquatic > Freshwater > Lake | place: Lake Michigan, USA... | reverse complement strand
CCGACCCCCTCGGTGTAAACGAGGTGCTCTGAACCAGCTGAGCTAATCGCCCTTTAATAGGTGTGCAAATATAGGCCTCTTTTTGATATTTTCATACTATTTTTCAAATAATTATAAAATTTCTCCTACTACAAATGTGCTTCCTCCAACGTAAATAAAATCGGTAGTAGTGGTATTTTTTAGTGCATTTTGATAAGCTTCTGAAACTGAATTGTATACTTTTCCGTGTAATCCATATCCCAATGCTTTTTGAGCTAAAAGGGTAGCGTCTAATCCTCTTGGGATATTGGGTTTGCAGAAGTAGTAAGTAGCGTTTTTTGGAAATAATGGAAGAATTTCATCTAAATCTTTGTCATTTACCACTCCAAATACAAAATGCAAAGAGTCAAATTCCTGGGTTTTTAACTGATTTAGGACAATTTCTAATCCATGCTTGTTGTGCGCTGTATCGCAAATGACTTTTGGCGCACTATTCAATTGTTGCCATCTTCCTTGAAGTCCCGTATTTTTTACAACGTTCAAAAACCCTTGTTTTTTGGTAGCTTCTGAAACCTCAAATTCTTTTTGCGAATTCAAAATTCTAAGGGTTTGAAGTGCTGTTTTCTTATTTGAAATTTGGTAGTCTCCAATTAAATCCGAAGGGAAATTTTCGGAAACTAAATCCGAAGCAAAGTAAATTTCAGATTTCATTTCATTGGCTTTAGCCAGAAAAACAGGTTTCGTTTCTGATGTATATTCACCAACAATCACGGGAATATTATGTTTTATAATTCCTGCTTTTTCTGTTGCTATGGATTCAAAAGTAGTTCCTAAAAATTGCGTATGGTCTTTCCCTATATTTGTAATTACTGATATTAAAGGGGTAATAATATTGGTAGCATCTAATCTTCCGCCCATACCCACTTCAATAATAGCGATGTCGATTTTTTCATTTTTAAAATAATCGAATGCCAATCCAACGGTCATTTCAAAAAAACTAAAGTCATTAGTCTCCAAGAAATTTTTATGTTTTGCAATAAATTCACATACAAAACCTTCGGAAATTTCAATACCATTAATTTTGATGCGTTCCCGAAAATCTTTTAAATGTGGAGAAGTATATAAACCCACTTTGTAGCCCTCTTCTTGCAAAACGGAAGCCAACAAATGAGAAGTAGAACCTTTACCGTTGGTTCCTGCAACGTGAATGAATTTTAAATTTTTCTCAGGATTTCCCAGGTATTTAGTTAGTAGAATGGTGTTCGTTAAATCTTCTTTATAAGCAATTGCCCCTTGAAGTTGATACAAAGGAAGTTGATTGAACATCCAATTTACGGTTTCTTGATAGTTCATTATTGTTTGGAATTTTGTAGCTAATTGGAAGTAAAAAAGTTATTGTGTAAGTTTAAAATTGTAAATAATTTTACCCACTTGTGTTTCTGCAGCCGTAGCGTCTGATTGCCATTTTGTATTCATTGCTGCGGTTTTTGCTTGATCCAATAAGCATTTTGCTGAATTTGTTGTGCCACGAACTCCAGGATTTGCATTGATAACTTTCCCAGATTTATCTACAGAAATTTGTACCACTACAACTCCTTCTTCGTTGCAAATATAATTTGGTTGTGGTTTATTGAGTGCTTTTCTGTTGCCCAATTGGTAGTTTCCATTACCGTTACCAGATCCGCTTCCGTTGCCATTTCCATAGCCACTTCCTGTTCCCAATCCTTGTCCAGAACCATTTCCGCCTCCGCTACCATTTCCCGAACCACCGCCTCCATTGTAGCCTTTTGCATTAGGATCACCATTTGATTTTCCTTTATTTCCAGCAATTTTGTCATCGCCGTCCCCTTCTTTGTTTGAGCCGTTCAATAAATTTGATAACGCATCAGAAGTAGTTTTGGAAGGTTTTGGGATTGGTTTCACAACAGGTTTTTCAACTACTGTTTTAACTATTTTGGTTGCAGGTTTTTTAACTTCTACTATTGCTGGTGCTTCTTCGTTTTCTGAAATAAGAATTTCTTTTTCAGTTGTTGGAGTAGCTGCAACCTCTTTTGGGGCAACAGTTACGACTTCTTTGGATTGAAAATTATCTCCAGAACCAAAATCACTATTCCCAAAATTCACGGCAATTTCTCCTCCGCCACCTCCTCCATCCAATTCGGGTAAAGGTAAATTATTGCTAAATTTTAGATAGAAAAATAATAAGAAAAGCAACGCAAAACTAATGGTAGTAAAGAGTAATGATTTTTTTTCTTGTTCGGTTTCAAATACTTTCATAAAATAAAAATGAGATTATAAAGATACTACTTTATTTAAAAACGAAAAGGAAGTCGAAAAATTGTTTTAAACTGTTCAGAAATTCCAACGCATTATAAAAACATTTATACCAATTGTTTTAGAGCTATCTCAAAAGCAGTTGCACTAATATTTGTTTTGGAATTGTTCAATGCGTGTGCTTTTGCAATTGCATTTTTTATAGTTTCTGAAGTATCTTTAAAAATGGCTTCATCTGTCATTTGCACTTTTTTCTCCATGAAATAAGCAAAAACTCTTGCCATTCCACAGTTAGAAATAAAGTCAGGTATTAGGCTGATTTTTTGGTCTACATTTTCCATTATTGAACCAAAGAAAATTTCTTTATCGGCAAAAGGAACATTCGCACCACAAGAAATTACTTCTAATCCTGATGCAATCAAACTATCAATTTGACTTTGCGCAACTAATCTTGAAGCCGCACAAGGAGTGAAAATTTCTGCACCAATAGTCCAAATTTTATTGTTTATTTCCTCAAATGGAATCATTTTATCTGAAACTAATTTATTTCCATCTTTATTCAAAAATAAGGTTTTAATTTCTTCAAATGTAAAACCCTCTTCGTTAATCAATCCCCCATCTCTATCGATTATTCCAATTATTTTTACACCCATATTTGCCAAGTAAAAAGCAGCTGCCGAACCCACATTTCCGAATCCTTGCACGATTGCTTTTTTACCTTTAACAGAACCACCATAAATTGTATAATAATGACGAACAGCTTCTGCAACTCCATAACCAGTAATCATATCGGCTACGGTATATTTCCGAGTTACATCTGGAGAGAAAATCGGATTTTCTATGACTTTAACTACGCCTTGACGCAATTGTCCAATTCTGTTAATTTTATCAGCTTCCGTTGGTTTGAAATGTCCATTAAAAACTCCTTCTTGTGGATGCCAAACACCACATTCTTCGGTCATTGGAATCACTTCATGAATTTCATCTACATTTAAATCGCCGCCAGTTCCATAATAACTCTTCAATAATGGAGAAACCGCTTTGTACCAACGTTGTAAAACGCCATTTTTTCTTGGATCGTTGGGATCAAAATTAATTCCCGATTTGGCTCCACCAATTGCAGGTCCTGAAACCGAAAATTTCACTTCCATAGTTTTTGCTAGAGACAAAACCTCGTTCATATCTAAGCCTTTTCTCATTCTCGTTCCTCCACCAGCAGCTCCACCACGCAAAGAATTAATAACTGTCCAACCTTCGGCTTCTGTTTCTTGATCTTTCCAATTGAAAATTATTTCCGGCTCTTTATTCTCAAATTTTTTAAGTAAATCTTTCATTAATCTGTTTCGTTTTTAGTTTTGCAAATATAAGAGTAAGTTTCAGTAGCTACTATTTATTTTAGTCTTAATTATTGTTTGAGATCGTAGATTTGACCCGAACTATGATCCGTTTTTGCACCTGTAACACTGCTTAAAATATTGATTTCGTTTCTTAATTTCAATACGCCTAGCAATCCAAAAATTAGAGCTTCTTTGAACTCAATTATTTTTCTTTCGGGAATAACAATTTTAGTTTCGGGCAAATGAAATTGAACTCTTTCAATCATAAAATCATTATACGCACCACCACCAGTAATGAATAGATTATTTTCTTTTTTTGGCAATACCAATGCGATTTGAATAGCAATATGTTCTGTGAAAGTGTTCATTTTATCTTCAATAGCTATTGGGTAACTTTCAATTAACGGCAAAATAGTTTCTTTTACAAATTCAAAACCCAAGGATTTTGGGTATTTTTTTTTATAAAAATCCAATCGATTCAACTCATTTAATAATTCTAAATTAATATTTCCGGTTCTCGAATTTTTTCCTTTATCATCGTAATCTAAACCCAATTGATTGGCATAGAAATTCAAAACAGTATTTACAGGTGAAATATCAAAAGCGATTCTGTTTCCATTTTCCTCAAAGGAAATATTTGAAAAACCGCCCAAATTCAAACAATAATCATAATCTGAGAATAATATTTGATCACCAATTGGAACTAAAGGCGCACCTTGACCTCCCAATTTCACATCTTGAACCCGAAAATCACAAACTACCTTTTGTTTGCATAAAGAAGCAATTTCAGGTAAATTTCCAATTTGTAACGTAACTCCATTTTGAGGTTGGTGCAAAATAGTGTGACCGTGAGAACAAACCGCATCAATATTTTCAATTTTATATTTGCCGATAAAATCAGAAATGATGCGTCCTAATAAGAAGGTATAATCTGTATTTAATTTAAGTAATTCCAATTCAGAAAATCCAACAGCAATTTTTAATTGGTCAATCCATTTTTGGTTGTAGCCAATGGTTTCACATTCAAGGATTTGAAAGTTCCATTTTCCATTTATAATTTCAAATTTGAGGTGCGCCAAATCGATTCCATCAAGTGAAGTGCCGGACATTACACCAAGTATGTTAAATTTTTCTTTAATCATCGGCTAAAATTAATAAATCATTTTGAGAATTTGATAATTAAAAAGTATATTTGTCTATATTTTTTAAATTAATCACAATTTATCAGCACCTATTATGGATTTTAAACTTACGGAAGAGCAATTAATGATTCAACAAGCAGCCAGAGATTTTGCTAAAATGGAACTTTTACCTGGTGTAATTGAAAGAGATGAGCATTCAAAATTTCCAACTGAAGAAGTCAAAAAAATGGCAGAACTTGGTTTTATGGGAATGATGGTTGATCCAAAATATGGTGGTTCAGGATTAGACAGTATTTCCTATATTGTAGCAATTACTGAAATTGCAAAGATTGATGCTTCATCAGCAGTAATTATGTCGGTTAATAATTCTTTGGTTTGTGCTGGGATTGAAAAATACTGCAACGAAGAACAAAAGCAAAAATATTTAGTTCCTTTGGCAACCGGCGAAGTTATTGGTGCTTTCTGTTTGTCTGAGCCTGAAGCAGGTTCCGATGCAACTTCACAAAAAACAACCGCAATTGACAAAGGCGATCACTATCTTTTAAATGGTACTAAGAACTGGATTACAAACGGAAATTCAGCTTCGATTTATATAGTTATTGCTCAAACAGATATCGTAAAAGGCCACAAAGGAATCAACGCTTTTATTGTGGAGAAAAGTTGGGCAGGTTTTGAAATTGGAATTAAAGAAAAGAAAATGGGAATCCGTGGTTCTGACACGCATTCGTTAATGTTTACGGATGTTAAAATACCTAAAGAAAATAGAATTGGAGAAGACGGATTTGGATTTAATTTTGCAATGGCAGTGTTAAATGGAGGTAGAATTGGGATTGCATCACAAGCATTAGGAATTGCAAAAGGCGCATTTGAATTGGCATTAAAATATTCGCAAGAACGTAAAGCTTTTGGCAAAGAAATATTCAAACACCAAGCAATTGCATTCAAATTAGCAGATATGGCAACACAAATTGCAGCAGCAGAAATGTTGGTTTTCAAAGCAGCCTCCGAAAAAGATGCGGGCGAAGACATTTCTCAATCAGGGGCAATGGCAAAATTATTTGCTTCACAAACCGCAATGGATACTACAATTGAAGCCGTTCAAATTCACGGTGGAAATGGATATGTAGCCGAATACCACGTAGAAAGAATGATGCGTGATGCAAAAATTACCCAAATTTATGAAGGTACTTCTGAAATTCAACGTATCGTGATTTCTCGAACTTTGATAGCGTAATACTTATTTAGACAAAAAAAAGTCCTAAAACAGATCGTTTTAGGACTTTTTCATTTAATAAACTTTCGTTTTTATTTTGCTAATGTCATTTCATCAACAATGTGTTTTGCTCCCGAGAATTTCTCAATTACCCATAATACATAACGAATATCAACATTAATAGTACGTTGTAATTTTGGATCAAAAATAACATCTCCAGCCATCGCTTCAATGTTTCCATCAAATGCCAATCCAATTAATTCTCCTTTTCCATTCAAAACTGGCGAACCAGAATTCCCTCCAGTTATATCATTATCAGTTAAGAAATTCAAGTGAAGCGAACCGTCTTTGTCTGCAAAACGACCAAAATCTTTACTTTTATTCATTTCAAGAACACGAACTGGCAAATCAAATTCTTGATCTCCTTTCTTGTATTTTTTAACTTGACCGTCTAATGTGGTGTAGTTATTAATTTTTGCATCGTTTCTTTTATCCGCTGGCAAAGAACGAACTTTTCCGTAAGTCAAACGCAACGTAGAATTCGCATCTGGATATTTTATAGTACCAATTTTTGATTCTCTCAAACCTTCCACTAATAATCGGAAAGATGCACCAAAATCATTTTGCGCTTTTGCAACAGCATCTGATTTAGAATTCATGTGCGCAACCATATCATTTGAAATTGTAAACAAAGGATCACTTGCCAGTATAGCATCAGTTGGATAATCTAAAAATGCTTTTACTTTTTCGTTTGAAGTCAAAATACTCATTTCAAAAGCGGCATTTACAAATTTTGAATAATCGTAATTGTTCTCTTTCCCAATTTTTTCAACCATAGGAGCAATTCCATATCCAACAGATTTGGTAGCATACAATTTCAATTGCGCTGTTAACAAATCTTTTTCAGCAGGAAGGTATAAATCTTTGAAAAAACCATCGGCCATTTCAGTAATCATTGGAGCCATTGTTGCACGTTTTGCAGCATCAGCTTTAGCATAATTTTCCAATTGTCTTCCTAAACTTCTTCCAATAGTACCAAAAGAAGCGGTTCTCATTAATTGTTGTAAATAATTATCGTGACGTGATTTCTCATTTGTCAACGCATAATACGCATTTATATTCGCAATTACATTTCCGTATTTTGCTTTGTTTTCAGCTTTATTTGCCCATTTGTCAAACTTAGCTTCCTGAATAGTTTTTGATTTTGCAGTGCCAAATTTGCTTAAAGCATCAATCATTCCTTGACGGTTTTTCCAATAATTGGCAGTCGAAGCAAATTTAGAAGCATACACTAAATTCAAAGCATCGCTTTGATCCATATATTTCTTCATATTATCCATTCCCGTTTTTGCACCTTCAACCCAAGCTGGGTAAGCAAACTTCACGTTTTGCTCAATTCCACCTGCTGGCATCCAACGGTTTGTTCTTCCTGGATAACCCAAAATCATAGCAAAATCGCCTTCTTTTACCCCGTTTAAATTCACAGGTAAGTAATGTTTTGGATTCAACGGAACATTATTTGTAGAATAATCTGCTGGATTTCCATCTTTATCAGCATAAATTCTAAACATAGAAAAATCTGCTGTGTGACGAGGCCATTCCCAGTTGTCGGTATCACCACCGAATTTCCCTAAACTTTCTGGCGGAGTTCCCACTAAACGAACGTCTTTATAATCTTGATAAACAAAATAGTAATATTCATTTCCCTGAAAAAATGGACGAACAGAAACGGTATATTTTCCACCTTCATTGTTTTCTTTTTCAATTGCAGCAATTTCCTGATTCACGGCTTTTTCTCTTTCCGCTTCCGTCATTTTATCGTTTACTTTTGCCAAAATACGTTTTGTGCAATCGTCCATACGCACAAAAAATCGAACGTATAAACTTGATGGTTTCATTTCAGCAGCTTTATTTGGCGCCCAATAACCGTCTTTCAAATAGTTTTTGTCGGCAGTCGATAATTCAGCAATCGCATCATATCCGCAGTGATGGTTCGTTAAAACCAATCCGTCTTTCGAAATTACTTCCGCCGTACAACCGCCATTAAACTGAACAATCGCATCTTTTAAACTGTGATTATTGATACTGTAAATTTCTTCAGCGGTCAATTGTAATCCCATTTTTTGCATATCTCGGTGGTTCAAACGTTCAATGAACATCAAAAACCACATTCCTTCATCTGCCTTAACGCTTGCAGGAATAAGCATAATCCCTAATAATAAGGATAAAATAATTTTTTTCATAGTGTTAGTTTTAGTGATGCGAATATAATTCTTTTTCACAATTCGATTGGCATTACATCCCAAAAAACTACTAATTCACTGCAAATTTTAAGTTTTTATTAGTATTTGGGCGAATGGCCGGGCTATTCGCTGTATCCACGCCCAAAAGCGTGGGATGCCGCTGCTATCCCTATCGCGGTTTTTTAGTTGTTTTAACCTAGATTTTCAAAAAATTAGTAACGATATAGTAAAATTAAAAGAACAATAAATTAACATTACAGTAGGAATTTTGTTAAAACTGAAAATGAAAAAGAAAAGGAAAATTCCGTTAGTAGTTATAAGCGACGTTCACCTTGGAACGTATGGCTGCCAAGCTTCGGAATTGCTACAATATTTAAAATCAATTCAACCCAAAACGTTGGTTTTAAACGGTGATATTATCGATATGTGGAACTTTTCAAAAAGTTATTTTCCATCATCCCACATGAATGTTTTGCGTCACATTATTAAAATGTCGGCCAACGGAACTCGATTAATTTATATCACTGGAAATCACGATGAGGTGTTGCGAAAATATTCCGATCTTGTTTTAGGCAAATTTGAATTGGTAGACAAACTAGTTTTAGATTTAGATGGCAAAAAAGCCTGGATTTTCCATGGTGATGTGTTTGATTCTTCCACACAAGGGTATGCTAAAATATTGGCTAAGATTGGTGGTAAAGGTTATGATTTGTTGATATTAATAAATAGTTTCTTGAATTGGATAATGGTATTATTAGGTAAAGAAAAGCGAAGTTTTTCTAAGAAAGTGAAAGACAGTGTAAAAAAAGCAGTGGCGTTCATTTCCGATTTTGAAAAAACGGCTGCAGAAATTGCCATCGATAAAAAATTCGATTATGTGGTTTGTGGTCATATTCATAATCCTCAAAAGAGAGTGGTTACCAATGAAAACGGATCGGTATTGTATTTAAATAGTGGGGATTGGGTCGAAAACTTAACGGCTTTGGAATATAAAAATTCCGAATGGAGCATTTATCAATACAATAAAAAGCATTACCATAATTCTGATACGGTTGAGGAATTGATTTCAGAAGATTATGCTCTTAAAATTCTTTCCTAAATACATTTAATTTACACATGAAAATATTTTACGCAATACAAGCTACGGGCAACGGACATATAAGTAGGGCAGTGCAGTTGTATCCCTATTTAAAAAAGTTTGGAACGGTTGATTTTTTTATGAGTGGCAATAATGCGAGTCTGAATGTTGATATTCCAATTAAATATAAAAGCAAAGGATGTAGTTTGCATTACAGTAAATGCGGCGGTTTAGATTATTGGGATATTGCAAAAAACATCAAACCATTACAAATGTATCGGGATGCAAAAGCGTTGCCATTGTCAGATTATGATGTGGTAATTAATGATTTTGATTCGATAACTTCTTTGGCGTGTAGGCTTCAAAAAGTGAAATCGGTGCAATTTGGACATCAAGCGAGTTTTATGTCGGATTTGACTCCAAGACCTGAAAATAATAATTTTATGGGAGAATTAGTTTTAAAACATTATGCTCCTGCACCAAAATATATTGGACTTCATTTCAAAGAATATGATTCCTTTATTCATCCACCAATTATTAAAGACGAAATTTTTCAAGCAACACCAAAAGATCTGAATCATATTTCGGTTTACCTTCCTTCATTCGACAGAGAATGTTTAGAAAAGGCATTTCATAAAGTAAAAGGCATTGAATTTCAATGGTTTTTGAATGATATTAAAGAAATTCGTAAAGAAGGAAACATTACTTATTTTCCGGTGAATCAAAAACTTTTCAATGAAAGTTTAATAAATTGTCACGGAATTCTAACGGGTGGTGGCTTTGAAACTCCTGCCGAAGCGTTGTTTTTGAACAAAAAAATATTGAGTATTCCTATCCAAAATCATTACGAGCAAGAATGCAATGCAGCAGCTTTAAAATTATTAGGCGTTCCAGTTCTTAATAAAGTGGGTGACGATTTTCATATTGAAATAGAAAATTGGTTGAATGGCGTTATTCAATATCCAAAAATTGAAGCGAATGATATTCCAAAAACATTACAGTTTTTGTTTGACACGTATAATGATTGAAAGTAGTCACAAAAAAAGCCATCAATTGACGGCTTTAAATTTTATATTTGAGATAACTCTATAAATTATGACTGTTTTCAGGAAGGTCGTCTTCCATATTTAGCATACTCCATAATTTGTCTTTCAACTCCGAAAGCCCTTGTTGTGCAACGGATGAAATGAACATATAGGGCGTTCCTGCGAAATCTTTATCCAACTGGGTTTTCAATTCTGCCTTGAGTTCGTCGTCCAACATATCGCATTTTGAAATCACAACAATGCGTTCTTTGTCTAACATTTCAGGGTTGTATTTTGTCAATTCATTCACCAAAATATCATATTCATCTTTGATATTTGGGGTGTCAACGGGAACTAAAAACAGCAACGTGGAATTTCTTTCGATGTGTCGTAAAAAGTAATGACCAAGTCCTTTTCCTTCGGCAGCACCTTCAATAATACCCGGAATATCGGCGATTACAAACGACTGAAAATCACGATACGCTACAATTCCAAGATTTGGTTTTAAGGTTGTAAACGGATAATCGGCAATTTTTGGTTTCGCAGATGTCAACACAGAAAGCAACGTCGATTTCCCCGCATTTGGAAAACCTACTAAACCAACATCGGCCAGGACTTTCAATTCCAAAATCATATCCACTTCTGTGGAAGGCAAACCGGGCTGAGAATATCTCGGCGTTTGATTGGTTGAACTTCTAAAATGCCAGTTTCCTAAACCGCCTTTTCCACCAAGAGCAATAATTCTTCGCTCGCCGTGTTCGGTAATTTCAAATAAAATTTCATTCGTTTCTTTGTCGCGAACTACTGTTCCTAAAGGCACTTCGATGAATTTATCATCGCCATCGGCACCGGTACTTC
>Ga0209550_10006221_pt1 | contig 11149 bp, 9 predicted proteins | sample LauGreSuBDMM15SN_2_FD_187567 | JGI IMG/M metagenome (GOLD analysis project Ga0209550, IMG submission 187567) | Freshwater lake microbial communities from Lake Michigan, USA - Su13.BD.MM15.SN (SPAdes) (version 5) | ecosystem: Environmental > Aquatic > Freshwater > Lake | place: Lake Michigan, USA... | reverse complement strand
TAAATAAAGGTATTCCGACTTTGCAATATGGAAGATTCAATCAAATTGCTGCAGGAGAGGATGGAACAATTCTCTTTACCGGTTCCATCGGATATAACGTAATCGCGGCACATCAATTACTGCAGTCCCAGGGAATTGAAGTTAGCATTTTTTCAATTCCGTTCGTTTCTAGCATAAATTTGCTAGATTTAAAAAGGCTTAGCAAAGAGAAACCCATAGTTGCGGTCGAAGAGCATTCGATACGCGGTGGACTAACGAGTGCAATTCTTGAAAGTATCGCTAGTTTCGGTTTAGATCTTAGAATAATTCCGGTTACCGCAACTCAAACTAACCTGAGAAATATTGGGGACCAAAATTACCTACGCAATGTAAATGGGTTGAGCGTCGCTGATATAGCGTGTCACTTTTTGGAATCATAAATCGGTAGGTGAAAATGGAAAGTTTTCCCATTTGATAGATTCAACTCGAAATGTTTTTCACCTGACATCCAGTCAATCAAACTTGAAACTCCATTCCAAATCTCGACTTGAGGATGCCATCCAGCCTCTGCAAGCTTCCTCGTTTCTGGAGCAAGTCTCATGACTTGGTCTTCTCTGTAAGGTAAAGCTCCAAAGTCTAGAAGCTCACTTGCACCCATATAGTTTCCAATGAAACGAGCAACTTCTGAAATTGTGATTGTGTTTGGATTTCCTAAATTCACAACTCCGCTAATTTCATCTGTTAAAATTATGGTTTGGAGTGCCAGGCCCAAATCGAATGCGTGAAGAAAACTCCACTCCTGCTCACCCCACGTAAGGGCAACTTTCTGTCGATGGAGAATTTTGTTAATAGTGCCTGGAATAAACCAAGAATTTGAATCGAGTGGGCCATATGTGGAGAATATTCGACCCCAAACAAACCTTACATCGGAATTAAGTTTCCTTTCAAGCATCTCTCGAACTTCAACTTTTGCTTTGCCGTAAAGTGTTGTTGGCGCGTCAAGAATATCTTCTGCAATAGGTTTAAGTCTCTGGCCAATTTCAGCTTGACTTCCCATACCTATCACAGTTCTAGCAGCGTTAAGACTTGAGATCCTCCTACTTAACCTATCAACGTTTGAAAACTGTCTTGGGTCATGTCTGAAATCGTTTTCAACCCCCCACCAGTCGCATAGAACTATGACTTCCGGTGAATGAACCTTAACAATATTATTGAAGTCGTCATCTTCGCCTCGAACGATTCTAATGGATTCACTTCCATCGAGCCGAAAATCGAGTGAATTGGGTCGAATCATTGCGATCATTTCGTTTCGTGTACCTAGGACTCGGCAGATCCAGGACCCTAGGAACCCATTAGCTCCAGTCACTAATATCTTCACAAATTAAATGATAGTCTCGCAGGCATCAATTAGTTCTCAATTCTTTGGTGGAAATCCATTTATAGAGATCTTAAGGATTGAAAATGCCGTAAATGAGGCGACGTTCAAGAGCGTGGCGGTCGTCAAAGTATTTCCCAATTGGATATTGAATATACCGAACTGTATATCGCAAATATTTTCTGGTTCCAGCAGGTGAGCCCAACAAGCCCAGAGAATCATAGATGGTTATTACAAAGCAAGCGCTCAAACTATTTAGGCGGAAAGGCGAACGAAAATTACTGAAGACTGAGGGTTAAATTTAGCGTTTAGAAGTAGAGTGTATTTTGATAGAACCTGATATCTGCAATAAGCTTGGAAAATCGCATCCATCAATTCGCCCATCGAATACAGAGTGTACTTCCATAAAGATGCTGACGATCTATAACTATTGTAACTTCCCAAAAGAATTAGACTATTTCAAGAAAATTAAAGTTCAACGAAGTTTAAATTTCTAAAAATTATTTCCTCATGCGGCTTGGACGGAAGCCATAAAGGGGCAAATGACTTTGACTCTAAAAAAAACTTTACATCTTGGAAATCTGCACCACCAAAATAAAATTTTTCTTGACTAATTTCTACTTGTAAATACCGACAAAATCTTAGTAAATTTCCGGCCCCTTCAAGAACCTCTATTTCAGCACCTTGAACATCAACAATCCAGTAGTCGAATTCCTGAATTTCTAGGTCTGAAAAAAGGCAGTCCAAACGTTTTGAAGGAAGCCTGCAAACTTCTGAATTTTCCAATCCTACCCAATATTCATTTTTAGCTAACGGGTACAGACTAGAAGACTCACCATTATTAGAAGTAATAAAAAAATCACGCAAACTTTGACATTGAGCGCCTAACATGGCGTTGAAAGCAATTTGATTATGAAATTGTTTTATGTTCTCAGATAGCTTTTCGAAATATCTGGGTACAGCTTCAACCCAAATAACAGCTTTAGTTAGCCGGTTATACATTTTTGCTTCCTGACCTTCGTGAGCACCGATATGCAGTATTCCATGGCTTTGAAGAAGAAAAAATTCTCTAACGAGTGGTTGAAGTCCGTTAGTAGTATGATCAGAACTAGTTAGTATTTCAACGCTAATCAAGCTAAATACTTTAATAAGTACTTTTTTAATAAAGGTATTTATCATGCTTTTTCTTCTCATACTTAATGATACATACCTTGCATGACTCTCAGATTATATAACTTCAACCTAAAAGCTTCATGGAAACAAATTCTCCTCAAAGTTCTCTCGCGTAGATCGAAAAAATCTCAGTTTGCCCGATAGATTTCTTATAAACCATTTTAAAGCCACTTTCTTGCGAATTCAGAATCTTGCGCAGTTCCCTTGATTCAGTATTTAACTCTTGTCGAACAATGACATAGTCCGCCTCATCTATTCCCGCACTGTACCAAAGAAAATTCACTCTACTCACATCTACTTGTGATAAAAAGACAGCACTATCATAAAGCGGTGAACCATCATTGGTTTGAATTGAAATCTTCTTTCTAGAATCTCCAGATACGATCCACTCTAGTGCCTGCCTGTTGCTCAAACAAAAATAGTCTAACTCCCACTTTGTTGCGATTTCCTCTCCTGCAAGTTGATTAAAATACAAGTTTTGTAGTGGTCTGTTTGTGTACATCCACGATGCAGTTGAAACAAGTGTAAATACAACTAGGATTGAGAGAACAAGTTGAAACCTTTTCATAATAGTTCTGGAAGAATTTGAAAAATAGCTAACTCCAAAGTAAGACAAAAAAGGGTAGATAAAGTAAAAATGTCGCCAACCATTATATAGAGAAGATTGCGCTATCACTGCAATGAGAAGAGGTAATACAACAAGCGCTAGCACTAAGAAGTCTATTTTTATGGAAGCGCGACTTTTAATTTTCGAATAAAAATCAATTTGGAACCTGCATATCCCAAGCACGAAAATGACTAAATACAGTAATGGGATGGTGACGGAAACCCACAGCGGAATATAAAACCATGGCAGTGAAGTGCTCTCAAGGGAGCGACCCAGAGTGAGTGTGGAGAAACTATACGGGTAGCGAGCCGTCGCAACGAACACTTCAAAAAGTTTTGGTATTGGATTACTCCAATAGTACGGGTGGAACAAAATTGTAAGTGCGAGTGTTAGTGTGCTGTGCAGTAGTAATTTCTTTATCCTACTAAAGACAGTTGTATCTTTAAAATAAAATAAGATTGAGATGTATACAAGTATAGCCGGGATAACTCCAACTGCCCGGCTCGAAGCACTTAGTCCGATAGCAATAGCTGACGCAATAAACAAAATGTTACTTCTTTTAACGATGTACATAACTGATAGCACACCTGCAACCAGATAAGTTGTCATAAAAACTGCATCTTTATTGTTGTAAAACATATCAGCAAAAATTCGTGGACTAAATACAATTAAAAACACACCAAGATATGCGAGGCGCAAACTTCTAAATCGCCAGTACAGAAATGCGAAAAATACTACTAAACCAAAGGAGCAAAACAGGAATGTAGCAAGGTGTCGAAACTCATATAATTGTTTTTTATCATAAGTTAATCCAAGTTGATATTCCATTAAAACAAGCCCAAGTTCAAAAAAAACTTGATGAACCCCCCACCCTTGCCGTGTAGCAGCATCTGGAATAGAGTTATAAACGGAATTATCGGATAAATTTTTTGAAAAAGTAGGCGCAATGGTATCAGCGATATATTTAGCGGTCATTATTCCATGCATTCTCACTGCAGGTTCGTCATAGCTTATTCCATAACTTCGAAATTGAGATACCCCAATGGTGACTAAAGCTGAGAGAACAATCAGTGCGTGAACAAGAATTTTTTTATAAACACTCATTGCTCGATTAGATATCGCAACCGCGTAGCAGATATTTGGCAAAAAACTAATTTTAACCTTGGATTTATCCAAGATAAACCCCCTAGCACTCTTCAGATTTTAACGAGGTTATTGGCAATCATGTTAGCAGAAAAATTTAGGTTCAGCCACGGCTATACTCTAAATCCGCAGGTCAAGAAAGGGTTTTTGAATTAGATTTAGAATACCTTTTAACAGTATTACCTGCGGGAAACTCAAAAGTTCTCAATTACATTATCGTTAGGAAAGGTGGAGAAAAATTGGGTGTCGCCACCACAAAAAATCTTATTGAAAAAGTTGCAGTGAAAATATATGTTCGATTAAAGTGGAAGACCACAAAACTTCTTCAAAATCAAAAATTTAGTTTCATCACAAATTCACCATTTATCTCCGGTGATTCGATCGCACAGATTTGCGACTACGTCGTCCCTCTCCCAATTAAAAACATCAGAAAAGTGAGGGATAGAGTAATAGCATCTAGATCTATATTTGTGAATGGCCACAATATGAACGAGTTTTTTAAAGTTGCAGGCGATTTGTTGTCAAATAAAGTTATTTTTTCGGGAAACAGCGATCAAAATTTTACAAATGAGATGTTTTTCAATAATCAACTAATCAATTTTTATTGCCAAAACTTGGCTATGAGTGATTTGCCGAATGCAAGAACTTTACCAATTGGCATAGAAAATATTCGGTTAGGTAGATCAGGTTTTAAACGTATTCATAAAGGTTTATCTCAATTCAAAAATTATGAGCGTGTTTTGGTACCGCCGATGTCACCGACGAACTTATCGAGAGTCGAAGTAGTTACTCTTGCGAAGGCGAAACCCGAATCATTTGACGTAGTAACAGGATTGCTTCCAACTAAAGAATACTTCCGAATCGCCCGAGAGTATAAATTTATTTTCGCATGTGAAGGGAATGGTTTCGACACACACAGATTGTGGGAAATCTTGTATCAGAATTCATTTCCAGTTGCATTGCGAACAAACTGGTCCCAAACACTTGAATGGCTGAAACTTCCAATTCTTTACGTTGATAGCGTTCTGGACGTAACGCCAGATTTATTACAAGACTTCCTGACAAGAAATCAACACTTTAATGCTGAAAACTTTCCACAGTTATGGATTCCCTACTGGAAGGACATTATCAAATCTAAGACCAAGAGTGAAAGCTGACTGAGTTATAGAAAGTTCTTAGAATGAATTTTGCAAATTTAGATTTAAGGATTGTGCCCGAGTGCTTCCGCGAAATTGAAATGTTTGACCATCGTTCAAGGAAATATCCTATAGGTTCTGTATTATACAAATACTGTCCATACAGCTCGTATTCGATACAAATCGGTGATTGAACATTGGTATTTGCGTTGCGACATATGTAGGTGATGAATGAATCAATCTCCAGAAGATCTAAGGAATTTAAGATGTTGGAAAGTATTTTAGGCTGCATCAACATATGGTGGGATATAAACGAGTATTTAGGTACTAACTCGGAGATGTGTAGTTTATTTAAGAATTGATAGTAAGATGCGTTGTACTCCATTGAGGGCATTAGTATTTGATATCCTGTTGGAGAAAACCATGGACGGGAACGAAGTAAAACGGTATCAGAATCAAGAATCAATACTGCATCTGATTTACTTGTTAAGACTGCTTGAACTTTCAAAAGTTGTTGAAGGACCCACGTGTTGCGGCCTCCAAACACTTCAGTTAGCTTCTTAAAATGGTTCCGAGAGATCAAATCATTCTCATTAATAATCTCTACTTGGCATTCGACATTCATAGTCAATCTCTTGCAAGCATCAATATCTCGACTTGGGACAATCACTCGAGCGCCCTTCATTTTGTACGGTCTTAGTGCTCTGAATGCGTAATTAATGGATTCCGGAAGAATGTCAAAATCCTTCGATGTTGAGACGATAACCAACTCGATACTTTTATCGTAGTTCCCAGATTTATTCTCGTGGTACTTTGAAACCCATGCAGCTTCCTCAAACCTCTTTGAGTCAAAAGCTAATTTATTACCCCTAATTTGATACCAGAGCCTGGACAAGCCGACCAATACTCTAAAGATTATTCGAGGCCTATAACAACGGCTACTGAATACCGAAACTATGGGTCCTATCATCTTTTTATCCAAACTCGATAGAAGTATGCCTGCAGAAAATATCGCCAATCGGATGGAAATCGGGATCGATTCCTCAAAACTTTTGCAATAATAGCGTGTGCCGCAGAAATCTGCCTTAATTCTTGGAAGTTCGGGGCAAGATGGTGCGTATCTCGCTCAAGCATTTCATAATCGAGGCTTGAGGGTTTATGGAGCTTCCAGACAATCCTCACGCCGTTTGTCTGAGATGGGAATATCTCAGACACAAGTTGATATCTCTTTGGGGGTGAATTTCCAAAGCCTACTTACCAATACAAACCCGGACATAGTTGTTAATTTAGTATCTTTAAGCTCTGTCGCAGCATGTGAAAAAAATCCTAAACTCTCTGAAGAGATCAATTTGACACTTGTAAAAAAAATAGTTTCACAAGTAGAAAATTTCTCATTGGAATCTTCAAAAGAAATTGATTTTGTTCAAGCTTCAAGTTCAGAAATGTTTGGTCCTGGAGAAGAGTTCTGCAACGAACTAACGCCGATGAATCCCGTAACTACTTATGGAAAGCACAAATATGACGCACATATGTTCTTGATAAATCGGGTACACCAATTGGTTCGATATACCTCCGTCATACTTTTCAACCATGAATCTGAATTTAGGCCAGAGGGGTTTGTATCCGCTAAAGTTACACGTGCGGCAGCAGAAGTAGCAATTACGGGTTCGACAAAAATTAAATTTGGAAACACACAGAGTAAGAGAGATTGGGGATTTGCAGGGGACTATATGGAGGCGATGTGTAACATTGCCCTGGCGGGCAAAAACAGTTGCTATGTAGTCGCATCCTCCGAGCTACACTCGGTTGAGGAGATGATTAGAATTGCTTTTGATAGTGTAGGTGTGACCGATTTTAAAGCATTCATAAATCTAAACCCAGAATATTTTCGCTTGATTGAAACTCCGCCTATTCGCGGCGATAGCAGTTTATACAGGAATGAATTTGGTTGGACCCCATCTGTGACATTTGAAGAGTTAGTAAAGAATATGGTGAGACATCACATGATGGAAATTGAGGAGTCGATTCGATGAATAAATGGTTACACCGGGCAAACACACGGTTACACCGGGCAAAAGCATTGTTTTGGAGCACGATCTGGAAATTTAAAAAGTACAAGACAGTGGAGGATCTCGTCGCGCTCCATTTTGAACGATGGTCACAATCTGATCATCAAAATCGATATGGACTCTTTCTTGCCTTAAATTCACTCGCAGGGGAAGCGGCAACTATCATCGAGACTGGAACATCTGCATACGGAACAGACTCATCTAGACTTTTTGACTCGTACGTGAGGAGTTTCGGTGGAAATTTTTACACAGTGGATATAAACCCTTATCCATCGCTGAGCCTTAGATTTGCAAAGTCTAGAAGATCTCATTTTTTTGTCATGGATAGTGTTCAATTCTTAGATAACTTTTCCAAAATTACGGCCCATAAGTCGGCTGACCTGATTTATCTCGACAGTTGGGATATGGATTGGAGCAATCCATTTGCAAGCGCTGAACACGGGAAGAAGGAACTAATTGCGATTAGACCATTTCTTCGCACCGGCACAATAATAGTAGTGGATGATACTCCCGTCTCGATGAAATGGATTCCCTTTTCAGATCAGGATGTCGCCACAAAATTCAAAATCGAATACGGAGTATTACCTGGGAAAGGCGCGTTCTACTATCAGGCACTCGTGGGGATTGATTTTACAATTATCCACCATGACTACAACCTAGTGATTTGTATCAAATGAAATCAGAAAACAAGACGATTCGTATACTGGCCAACGGTGGATTAGGAAACCAGTTATTTATATGGAATCTTGCGCATAATCTTGAGAAAAAGTATAAGTGTAAGATAAAGATAATCGTTCCAAAATCGGGATCCGATCGAGTTTGTGAGATTTTTCCTCTGGTAGATTGTTGCTGCCACCAAATTAAAGTCGTAGAAAGTAATATGTTAAATTATAGCTTTGGATTCTTGGATAGGGTGAAGAACAAGTCCTCGATCCTCGCACAAATTTTGACAGTTTTGTTTTCTGTTGTGGAAACAAAGCTTCCATCTGATTCTTTTCACTTTTCACAGAAACCGCCACGATTCATTAGAGGCTATTTTCAATCACCCAAACTTGTCGAAGAATCTTTAGGTTTGTACAAAGAAGAACTCCTTAATGCAACAGAATTAATGTTTAAAAACTTAAACTACGGGAGTTCAGATGTAATGAGCAGAAAGATGCTTCATATTCGGCGGGGGGATTTCACTAAAAATAAAGAAACAGTGGGTCTGCTAACCATTGAGTACTTTTTGAAGCAAGTAGAAAAAGACGAAAAAGTGGTTATTTTTACTGATGAGAGCAGTGATGACCCCGAGATTTTAAAGAATTTCCCAACCTCCTTAATACTTGGCGCAGATGCTCTTGATACATGGTCAACTTTTTCAATGCTCTCTCATGCAGGTCATCTAGTAGCGAGTAACTCTACTTTTTCTTGGTGGGCAGGCGTCATTAGCCTTATGAGAGGTGGAAAAGTTGTGGCCCCACAACCCTGGACTTTGACGAATATATATGGGGATAATTATCTCGTGTATGAAAAGTTCAAATACACACAGTCTATTTTTGAAGCGGCTGAACCTAAGAATGACCGAACATGGAGATAATATACGTTCACTTAGGAACGACAACGAATAGCTATTTGAAAGACGCTATTGAAAGATCAACATCACTCTTTCCCGATATTAAACACACATTAATTATGGACAATTTAGATTCGATTGGTATCCACTCACTTGCGGTGAATTTAGTTAAAAATGAAAGCAAAATACTTGAATCAGAAACTTTGCATCGCGAAGTGGACTTAAATTTTAGAAAAGGATACTGGAATTCAACTCTTGAAAGGATATTTTCTGTTCTAGATTACCAGATTAAAAACAATATAGAAAATATTCTGCACGTTGAATCGGATGTAATTTTGTTACCAACTTTCCCGTTCAATTCTATTACAGAATGCAAATTTATTCATTGGTGTGAATACGGAGAAAGACATGATGTTGCATCACTACTTCATATTCCAAATTCAAAGGAGGCAAATTTGATTCGAAATCAAATGGTATCAACTTTAAAATTTGAACCAAACTTGACCGATATGCAACTCCTATATTTAACAAGAAGCAAATTAAAAAATGTTCGATTATTTCCTTCCGAAGGAAAAGATCCATGTGTACCATATTTAAACCTCGGATCAAGTTATTGCAAGTGTTTTCCTAACAACTTTATTTTTGATGGCTTAACGTACGGCATGTACATCACAGGTCAAGATCCACGCAATAATTACGGAAGATATTCTGTTGGGGATAACTCACCCTTCGAATCTGGTGCTACTCAAATCAACCCGAGAAAATACTCTTGGGCTCTTGATAATTCCGGTCTACTAGGCGCTAAAAGTCTTTGCTGTGGAAAACTTTTTAAATTACAAAACATACATGTACATTCGAAGAACAAGAAACTTTTTAGGCCAAAATGGCAAAAGTCACTATTCAAGTTAGTCAGCATCGCAAATAAGCATAATCGGGTCAACTTTTTTAACTTAAGGTCTGTCTACGAAATGTTAAAATGCTCAATTAAAGATGGGAAAACTAGATTATTCTTTGAAAATTCACCACCAGTTACTCAATTAAAACGAATTATCTTATTTCTTGTTAAAGGAAAATAGAATGGAAGTTGTGTTTGTACATCTTGGCAAAAAAATACCCGAGTACCTTATCGCAAATTTTCTTTCATTCGTAGCGAGATTTCCTGGGTTAAATGTAAAATTGATTCTATCAGATTATTGCAAAGTGCCGGAGAGCCTTAGCTCTGATCACATCTACATTGATAATTCTGATCTCCGCGATCACTTATTTGTGGATATTGTCCACGATCTGAAATTTAGAGATCAATTTTGGCGGAAATCTATTGAACGCATTCTGGCTGTTTGCGAGTATCAGATGAACAATTTGGATTCTCCAGTTTTGCATCTGGAGTCGGATATTCTGATTCTACCGAATTTTCCATTTCATGATTTCGAGTGGATCAACTCGATTGCTTGGCAAAATTATAACGAAGACAGGGATGTGGCCTCAATTCTTTATATTCCTAGTAAGAAGTCTAGCGCCTGGCTATATGAAAAACTTCTAGAACAGATCTTATTGAATAAGACCGTAACTGATATGAGCGCTCTGAGAGCGATTCGAAGAGATTATCCAGCTGAATGCCACATCATCCCAAATCTACCCGTAGGTAATACTCTTGCTACTAACCCGAAGTATTTTTCCTCTAAATCATCGCATATAAATTTTGAACGAACTAATGGATTGTTCGATTCTGCTCAAATTGGTATGTGGCTACTGGGGATGGATCCGCAAAATACATATGGTGTTCTGCGAATCCATGACCGGGCCATTTTGGACAGTGGAGAAGCTCCACTAGATCCAAGCAGACTGAATTATTCAATAAACAACGATGGTGGACTCGACGCGATTCTCGAAGATGGGAAAACTTATCCAATATTTTCTCTCCATGTACACTCAAAAGAGTTAAAGATTTTCAAATCAGATTATTTTCTAGCACTGATGAATTATGTCGAATTGGGCAATGCTAAGAAAGCCCCAGTATCTAGGTTTAAGATAACTGTGCTCTTAAAAATGTTTACGTCAAGCGTATCTTCTGGAAACGTCGCTAATTTCTTTCTTGGAATCCCATTTGTATAT
>Ga0209550_10006215_pt1 | contig 11154 bp, 7 predicted proteins | sample LauGreSuBDMM15SN_2_FD_187567 | JGI IMG/M metagenome (GOLD analysis project Ga0209550, IMG submission 187567) | Freshwater lake microbial communities from Lake Michigan, USA - Su13.BD.MM15.SN (SPAdes) (version 5) | ecosystem: Environmental > Aquatic > Freshwater > Lake | place: Lake Michigan, USA... | reverse complement strand
GCTGTCAGATCATGAAGTGAAGCGCGTTAAAGTGGGTCGACCATGAAAATCTTCCGCCTTTTAGCCATCTCGCTGTTTGTCTGTTCTTCTCTCCACGCTGCCGAGAAGCCCAACATCATCTTCATTCTCTGTGACGATCTCGCGCAGGGTGATCTTGGCTGCTACGGACAGAAGCTGATTCAGACGCCGAACCTCGACCGCATGGCGGCGGAGGGGACGAAGTTTCCACAGCTCTACTCAGGTACCAGTGTTTGTGCGCCGTCGCGATCCTCCCTGATGACGGGCTTGCACATGGGCCACTGCCCGATCCGCGCGAACCGTGACATACAACCTGAAGGCCAGAAGCCGCTGCCAGCGGAGACCGTCACTGTCGCGCAGGTGCTCAAGAGTGCGGGCTATGCCACCGCCTGCACCGGCAAGTGGGGCATGGGCATGTTTGACACCTCGGGCAGTCCGCTCAAAAAAGGCTTCGATCACTTCTATGGCTTCAATTGTCAGCGCCACGCTCACAGCTACTTCCCAAAGTATCTCTGGGACGATGACCAGCGCGTCGAACTCGACGGCAAGACCTACGCCATCGATTTGATCGGTCAAGACACGCGCGACTGGGTGCGTGCTCATGCGGGTGGGCCATTCTTCCTCTTCCACGCCATCACATTGCCGCATGGCAACTATGAGATCGACGACCTCGGCCTCTACAAGGACAAGCCGTGGACGCAATTGCAGAAGACCTATGCCGCCATGGTCACACGCCTCGATAGTGATGTCGGTCGTCTCATGGATCTGCTGAAGGAACTCAAGGTGGATGACAACACGCTCGTCCTCTTCTCCGGAGACAATGGCGCCTCCTTTAAACCAAGCTCCGAAGTTGGGCAGCTTTTCGACCAGTCCATGGGCGGCAAGCTGCGAGGCTGCAAACTCTCGCTCTATGAAGGCGGGCTGCGTCAGGCCGGCATCGCACGCTGGCCGGGGAAAGTGCCAGCGGGTCGCGTGAGTGAAGAGCCGTGGGCCTTCTGGGATTTCCTGCCTACAGCCGCTGAACTCGCCGGAGCCGAACTCAAATCACCGCACGACGGCCACTCCATCGTCACCCTGCTGAAAGGCGGTGCCGCACCCAAGCTCGAGGCCTTTTACTGGGAACTCCACGAGGGTACATCTCTCCAGGCCGTGCGCTTTGGTGATTGGAAAGCGGTCCGCAATGGCCCTGCGAAGCCCATCGAGCTTTACGATCTCGCTTGCGATCTGAGCGAGTCGAAGGACCTTGCTGCTGAGAAGCCTGACCTCGTCGCCAAAGCCGATTCACTCATGAAATCGATGCGCGTCGATCATCCTGACTGGCCACTCGTTGAGATGCAGCCTGGTAAGGAGAAGGCCGCCAAGAAGAAACTCTGAGCCATATCAGATATACAGAGAGTTAAAGCCTCAAACAATTGATGCGCCGGTCTCAAAAAGTAATTTTGAAATCGCGACAGCGTCCGTGAGTACGGCGGTCCGTCAACGGAGACCCACCCATGATTCCAATGCGCCATGCATTTCTGATCCGTAGCGCGCAACATCCGTGGGTCATACGGGCCGCGATCGTCGTCGCTGTTCTCCTCGCCTGCATCATGTCCCCTCCTCTTCATGCACAGGGGGTCCTCGGTCCGCAGCCCACGCCCCCGAGCCCTCAACAGATGTTTGAAGTTGTTCATGCGGGTCCATCGTCGGTGGACGCGACGGTCACTTCGCTCATGCTGTATGAAGACTTTCTCGCGGAATGGTTGGCATTCCGCGCAGACGGCTCATCACCCGCAGAGCAGCGCTTCCAAGCATTATTTACGGAAAATCTGCTGTCGAATCCCCTGAAAGTCGCGCCGCTTCTGAGCGCCGCCGCACGCGCGCTCGCACTCGAACGCGAGCAAACGCGCAAACGCTATCGGCGGCTTTTTGAGGATGTCATCGTGGTCGTCGGCGATGCGAACCACCCGCAAAGAACGCAACTCGTGGAGGCGCTCTTGCGCAGCGACTTGTTGATGAAATATTCACCCCTGTGGTCTCCGATCGATCCGATCGCCACGATCCAAACGGACGCGGAGTTCGTGGCGCGTATCGCAGCGCAAGGCCAGCTCGGGGTACTCACGGGCGCAGGCAAAGCATTCGAGCGCGCCTTGATCGATCGTTTCGCCGCGGTCTTGCTCATTCCATCGGACCATTTCGAAGCGAAGCAAGCGGACCCGGTGGCAGGTAAAGTGAAACCTACGCGCGTCATCGAGGCGAATCGCGCATGTCAGCGCACGCTTTTCAAAGTCGCTCAGGATCTCTCGGCGATTGATCCAGCGTTCGCGGCGTTTGTGCGCGCTGAGACGCTGGCCAGCATGGCGACTTCAAAAGAGCTCGCCGAGGCTTACCAGTCTCAAGCGACGCTCCTGTCGGTTGCGCTGCACAGTGCACTGCCGCTCGGCATGGAACCAAAAGTTCATCGCCAGGGCGAGCAACTTGCTCCATCTACGAACGATGGCATCGCGCCGACCGACGCGGGTAACGTTCAAGCAGTTCCAGACGCGCAAGCCGAGGAACAGCGCGCGGCTCTATTGGCCGAGCTCGTCGCGCTCACACAGCGCATTGCATCTCAGGTCCCCTTTGTCACGATGGAGGACGAGGTTCCGACCGCGCCCGCATACACGCCAGCAGAGTTCACCGCGCTGAGCGTCGCGATCGCAAGTTGTGCGGATGGTCTCATCACGCTGAACCATCGTGGACTGTTGCTTCGCAGCAGGCTTGCGTCCGCGTCACCGACACATCCGATCGCGGATGCGTGGGAATCCGACAGCATGATGGCGACTCTGGGCAAGGAGGAGCTTGATCGAGCGACCGCAGCAGCGATCATTGCCGCGGCTGTCCAAGCTGGTGCGGATCCAGTCGCTGCCGAGCGTGACACGCTTCGACGGCTTCCGTGTCGGGGTAACCTGAGGCCCCTCGGACAGCTTGCCTGCGTCGACCTTGGTGCCTTGGTGCGAGAGTATGCCGCGGCAAGCGCTTCGACGGCTGATAGTCCCGCCGATGCCACGCTTCTCCAGTACGAAGCGACGCGCACAGACGCACTGCGACAGTGCGCGCAGGCCGTATGGCGTTTGCGCGAACTCACGCCCGACGAGCGCGCCGACCCAGTGCTTTACAGCAAACTTGAGCGGGCTCAAGCGGATGCCGCGCGCGCCTTGGTCGAGTGTGGTGTGCTCTATTGCGACAACACGAGCGCGCAGAGAACATCCCTGACGGCTGACAACCTGAAGCGGCTCTGGGTGTTTGCGGCGCTAGGAAATGTCCAGAAGGTCGACCTGATTGCGCGCGCGGAACTTCAAAATTGCGAGATGACCGAAGCTGACTCCATGGCGGCGCAGATCGAGCTCGATGGCGCGCTTGATGATGTGGTCACGGCGGTCCTCAAAGAATCATTGACGCGGATCCAGTCAGAAAGGATTCGAGAGCGCGGACGCGCGTTGCACGCGATTCTTCGCATCGATCAACTGATCGCGCCCTGCACGGCGCGCAGTTCTGCGAAACGCGCCAGCGAAACGGAAACGCAGAGAGCGGACGCGCAATGGAGCGTCACGGAGATCGCGCTGCGCAACGCTCTCCCGCGTGAAATCGAGCCGGGTGTTCCCGCCGGAATCGAGCCTGTCGAGCCTGTCGAGCGGGAGAACGAGGAGGAGTAGGGCGTGCACAGGTGCGAATGAGTCACGCTCCGCGACCTCTAGTCCGGACATCCGCGGCTACCTGCTGAAGGTCAAGGATCTCGGCTTTAACTGCGTTCGCCTGCCATGGTTCAATGCGTCGAACTATCCGGATAATCTTGATAACCAAGCGTGGCGCCCGTTGTGGTGCTCTGTCTGGCGCTCTGGGGCGTTGTGCCCGCCAGTCACTTGACCGGCGCGCCCATCCCCCCCTTGACCGTCTCTGCGCCGCGGGTGCGGTACTCACGCACCAGACCGTCAACGAACGCGTCGAAGCCGATCTCGCCCAAGTTTGCTTCTGTGCCGAACGCGCGGACGCTGACCTTGCGGCCTTCGGCGTCGCGCGGGCCGACCACGGCGCAGTAGGGCACCTTCATGTCGCTGGCGTCCTTGATCTTGCCTTGGACGCGGTCGTTGCCGTCGTCCATCGTGACGCGCAGACCGGCCGCGCGCAGGGCGTTGTACAGCTCGCGCGCGTAATCATTGCTCTTCTCGCTGATCGGCAGCACGCGGACTTGTTCCGGTGCAAGCCATAGCGGGAACGCGCCGGCGAAGTGTTCGATCAGGCAACCGACGAATCGTTCCATACTTCCGAACGGCGCGCGGTGGATCATCACCGGGCGATGCTGTTGATTGTCCGCGCCGTTGTAGGAGAGGTCGAAGCGGATCGGCAGGTTGTAGTCCACCTGCACGGTGCCGAGCTGCCAACTGCGGCCGATGACGTCTTTGACGATGAAGTCAATCTTTGGTCCATAGAACGCAGCTTCGCCGGGCTCTTCGCTGAATGGAACGCCGAGCGTCTTGGCGGCAGCGCGGCAGGCTTCTTCGGCCTTGTCCCAGTTCGTCGGGTCGCCGACATACTTGGCGCTGTCCGGGTCGCGCAGGCCAACGCGCACGCGGTACTCGTTCATACCGAGCGTGCCGAAAATCAGTTTGACCAGGCTCAGGCAGCCAAGCACTTCTTCTGCCACTTGGTCTTCGCGAACGAAGAGATGCGCGTCATCTTGCGTGAAGCCGCGAACGCGGGTCATGCCGCCGATTTCGCCGGACTGTTCCCAGCGATAGACGGTGCCGAATTCGGCGAGGCGCACCGGCATGTCGCGGTAACTGTGTGGGCTGCTCGCGAAGATGCGAATGTGGTGCGGGCAGTTCATCGGCTTCAAGAGATAGCCGTCGATCTCGCCCTTCTCCATGCGATTCACAAGATCGCCGCAACTGCAGCCTTCTTTGGCAAGTTCACTCAGTTGATCATGGTCAACGAGCGGCGGGTACTGGCTCTCGCGGTAGTAGGGGAAGTGGCCGCTGGTGCGATACAGATCAAGCTTGCCGATGTGCGGCGTGAAGACTTGGCTGTAGCCCTGCTTGCGCAGTTCGTCGCTGATGAACGTCTGCAGTTCTTGGCGGATGACGGCGCCGTTGGGCGTCCACAGGATCAGGCCTTGGCCGACCATTTCATCAATGTGGAAGAGGCGCAGTTGCTTGCCAAGCACGCGGTGATCGCGCTTCTTGGCTTCATCGAGCAGGGCGATGTGCGCAGCCAGTTCTTCCTTCGTCGCGAAGGCGGTTCCGTAGACGCGGGTGAGGCGATCGCTGGTTTCGTCGCCTTTCCAATAACTGGAAGCGAGGCTGGTGACTTTGAACGCGCCGATCTTTCCGGTGGTTGGAACGTGCGGTCCGCGGCATAGATCTTCCCAACCGCTACCGGGCGTGCCGGTGGCGTACCAACTCAGCGTCTCGCTGCCGGCAACGCAGGCGCGTTCGGCGTTGTCGAGCTTGTACTTCGAGCCTTCGGACTGGACCTTCTTCAATCCTTCAGCGGCGGGCATGTCATAGCGCGTGAAGGGGCGGTTCTCGGCGACGATCTTTGCCATCTCTGCTTCAACGGCGGCGAAGTCATCGGTAGACATGGAGCGTCCGCCGTCGAAACTGATGTCGTAATAGAAGCCGGTGTCGACGGGTGGTCCGTAGACAAGTTTGGCGTTGGGGAAGAGGCGCTGAATGGCCTCAGCCATCACGTGCGCGGCACTGTGGCGCACCAGGAACAGACCATCGGGATCGGCACCGCCTTCGCGCTTCTTGGGAGTGACGATGGAGAGCGAGCAGTCGGTGGTGAGGAGCGTGGAGAGGTCGCGCAGTTCGCCGTTCACCTTGGCGCCGATGGCGGCTTTGGCAAGGCCGGCGCCGATCGAGGCAGCAACCTCAGCGGCGGTGACTGGTGCGGTGAAATCCTTGACTGTTCCGTCGGGGAGCGTGATCCGTGGCATGGGACGCAGAGGCTACCGAATTTAGTTGCAGGTCACTGACCGGAAAACAGGTCTGGATGACCCGGCGCCGGGCTGGTTCGATCCGCCAAGTCATCCAATTCTCGCTGGAATTCGCCCATGGTGCTGAATTGGTAATACTCGCTTGCAAAGCGGATGTACGCCACATGGTCCACCGCGCGCAACTTATCTGCGACCCGCTTGCCGATCGCGCGGCTGGGCACCTCGCGCTCAAACTCGCGGTGCATCTCTTCCTCCACCTCGCGGATCACGCGCTCCTTCTCAGTGGCCGGAACCGGTCGCTTGCCGCACGCCGCCACGATGCCGCGCATGATGTTCTCCGGATTGAACGGCACCCGCGTTCCATCACGCTTGATCACCATCAATCGCTCCGTGCGCTCCACGCGCTCATACGTGGTGAACCGCTTGCTGCATGCCAAGCACTCGCGACGACGACGGATCGCATCACCCGAATCACTCGGGCGGCTGTCGATCACCTTGTCTTTGTCACGGTCACAGTAGGGGCAGTGCATGATGCGTTGCAGTCGGAACTGCTCAGACTTCCTCGATCTCAGTGATCTTCTTCTCCAAGAACTCATCGATCTTCTTGGTGTACTTCTTGGTCAATTCGTCCATGCTTTCCTTGGCGGCTTCGGCTTGATCTTCAGTCACGCCGGCCTTCTTATCCGCAAGCATTGCATCAATCGCCTTGTTGGCATCGCGACGTTCGTTGCGAATGACCACCTTGGAATCCTCGGACGCTTTCTTGACTTGGGTGATCAATTGCTTACGGCGGTCGGAGCTTGGCGCCGGCACGCTGACGCGCACCGCAGGACCTTCAGCCATGGCACGAACGCCGATGCCTGCAGACTCAATCGCCTTGACAATTTCAGTCTTAGAACTTGGATCGAACGGCTTGACGAGCAACGTCGTTGCATCAGCAACGTTGATCGCCGCCAGTTCGCGAAGATCGGTGCTCGAGCCGTAATACTCCACCTTGACGTATTCCAACAGCGCGGTGGTGGCGCGACCGGTGCGCATGCCACGCAGTTCGCGCTGAAAATAGTCCACGCTGGTGCTCATGCGGTCTTCGGCTTCGAGAAGTGTTGTGTCAATATCCATGTTCATTTCCCTTTCAATTGGTGACAACGGTGCCGACAGTGGAATCGCCCTCAAGCACTCGTTGAATGTTGCCCTTGGTTCGGAAGTCAAACACCACCACCGGGAGCGAATGCTCCATGCACATGGTGAGCGCGGTGAGATCCATGACCGCCAGTTTCTTCTCGACCGCTTCGGAGAACTTCAGCTTCTCGTAACGCGTGGCCTTCGGGTCCTTCTTCGGATCGGCGGTGTAGATGCCGTCGACCTTGGTTGCCTTCAACACAGCCTGTGCACCGAGTTCAATGCCGCGCAGACTGGCGCAGGTGTCGGTGGTGAAGAATGGATTGCCGGTTCCCGCAACCAGGATCACCACGCGCCCCTTCTCGAGATGGCGGATGGCGCGGGCGCGAATGAACGGCTCGGCAACGGCAGTCAGATTGATGGCACTCATGACGCGCGCCTCAATACCGACATGCGAAAGGGCTTCCTTTAACGCCAGCCCGTTGATCACGGTGCCCAGCATGCCCATGTAGTCCGCAGTGGACTGATCCACCTTGCCCGTTGCGGCAAGGCGAGCGCCGCGGATGATGTTGCCACCACCTACCACCACTGCCAATTGCACGGGGCTGGCCTTGCGGTACGCGTCGGCGATCTCGTCCGCAAGGAGACCAAGCTCCTCGGGATCAATGCCCAGTTCTCCAGGCTTCGAGAGGCTCTCGCCGCTCACTTTCAGCACCACTCGTTCGAAGCGCTTGGCCACGCGTCCTCCAGTTTGATTGTGGCGCACACGCGCCGGGGGTTCGCATGGTAGATGCCCGACCGCCATCGCGGCGGCAGGGAAATGGGGGAGGTCCGCAGCCGCTTCGACCTACCATGCGACCGTGGCCATACCGTCGCCCAATCTTGCCTCCAATAAACCAGGTGATGCTGCTGCGCGTCCGGGCGGCGCGCGTGCGTGGACAGTGGGGCTGCGATGGATGCTCTTGGGGCTGGCGCTCAGTTTGCCTATTCATGGCGTTCTTTTGGTGTGGCTTGCGGTGACCAACATTGATCGCGCCGGCGCGCCGCGTCCCGGCGAGGCGATGATTGAATTGTCAGTGCTTCCGGAAGACTCCGGCGACGCGGAGACAGCAACCGCGGCGACCGGGGGCGATGCGCCGCAGAGCCCAGAGATTGCATCCTCTGAAGCGCCATCCGCGCCAACCATGAATGACGACCCATTGGCTGGTGCAGTCGGCGAAGGCACTGGACTTGGCGAGGGCGGCGCGGACGGATTCGGCGGATTTGGTCCGGGTGGCGGCGGTGGAGACGGCTTCGGTGGTGGCGGCGGCGCGGGTGGTGCGGGCGGTGGTGGTGGCGGCGGACTGAGCGGCGGCGCGGGCGGAACAAGTTTCTTTGGCGTCGGCGGTCGCGGAACGCGGTTTGCGTTCATCGTTGATAAGAGCGGTTCAATGGTGAACGGTCGCATTGGCGAAGCGAAGCAGGAGCTCTACAAGGCGATCGTGGCACTTCCAGACTTCGCGTCGGTCTATGTGGTGTTCTACGACAGCTCCGATCCGTGGGCATTCAGTGATCGCTGGGAGCGCGTGCGTTCGAGCATGGTGAAGAAGCTTAAAACGTGGTTGAACAATGTGGGTCCTTCCGGTGGTACCGAGCCAACGCCAGCGTTTCGCGCGGTGTTTGCACTCGACGCGCGCCCCGACGTGATCTTCTTCCTTTCCGATGGTGAGATTCCGCCCGAATCCATCGCGCAGATCAGGCAGATGAATGCGCGTGGTAAGCGCGTCACCATCAACGCGATCGCCTTCGGTGATGAGTCGGGTAGTCAGCAATTGCGACAGATAGCACAGGAGGCCGACGGTGAATTCCGGCAAGTGCGGCCGAAGGGTGGCAACGGAGATAACCCGCCGTGAGCACACGATGGCTACGTTTCGGGTCTGCGGTGAGCGGATGGCGAACGCTTGCTCCCACCGTTGCGGCGGTGATCGCCATGGGCGTTGGCAATGCGCCGCTACGCGCCGACGTCATTGAACTCCGCGGCAGTGCACCCTCAATTGACGGAGACATCGTGAGCGTGGGACCCGGCGGCATCGAAGTCCGTACTCGACGCGGCGGCCTTGAGCAGCAGCAGTCGGTTGCGTGGAGTGACGTGCGCGACGTACGCGGCGCCAACGTTCCCAAGGAGACCGCCAAGTGGCTCGCTGCCGGCGACGCGCTGTGGCGCGGACGGATGCGCGTGGCGCGCGGCGACTGGATGTTTGCACTTGATCCGCTGCAACGAGCGTTCCGGGCATGGGACGGAGCCGCGCCGAGTGCCGATGGTCTCACGGCATCGGCGGTCTGCGCAGAGGCGTTACGCCGTTCGGGCAGTGCTGAAGAGTCCCTGCGTGCATCCTTTGAGGCGATTCGAATTGCCCGCGCAGGGATCGCGCCGCGCGAAGGTGCAGATGCTCGAATTCAGGATGCTGAATCGAGGGCGATTGATGCACGTATGCCCGTGCCGCCTGCCTTGGCGCCCGGTGCCTTTGATGTTGCAGCAGCAATCCGTGCGCGTGCAGTGCTGGCAAATTTCGATGCACATGGCGACGCAGGCCTTGCCGCAGTGGTAGCGGCTTACGCCGCAGCTCTGGATGTTTCTGCGAGTACTGCAAGTGCCGGTGCTCAAGCGGGTGCTGGTGATCGTCTGACGGACGCCGCCAGCGGTGCAGCCGAGGCGCCCGCCACACCCGCGAGCAATACAAAGATTGATACTGCGGCGAAGGCCACCACTACCGCCCTTGAAGCGATACGCGACGCACGCACCGAGGATCCCAAGCGTCGCGCTGCCGCGCTTGCGACACTGGCCCGCGTGCGACGATCGCTGCCGTTATGGTTTGAACCATGGGCACGATTTGCAACCGGCGCGGCGCTGGCGGCCGACACAGACCAAACGGTTCATGATCGCGGTTTGGTCTTGCTTTCCAGTTTGATTGCGTGTGATTCCGTGAGTCAACCGCTGCTCGCAGCGCGCGCTGCGGTGCTACTCAGGCAGTGGGCGCAGCTTCCGTTGCAAGGAACTTCAATTGCTTCTCTCATCACTACACAGCCATCGCGACCGGATGTCGCTGTGCCCAAGGAACTGTCCGATGCCACGGTTGCTTGGCTCGAAGCGCGCGGCAGTACGGACTTGGTCATCGCTCACCTCGCGGCGCAATTGGATAACGAGCCAGAGGGTGAAGGGCGCGCCGCGTTAGTGAGCCGATTGGCTTCCATCATGGCCGCTCGACTGGAGCGTGAAGACGATGAATCACGGCGCAACGCCTTGATGGCGCGCGCCATGGCGTTGGTCAAGCGTTTCGATGCTGGGTCCGAACCCTTGCGATTGGTGATTCTGCGCGCACAACATCGCGCGGCGCAACGCACGGCGGAAGATCGGCGCGCCGGACGGGGAACGGATGAAGAGTGTGAAGCTGCTCGTCAACAGTTTGAGAGTTTGATCCGAGAATTCGCCGTGCTGGCGGCTCGTTCCGATCGCGCCAAGACGTTGAGTAGTCGCGACGCCTCCACGCAGGTTGGAATTTCTGCAGAGCAAACGGCGCTCCGTGCCACCCGTGAGGAAGAAATCGCGCGTAATGCACAGTTCTTTCGCGCATGGGCTGGCTACTACTCCGCATGGCTCGCGCGTGAATTGGGTCACCCGGATTGGCGCGATCGCGGCCAGGATTCCATGGGATGGTTTGCCAATCTCATTGAGCCCGGCAAGGCGGCCATCGACCCCGGTGATGTTTCAGTAGATCTGCGCAGTAACGAAGGGTTCGCCAGTTCCATTCTTGGTTCAGCACTTGCTGCAAGCCTGGTGCAAACGGGTGCCACGGCCGATGCGTGGTTTGCATTGCTGGCATCGCCTGGAACGCATAGCTCGGTGCGGACTAAGTTGCCGGCATGGCGCATTGCGTCTTACCTCGACCGCGGTGAATTGGAAACAGCGTTGACATTCTTGCGCAGCGAGGGCGATGGCTCGCAGGGTGTGGGGATGTCATTGATTGCCGCCGCGCGCGCTGGTCGCAAGCCGGATGCGCCGGGCGCTGCAGAACTGTTAACCG
>Ga0209550_10006213_pt1 | contig 11155 bp, 10 predicted proteins | sample LauGreSuBDMM15SN_2_FD_187567 | JGI IMG/M metagenome (GOLD analysis project Ga0209550, IMG submission 187567) | Freshwater lake microbial communities from Lake Michigan, USA - Su13.BD.MM15.SN (SPAdes) (version 5) | ecosystem: Environmental > Aquatic > Freshwater > Lake | place: Lake Michigan... | reverse complement strand
AGTCGATTATCTCCTGAAAAGCATGGAACCCCTGGCTCCCCGCTTTTGATTGATAACAAAGGATTACTCTTTGGATGCCAAGAGCGCCTCTGTTCAGTTAGCTCATATAGCTTAACGCCTAGACTAAGTAATGGCACCACTCTTAACAATGTTAAGGATGGCGCCATAGTTACAGTTGATAAGGTCCGCTATGCGGTGACCTCAATTTCCAAGAAGTTAGTCCTGATAAAGCTTTAGAGCTACTTCTTGTTCCTACGCTGAATACGAGTCTTCTTAAGAAGTTTTTTGTGCTTCTTCTTAGCCATACGTTTGCGGCGCTTTTTGACTACTGATCCCATGATTACCCCTTAATTGGTTTACGATTAGTTCGCCTATGGTACTGCTTAAAAAATTTTTAAACAGTGCTTTGAATCCAATTTGTCAGGCTTGGCTTTATATCTTTTTGACTTGCCCATTTCATGAGATTTTCAATTCCCTCTTCTAAATCAGTAAATTTCAATTCCCCAAGAATCGACTTTAAATATGAGTTATCTGCCATGGTGATTTGTGAGTCCAGCTTACTTTCCTCTCCTCTAGCTAGATCTATTTGATGACTTCCTCTCTTTGAAATGAGGTCTATTAAGTAATTCATCTCCAAGGGGCGGCTTCCTCCAATATTAACAATGTCATTGAATTTTTCGTCTTGCCTCGTTAAGTCTCTAAATAGAGCGATGGTATTTTCAACGACATCATCAATATAGGTGAAATCTCTTTTTATTGTTCCATCACCAAAGAGGGTGAATTTCCCCTGACCCAGAGCAGCAGCAGCTATTCTGAAATATGCCATATCTGGTCTACCCCATGGTCCATAAACTGTGAAATACCGCAGTCCTCGACAGCTCAAGTTGCTTGACTTGGATTGTATCTCTGCAAATAGTTCATTGCTCAATTTGGTTACGCCGTAAAGGCTCTTTGGCCTTAATGAAATCGATGCTTCTTTATAGGGCGTAGGGGTGGAATCTCCGTAAACACTTGATGAAGATGCGTAGACAATTCCCTTTACTTTATTTTCAATAGATGATCTAGTGATGTTCTGAAACCCAGCAATATTTGCCGAAATATAAGAATCGGAATCTTTAAGGCTCAGCCTGACGCCTGCTTGAGCTGCTAGATGGATTATATAATCTGGCTTAATTCCTGAAATCATCTCACTTACCTGCTCATAATCAGAAATGTCACATGTTATTACATCAGAACCTCTGGTAAGACCTAGATATTCAAGTCTTAGATTTTTATAATCGACTGAATAGTAAGAGGAGAAGTTATCAATGCCATAAACATCTTGTCCCAATTCCTTGAGTCTTTTTAATACATGGCTACCCACAAAGCCAGCAGCGCCAGTGACAAGAATCTTCACTACAAGCCCATTAACTCTGCTTGAGTGAGAAATTCAGGATGATTGCGTTTAAGTTCCTCAAAAGTTCCTACTCCCTTAACCACGCCCTTTTCCATGAAGTAAATTCTGTCTGCATTTACTACTGTAGACAAGCGATGAGCAATAACAATTAGGGTTACCTGGCCCTTTAATCCCCTTAGCGATTCAGAAATCTCAGATTCTGTAACTCCATCTAGAGAACTGGTGGCCTCATCAAGGATTAGTAACTTCGGATTTGTTATCAAAGCCCTCGCAATTCCAAGTCTCTGTCTCTGTCCCCCACTTAAACGAGTTCCTCGATCGCCAACATGGGTTGCTAGATGGTTCGGCAAAGATTGAACAAAGTCATCCAGCCGCGCTATTTTGAGACTCTCCCAGCAATATTCATCTGATATTTCATCCACCGGATACCCAAGACATAAGTTTTCTTTGATTGTTCCGTTTATTACAGGGCTATCCTGTGGGACATACGAGACGGCTCCTGGCCAAATCGAAAAAGTGGACCTAGGTTGCATGCCAGATATGTCGACGGTGCCTTCTTGCGGATCCAATGCTCCGAGCAGCACATCAACAAGAGTGGTCTTTCCTGCTCCAGAACCACCAACAATTGCCACAAACTCCCCTGGTTGTGTTTCGAAATCAACTTTGTTTAACACTTCAATATTTGCATCGTATGAAAAAGTAATGTTCGAAGCGCTCACTTCTGGCCTAAATTCTGAGTGGTTCCTGTTGAATCCCTTAACTTCAATGGTTTCAAGAGGAATTTCAGAGAGCTCATCGATAAGCGAAATGGTTGGCCTAGCCTGAGCTAGGGCACCCTTCATTCCTAGAGCTCCTTGTTGCAGTCTCAAGATTGCCGGAATTATTCTTGTGCTTGCTGCTATGAATATTGTTATAGTTGCAATTGCTCTGAAAGCAGTACTTGTAGAGAACTGATAAAAGGCCAAGAGTAAGGCGCTAGCTACAAGAGTTATTTCTAAAACATATTTACTGATGTTCTCCATAAATCTCATAGTTGCGATGCCGTCAGCGAGTTTATATCTTACGCCACCAATTTGCTGGGCATAGAAGCCTCTTCTATCTCGTACAAGAAGCTCCCGATACGAATTAACAGCCTCGAAAATTCTTTGTGAGCTCTCTATCTCCAGTGCTCCCTGCTCCTCACCTAGTCTCTGCATTTTTCTGTACATAGCTCGATAGAGAATAAGGGCTAAAAACCCAAAAATTAAAGAAGCGCCGATTGCTGAAACAGGATCAATCAGAAATAGTCCTGCGCTCATGACTGTTAATAATGCAATATCTGATATCAAGGCCACTGAGACTCCAATTACCCCGACCATAATTGAATTTACCCCTTCAGTTAAAGCATAGATTGATGTTTGTGCTGATCTTTTATTAACTCTTGATACTGAAATTGCGAAATACCTTATTATCAAGTTCGATGACATCACGGCAGCTCGTCTTGCCATAAAGAACAAGGTCTTTCTGATTAGAAATAGAGACAAGATAGTCTTTGTTATTAGCAAAAGAGCAGCTATCAGACCTACAACAATTACTTGAGACTCGAAATCCAGATTTTCTATTTCTAGGACTCTTAGGGCTATAAAAACGCGGTCTCCGGTTTGTCCATTGCCTAGCCCTGTAATGGATAGAGAACCTATCACCCCAATCAGTAAGACTCCGAAGAGGTCAAGAATTGCAAGAAATAGTGTGACAAGCGTGATAACAACCAAAAGAAAACGATCACGCCCTGACAACAATTTTAATGGAAGAGATATCGAACGTTTCTTCAAAGATGAGAGGGGCCAAACATCGTAGATTTGCACTTTTACCTCGCCCCGTATTCCGAAAAAACTGACTTATATAGCCTTCGTATTGTACAGTCTTCGTCGTGCGACTTATTGTTGTGAATTACTCAATGAGCTCTAAAAATCTAGTATTTTCACACCAACGAGAAGTAGTGAACGCGTTATCTCATTTTTTCGAGGCGGTGGAAGTTTTCACTACAGAAGTAAGTTCAGAGTCCCTGCCGAGAAACGTTAAGGTCACTCATATCCCATGGAAAGCCAATTCGCCCCTTCGGAATATGAAAACTGTTCTAAAGCTTCTTTATCCAGTTCTTAGTAGAAATCGTACCTCTGTGCTCTTTACTCATATGACAGACGTTCATGCAGCAATACTCGCACCCTTAACTTGGCTTCTTAAGATGCGACATATTCATTGGTATGCCCACGCCAATAACTCTAAATTTCTTATCTGGTCGTCTTTCTTTGTTTCCAAGATTGTCTCTTCTACTCCTGGATCTTGCAATCTTGGCATAAATAAAAGGAAGGTATTTTATATAAACCAAGGAATCGATTCTAAGAACTTTCCTTATCATGCTCGTTCACCCAAAAGGCTTCGCAAGATTTTATATTATGGACGATTAGACCCATCTAAGAATATACACATGTTCCCAGATATTGTTTTGGAGCTCAATCGTTCTCTTGATGCATACTCAATTAATGTCTTTGGGCAACCCGCTAATCTAGAATCAGAAAAATATTTTTTGGATTTGACATCGTCGATTAAAATAAAAAGCGATGAAACTTCAGTCATATTTCATGGTCCGATTACTAGAGCTTTAATTCCGGACATTGCCAAAAGATATGATATTTTCCTAAATCTATTTAGTGGTTCCCTTGATAAGACTTTAATTGAAACAACTTTCATGGGGATGCCCGTTATCACATGGAATAGAGAGTATTGCTCACAGTTTGGAACTTGGAGTAATTCATCAGTTAGCGAAACTCTAGACTTCATCATCATGGAGTTCGAGTTTATCAATTCATTAAAAAATACTGAATTACACAAAGAGATTAATAGGCGCTTGGAGTTAGCGATAAGAAATCATTCGTTTGACGGTTGGATAAATCGACTAGTTGGGGTGCTTAAAGAGGGAGAGACTGGGTGAATCACTCAATATTGCATGTTATAACAACTATTGATCTTGGTGGGGCGGAAAAACAGTTGTTAACTTTGGCAGCCTGCCAAAAGAAGGCAGGATTTGATGTTGAAGTAATTTTCCTAAAGGATAAAGCCACCCTACTGCAGGATTTTCTGGAGCTGGGCGTTAAAGTAGATTCAGACTTCGCACAATCAGGGTTCTTAAAGCAGTGGTTAAAACTCAAGAGACGAGAGATTCAAGAAAATTCAGTTGTTCATGCACATTTACCCAGAGCTGAACTCCTATGCGCTCTTGCTTTAAAGACACAAAGTTTTATTGTTACCCGCCATAACAGCGAAGCTTTTTTCCCAAAGGGTCCAACTAAGCTATCTAAATTACTCTCAAGGTTTGTTTTAAAAAGATCATTTGCATCAATATCTATTTCTAAGGCAGTTGCAAACTATCTAAAGACTTCTGGAGAGATGAGTGGCAAGCAAAAAAATCATGTCATTTACTACGGGATAAAGGAAACTTCTGTTTCGCCGAGAAGTAATCTGGGAGTAGTTTCTAGGCTAATTCAGGTAGGAACGGTTTCACGTCTTGTACCCCAGAAAAATCTTCCTCTGCTCCTAGGCGCACTTAAAGAGTTAAATTCTCAAGAGTCACCTGAGTTTAGTCTAACCATTGTGGGCTCTGGCCCTCTAAAAGCAGAGCTCCAATCGTTGTCAGCCGATTTAGGAATCGAAGAGTTGGTCATGTGGAAAGGGCAGCTACAAGAAGTGCTCCCTTTCTATCATTCGTTGGATATATTTGTGCTGCCTTCTGACTATGAGGGCTTTGGGTTGGTTTTATTGGAAGCAATGTCTCAAGGAATTCCTGTAATAGCCAGAAGGATTTCCGCGATTCCCGAGGTGATGGGAGAAGAGCATCCAGGTCTCGTCGACTCGATTAGCCCCATTGATCTTGCTCTGAAAATACGAACGCTTACTTCTGACCAAGACGCCTTGAGGAGTTGTTTGAACTATCAAGCCCAACGCCTCTTGGAGTTCCCAATTGAAAAGTCTCAAAGAGAGCACGAGCGCCTATATTCGAGCCTTCTAGGCCAAACAAAGTGAATACCAAATTATGAATCAGATTTTTAGATTTCTTCCAGCACTTAGAGTCCACTCTTGGGGTGGCTTTGGTTCACAATTATTCACAGCATATTTAGTTCTCAAACTACAGAGTAAATTTCCTAACCGGCGTATAAAAGTTGTGATTCATACTTCGGGAGTTACTAGAAGAATCTCTGAATTTGACTTTGAAACACTAGGGGTAAACATAATTCAAGTCGAGGACTATAAGGCAACAGAAGTGCAGAATGGCATACATAAGGCTCGTATTGCTTATTCATATAATCTACCTGAAGTAATAAGGGGACATCTCTACCAAATTCTGCAGTGGCTACGTTTAGTTCAAAGTGCAAATACTGATCTATCATTCAATTTGATTTCAATCTGGACATTATCTATTCGGGGCCACTATACAAGATTAAGTCTTGATAAATCGTTTGTTGAATCCCTTTATGATGCATTATTCTTGAAAGAGTCTCCGTTTATAACAAAATATAATGCATTGGTCGTTCACTATAGATTGGGAGACTTACTTCATTTGGACAAAAAGCAACTAATTAATGCTGATAGGATTGAAGGTGTCCTTGACAAATTAAGGTTTCAAACAAATCATCTAATTTTGCTCTCTGATAGCAATGAAGAAGAATTAGCTGAATTTCTAAAGAGCTCAATGATTTTGAAATTTGGTAAGCTATCAAACTATGGCCCTAACAAAACGCTAAGATTTTGTATTGACGCAGAGAGCTTTGTTGGAACGGGAGCAAAAATCTCTCTTTGGGCTGCCATTTTTCGCTATTTTATTCACGAAAAAGAAAGTTTCTTGCCCACTGAACTCAGCTGGTCTAGCGGAAATGGCCTAAAAGCTAACTGGTATTGAATTAAAACCTATATTGGACTCACATACTTTTCAGGGCCACTCATGAGAATTGAACTCATGACCTTCGCTTTACGGGAACAACTCTACCGACTGAGCTAGGATGGCGATACTCTAAAGGTTCGAGAGTTGCGAAAATTAATCCAATCGTATGACGCTACTAGGTGTAGTTAAATGGACTGCCACGAGCCCTGTTTCCCCATCGTTTGCTACTGCATCAACCCATTGAATCTCTACACCATCAAAAGCCTTTGACATATCTAAACCAGGCCACTCTTTTATTATTTTTAATCCCTTAAACTCAAGTTTTAGGAATAAATTATATAACCTAGAAAATTTCCTGCTCGTAGAACTATATTGGGCTCGCGAGATTGGTACAAATTCTGAGTGATGTTAGCATCAAATAATTTATCGATAACACTCAAATTTTATTTGTTCTACTCAATCTAGGTGGATTTTGCTGAAGATAAACATGAACATATGAAGCATCGAGCAGAATTCAGCCAAATTAGAGCGACTCTGCTTGCTTAAATAATTTTAAATCGACCAGAACATCTACAAGATGATTTTCCAATCGCGCTTATAGTTAATCTCGTGCCTAAAGCTATTCTTTGCCTCGGGTCGTGAGTATCTGTGGGCAAATAATTTTTGATTGCTTTTTGCTAATTGATCTATGAAGATACTAAATGAACTCTCGATACAATGGACTTCGCTTGCATTATTAATCAAGTTTCTATAATCAAATATCGTAAAGCCTAGAGTTGGATCCGGTTCGATTACAATAAATTCTTTGTGTATCCTACTTCTATCGATCACAAATCCTCTTGAAGGGTCCTCATGAAGAAATACATATGGACCCTTTAGAGCATTTTTATACTTTTCTAACAAAATCTGTTCTTTTTCTAAACTTGGATTAAATTTAAAGCCTGCCCAGCGCACTTCTAAGGGAAGCTTTCCCTGAAAATAAAAAATCTCATCTAGTCGCATTCCGCTTAGCGAGAAATAGTTAGAATCAAAACGGCCCAAACTAATATTCTTTAGCCCTAGTCTTGAGCCTATCTCTAACAATACATTTTGTTGGCGATATGTATAGTTGTTAAATAACGGAATTAGAGTAATGTTAGGTACATCTCCCAACATTTGTCGCAAAGGTTTCATATACTTTTTAACAACTGGTATTACCACGTGATCATTTCGCAAAGCATAATTTCGATAGATTGCGCTACAAACTAAATGGTCTCCTAAGCCTTGATGGCATAGGAAAAGAATTTTGCTAATAACTTCGCCCCTCTTATTATTCGGCTTTATGGGAAATTAAAAGAGTACCAGCCATAGCGAGAATCTCATATTTTGCTTATTTCAAGACAAATCTTAGTAGTTTGATTCGATAGCTAATCCCATCTAGAACTCTTTTCGATACACGCGGTACCTTTGCGAGGGACATATTCTTATCATAAAACTCATTGCTGGACACTATTTTTGGGTACCTTAATGGAAATTTCAATGATTCCATAGAGAGATCATGTTGTTTTGAATAATTGGTAGTGTGGGTGGCATTTTCATGACCGAATCCGATATTTCTTACCAAGTTCTTTATAGGAACGACTGATAGTAGACCGTGTCGTTTCATTGCAAAAGTAACTTGAGCGTCCCATGTGGATTTGTGTGTTTTTAAAGATTCCCATTTTTCGGCCCAATAAGCCAATTCACGCTTCGATCTAAAACTTCCTTTATAAGAACGGCTTTTTTTAAGTGGAATTTTGGGGTCAATATCCCCACTATAGAATTTATTCCATTTGTGTCTCCAAGACGCCCAACCCCAAATGCCTGCGTATTCAGAGAAAAAGAAGCTTGAATCCCCAACCCCTTGAACAGTCGCTGATTTCATTAAATTAACCCCTTGTACAAGCAAAATTCTTTCTTCATTCCTGTAATGACCCAGGATTTCTTGACAGAATGAAAAGAAGGATAGGTCTGGCAGTGTATCGTCTTCGAGAAATATGCATGTATCAGTTTCCGAGAAGACATGTTCTATTCCCTCTGTAATATTGCGGTATAAACCAACATTGCTATCTCTATACATTTTGATTATTTGTTCTGCGCATGTTATTTTCTCGCACAACTTACGGCATTGTTGAACTTTTAAATCATCCCCTTTTTTTTGATAGATGGCTCCGTCACTAATTAGAAAAAGTTTTGGTATAGCTATTTTACTAATTTGGTTAATCACTAAATTAAGTAAATCTGGTCTATTATAGAAGAAAATAGCAACTGGAGTATCAAGTGTTAACTCAGTAGTTGCGGACTTATCACTCTTTACTTTCACCCATACATTATACTATGCAAAGACTGGAATACTGCAAGTAGCAAAGGCTTTATCGTTCTCTTCGAAACATAAAAACTAGACGCACCATTCTCTTGATAAACGATTCAAAATTCCATTTTATACATTAATGAACTACGCATGAACCTACAACATTTAATTACAAATTAAGGTGTATGTAATCTCACATTGGTACGAGGAGAACAAGAATCTAGATTATGTAGTCGTATGACTACGAACTCATCAAAGAATTCGCTCAACGTTGAATTATCTCTGCAAATAAGGCCATTTAGATGTAGCGTGGTCATTACTTTCCTACTAATTCTCTTTCGGTTAAGCAATCCATGGATCATGAGTTTAACTCAGCTTTACCCCTGTTGTCGAATCTTTCCATTGGCAAGCACTTCCTTCAGGCGGTAAATACTCATAGCAATCTATTTAAAAGTGTGGTGGACTTCGGGAAATCGTACACTATTTCTTTGGTCAAAAACGGAAGGAATTGCACTTACCAAAGGCAAGTTGGAGAGCATAAATCTCTTATTGACGAAAGTTAACTCTATTACTTCTGGCACGCCATTTATAATTTTGCCAAAATTATTTATATGAGTGTTAACTAATATGAAGTCAATTTCTATTTTCCTTAAAACTGCATCGAATACATCTTGGCTATTTGGTATGTTATGAAATTCTACAATCAAACATGATAAGTCAGCCAATTTTTTGGTCTCTAATAAACATTCATATTCAGATCCTTCGATGTCCATTTTTAAAACTATTTCAGAAGTATCAAATCCATCTAAAAGTAAGGAAAGGGTAACTTGGCTTTTGGTTGTTAGACTAGATGCAACTCGATTTCTGCGAAGCTTAATATTTCCCATGCGTTTTAAGCCAAAAAACATAAACAAATTCCTTGTGGCTGCCCTAGGATGCCCACCATTAAAAGTAAGGCGTTTTAGGCAACTTAACGCAAGATCACAAAGGTAAAAAAATAGGGATGCGTTTTCATCAATTAAAATCACTTTGGACTTAGGGCAGAACTGTAAGTAATCTTTCTCAAATGAATAATCGTTTCCGTAACCCAAAGACATTAAAACTTTCGTTTTTCTAACAATTTCGGCCGGAACCACATAGCCACCATCATGAGCTCTTCCCAGCCGTATGAGATCTTGCCAGTGAAAAGGTCTCACCTTCGACATGAAACGATGGTTTAGATTACTGGAATGCATACAGCCATCATAACCACTGCGAAGCTAAGAGTCGGGGTTTGCGGTTCAAATTCCTATGGACGCTCAAGATTTTTGATATTAAATCATTAGGGGTGATATCGCTTGTACTCACAGTTTGGGGAACCGCCAGCGCGTTGTCGGTTTAACCCTATTAAAATTTGCTTTACCAAACTCTTTGAGAGATATTACTCAGTTGGCACTTTTGCTCCCTTGATGTTAGCGTAATTTATCCATTAAATAGGCGGCGCCAGCAAAGTGTAGGAAGAAGCTCATTTGCAAAATCCTTTTTATATATGAACTAATCAGTATTTTATGAGTGAGTATATATAAAAATAAACTTATTGTCTGGTCTTTTTCCCCTTTTTTTATCCTTAGCAGGAACAAGAAATTGTAGAAAATCCTGGACCACAATGTTAAACTCCGCGGGGAGAGGTTTCCAATAACCACTTCTAGAAATTTTAAAGGACATATCGGGCATTTCATAGTTACCCTCAGGGCCAAAGAGTTCCTCATCACTATAGTAAATTGACTCAAAGAGCGACTTATGGTGTTTAGGTGAACTGACAACCACGCCAGTCTGCACAACAGGTAAACAATCATTTCCTGCTAATTCTGAGTTAATTTTACGGTTAGAGTAGTACTGGCTTGCGGTGGTATTCCTCATAAATTTCCGACCCTGCCCTTCCCAAGTTTCATATCGTTCCAAAAGGCCGGCTGTAAACATATTCGTTGTTGGAAAAACAAAAGCTTCAACAGCCCCTATCTCTTCGAGTGAAACGAAAGAAAATAAGTTCGGGGCGCGTTGGGAATTAATAACAATATCACTGTCTACCCATGCTATTTGATCAAACGAATCTGACTAGTCCTGTGAAAGAATAAGTAATTTTTGCCACGCAGGTGAACGTTTCTGGGCTCTAAGTGAATCGTCCAGAGGTTTATCAAGGACAATCAGTTGAATCGAGTGCCGATTGCAATAACTTACCCACGAAGCTCGAGAGTACTCTTCAAATCTTTTTTTGTAGCTCTCACCTAAGGTTAAAGTCACTAAACACTTGTTCATTGGATACCATAAACAATACATAAACCAAGAGTAAAAATAAATTTACCTTATATTGAAGACTTGACCATATCCAAGGATGCAGCACTGGCGCATAGTCAATTTCAAGCTTCCCTTGTTTCATTGAGCCGCCCATGAGAATCGAACTCATGACCTTCGCTTTACGAGAGCGACGCTCTACCGACTGAGCTAGGGCGGCGATGCGTTTAAGGCTATTAAATTA
>Ga0209550_10006210_pt1 | contig 11156 bp, 12 predicted proteins | sample LauGreSuBDMM15SN_2_FD_187567 | JGI IMG/M metagenome (GOLD analysis project Ga0209550, IMG submission 187567) | Freshwater lake microbial communities from Lake Michigan, USA - Su13.BD.MM15.SN (SPAdes) (version 5) | ecosystem: Environmental > Aquatic > Freshwater > Lake | place: Lake Michigan... | reverse complement strand
CCTCAGAGCATTAATGCACAATCTAGGATATTCACTTGAGGAATATTTACAATTTTTGGACGACCATCACGAAGAAACCGGTTTACCCATTGACGTGATTGTTTGTAAATTCGTATCTTTAACTCGATGAAAAAGCTTAAAGAACTATAGGAAAAATATTGCGTTCAGTTAGGAGAAATAAATTAATTAAATAATGTAAATGGTATTTATTTATAAACTTTATTCTTTAGTGAATCCTTTATTGATTTATATAGGAAGCACAACCAAACATCTTCAAGTGCGTCTTTCGCAACATATTATTTCATGGGATGCTTTCAAAACAGGGTTAAATAGTAAAAAAATTAGTAGTTATAAAGTAATAGATTCGGGAGAGTATGCGATTCAATTATTGGATGAAGTTGATATAAATGATCGTTATATTCGTGAACAATATTTTATTGAACTCTATCCGTGCTTAAACAAAAACTCGGCTTATACCGGAATTACGGGAAATCAGAAAACAAAAGAAAGTTGGGCAGCGTATCAAAGACAACATTATGCTCTCAATCGTCAGGTTCATCTATCTCGCAAATTATCATACTATAAGTCCAATAAAGGCTTGATACAAAAAAAATATAGAGCAAAAAAACTGTTCCAACGTCTCCCATTTAGTTTATAATATATTTTTTTTATGTAAATATATTATATGTCGGCGATCAGTAAGTATTCAAATTACGCACAATTTCAAAATGTAAATTCGAAAGTCAATGCGATGATTGCCTTTGATAAAAGTGGAACTCCGGGTCAAATTGTTGGTTCTGATGGAGCAACTGGATTAATATGGGTTGATAACGATCCTTCTTCAGCATCTTTTTGGTCGGAATTTCCAGCAACTCAAACCGTAGATATAGCAGACCAAAATATTGAGAATGTAAATAATTTAACAGCAGATAAAATAAAAATTGATGAATTAAGTTTTGTATCTGCTTTTCCTATAGGAATTGAAGTAGCCTTTGATGAAAATACTTTTACTACTGGAATATTAGCACAAAATAAAGATTCAGCAGATGCCTCCTCGGTATCTATTTTGCTAACGAATAATCTTGGTACGGATTCTGCATACTATGGCGGATTAACAATGTTTTCTTCCAATACAGTTCCAGCCTATGGATTTCCAAGTATAAAAAATGCTATCTCATTAAACAGTCAAAGTTCATCTGTTGTTATTTCTCCTTGGAATGGACAACAAGATGGAACTGCTGATGAAAATGGAAACATTATGCTAACTTATAATGGCGGTTCAAAAGCACATATTATCAATAACAACGGTCAATTAATTTTGGGAGCAGACAATCCAGATTTTTCTGGTAGCACTTATGGTGGTGATAATGGTGGGACTGATAATGTTTTAACATCTGATGGAACAAATGGATTAAAGTGGATTACTCCGGAATATGCACCATTATGGTCGCAATTCCCAGCAACACAATCAGTTGATATTAATGATAATGATATATCTAATGTGGATACGATTGAATTAGTAAATATTATTGATTCTTCTGGAAGCAGTGGTACAGATACACAATTACTATCTCGAAATGCTCTTGGTTCTGTGTGGATTGATCAAAGCGATGTTATTGAAAAGTGGAGCGAGTATCCAGCAACCCAGACTATTAATGCTTCTGGGAATGATATTGATAATGTCAAAGATATTAACATATCTGGTGTGAGTTCAAGTATATATATTGATAATACAGCATCATCAACAACATTAGTCAATTTACCAAACATAACTATTTCTACTAATGTAGTTGTTGTTTTTGCGTCACCAATTAATCAACCTCCATGGAATATCGTTGGAGCTGGTAATCCAGTTCAAGTAAATCAAAATACAGCTAATATGCTCCAAGGAGTAACTTACTACTTGACTGCTTTCTCAACACAATTGGGACAATTAACATTAAATCCCGACGGAACCGGAGTAATTGATGGGTCTGATTTAGTTGGATTACCTCAACCTATTTTAGCGTGGGTTGATTCTAGCGGTCCAGTTGTTCCCAAAACGAATGTTATCAATGGTCTTACAGTCACGATAACTAATGATACTGATATATCTGTCCTAAGTGCGACAGATTTAACTTTTAATGGTATTCCTTATAATCGCAATATGATTAATTCTACTTTGGTATATTCATCTGCTGTGATATATGCTGATGGAAGCCCTCCGGCAACAAATTTATTGATACGCAATACCTATAGTTACAATGGCTGGTTCTTCGCTAAAACAGTACCCGGAACCGCTAAAGTAAATTGGTACCTAGGCGCCCAATCAAACGATACAACCGTAAGTGAAATAAAAGGAATTGCCATGTCATTCTTTAATCAGTTGGCTACGAGTAACGATTATTTACCCTTTATTACTATTTATACTCAACCACAATCTGGCGATCCATTCTTTTTCAGATCTAGACGAACATATATCTTTGATCAGTCATTAAGTCCGATTTTGAATCAAAGTTATCAAGGATGTGTATTTGTTGATCCGACTCTTATTCCATATTACAGAGAAACACAAGTAGAGTATCAGTTGTCGCCAGTCGGACAAGTGGGTCCGTTCGCAAGTGATGAGAAAATTCTTGCCATTGTTATTGGAAGCGATTCTGCCGCTCCAGTTAATGGCACTGGATTCGTGGTGTCAAAATTAAACATAATTTATGATACTTTTACACAAGAACTACAATTTATTCCACCTTAAAAGGATTTAAAAGTAATTAAACATATATTTCTTTCATTTCTCAAAAATAATTTCTTTTTTTATAGTATAATGTCCAGTACTGTAAAAAATCAAGCTGTCGTGTTTACTAGTTATCTTTCTAGTGATTCTTCATTTAATTGTGATACTCATATAGGAACTAATCTTAATAATACCCCCATGTTGTCATCCATACCATCTGCCGTCTCAACATCCGAAGGAACCTATATTTTTAAAAAATCATCGACTGGTAAAGCTATGATAGTTAATGCTGCTGGTGTTGGATCTGATTCTAGCATTGATTTCGTTGGTGTAAGTTCATCTGTCGCACCAAAAACATTTGGAAATTTAAGTAGCACCGGTTTAACTGTTGGTGATGCTAAATTCGAAACAGATGCTATTAAGTTTTCTGGCGTAGATTACAAAGCATTAGTTGATAGTCATACAGCACAGATTGCTGGACTCACATCTTTCGATATTACAGAAGTCGTAAAAAATGCTCAACTCGATGCTGTTGATGCTGCTTTAACGGCTCGCATTGTTACATCGGAATCTGATATTGTTTCATTAAAGGCAAAAGATATTGACCATGATTCAAAAATATCGGCACTTGAGTATGCCGATACTCTTAGCCTTGGTCGTGTTAGTGTTCTTGAAACTGATATAGCAAAAGCCAAGCAAGATATTTTGAATTTAGCAGCAGTAGACGTAACGGAATTGGCGAAAATATCTGATCTTGAAGCCAAAGACGTAATTTACGCTGCTCGGTTTGTTGTTGATGAAGCAAAAATTGATGTTCTCGAGAAGAAGCAGCCTATCATCATAAGCACTCCAATTTTTGCGACAACGCCAGCAGTTTATGCTGATTCTGCCTTAGATTGTTTTACGTATATTCCAGCAAGTCTTTTGGCTGTTACTTCATATAGTGGCATCTATGTTCAAAATACCGCAAACAAAAAAGTAAATTTTTACATTCCACCTGATAAAGGAATGAAGGTTTCAGACTTGAAGGGTTTAATGCTTTCATGGTACAATAATTCCTCCACATTAACCGGATTGGCCCAACCATTTGTAGCAGTCTATACAAAAACGGACGCTTTGACTCCTAATGCTGCTTCATGGTATAAATCAAGACGCACGTATTGTTACGAATATACTGCTTCTGCTGTTAAAGGCGAATCTTATGCTCTTTTTGCTAATCTTAAAAGTTTACCTTATGATCCAGTTGCTTATGGACATACTAAAGTTGTCGCAACTGGAATCCCCGGAAATGATAAAGGCAATTTCGCAGATTCTGAAGAACTCCTATTTTTTAGTGTTGGAACTTCAAGTAATAGTGCCGCTGGTCTGTTCGATTTCATTTTAAGCAAACTCACTCTATTTACAGATAAAGCAAGTCAAGAATTCGTGTTTCAACCTAAGTAAAACATACTTAAAGACAATTAAACATAATAAACCATAAGATGCCAGACTACAGCAAAGGAAAAATCTACAAGATTGTTGTGAATACAGAAGAAGAATATAAACCATATGTAGGTTCAACTTGTCAAGAATTAAGTCAGAGAATGACTGATCATCGTAGTAGTCATAAAAATTGGAAAGAAGGAAAAATAAAGGTCAAGATTGCTTCTTATGATTTATTTGACAAATTTGGTATTGAAAATTGTCAAATAATTTTATTGGAAGAATATCCATGTGATAGTAAAATGAAATTATTACAAAAAGAACGAGAATGGTTTGATAAAATAGAATGTTGTAATAAAAAAAAACCTTTTATAAGTAAAGAAGAAATAATCGAACAAATGAAAGAATATTATGAAGACCATAAAGAAGAAATACTTGAACAAAGAAAAATATATCGTGAAGAACATAAAGAACAAATTACTGAATATAAAAAAGAATGGTATGAAACAAATAAAGAAGAAATTGCTGAACAAAGGAAAGAATATCGTCAAGCAAATAAAGAACAAATTACTGAAAAAGGAAAAGAAAAATTCGAGTGCGATTGTGGTTCAATTTGTCGTAAGAGTGATAAAGCAAAACACAAACGCTCTTTCAAACATCAAAATTTTTTGTCTTCATTAAAAGTATGAGTAGCGATAACAGTAGTCAGTCATGGAATGATAACACTGAAAGATTACTTGAAAATATTCGCATGAATTGTATCAAGTTGGAGGCATTTCATCGTGAATATTATTTTCGTATTAAAAAAATTATTGTCTATTTTAAATTACCAATTATCATCATGTCATCACTCAATGCTATTTTAGCAGTATCAATGGGCGAGTATCTTCCTCAAGAATATATTTCTGTATTAAATTGTGGAATTTCTTTTGTTGTAGGAACACTTACAAGTATATCACTTTATTTACGGATTGAAGACCGACTTGAATCTTCTTTAAGTAGTTCAAAAGAATATCATAAATTAAGTATTGAAATATTTAAAATGTTAAGTTTAAGGAAATCGGATCGCTCTATTGACGCAGATCAATTCTTGAATGACATCTATGGGAATTATGTTAAATTATTTGAAAGAAGTAATCTTTTGACAAATGATTTTATAGATGAACTCAAAAAGAAGGTTGATGAAATCGAAATTGGTATTTCCATAAAAGAATAACGTTCATTTCAAAATAATTTTTTTCTTTTGATAAGATATAATGAGCGTAGCGAGTCTAAATAACGGTCAATTGCAATTAAGCGAACTTGTCATTAGTAATGAAAAATATAGCAATGCTACCGGATATGTCGCATCGTCATCTACTTTTAGTGCTGGACTAACTGGAACTACATTACAATTTGGGATTGAACCAAATAATGTAAACTTGTTTTCAAATGGACCTGGGTCATTAATTGTCGAAGGAACACTTACAACTGATGGAAATGTTACAGTTCAAGGTACTGAATTAACCCTTGGAGTATCACCTGCTGCTGTTATATTGGAATGTAATGCTGCTGGTTCTTTAGTAGTTAATGGAACAGTAACAACTACTGGAGATGTCACAGTTCAAGGTTCAGATTTAACTCTTGGTTTAGGTGCTAATTCTGTTATAGTAAGTTGTAATGCTGCTGGTTCTTTAACTGTTGGAGGGACATTAACGACCAGTGGAGATGCCACAATTCAAGGTTCAGATTTAACTCTCGGTTTAGGTGCTAATTCTGTTATAGTAAGTTGTCCTAGTGCTGGATTACTTTCTGTTGCCGGAGGAGTAAAATGTAATCAATTGGCAGATAGCACTGGTTCTTATGGAACTGCTGGACAAGTTCCTACTGCTAATGGTGCTGGTGGCTGGGCTTGGGCTTAATTTCTTCCATTAAAATTAAATAAAGACGATAATACCAGTCGTCATCTCGTTCAGTTTCTTGTTCTAGGAAATCAAATACAGGCTTCATAATTCGGTTTACATATTGTTTTTAAATGTATTTAAAATATATTTAAAAATATTTTCTTAAAGATATATAGAAATGAACGAACCCGAAGTGATGAAGACAACTGAACAACAACGCAAAGCCAGTGAAAAATGGAAAGAGAAGAATTCAGAGAAAGTAAAGGAATATGCGAAATCATACTATCAAAAGAATAAAGAAAAGATTTTGGCAAAAACCAAAGAGGAATATCGTCTTAAAAATCTAGAAAAAAATACTCAGAGATTATTAAAATTAATTAATCCAAATTGTCTTTAAATGTATTCGGATATATATTTAAAAATAAAATCTTATGTAAAGTATAGAATGAACGAAGAAGACAAGAAGACGACATATACAGAGGCAAAGAAAAGAGCTATTTACAAATATCGTGCTACACATCCTGGGTGTCAGAAAGAAACAACTAAGAAATGGCAAGAAAAGAATCCTGAAAAACTAAAGGAATATATGAAAAGTTACTATGAAAAAAATAAAGAAAGACTTCTTGAAAAAGCACGAGAGCATTATAAAGCAAAAACAAAAGACAAAAATATTCAAAAATTAATTACGTTGTTAAAATAATATTTAAAAAACAATTTAAAAATTATTTTCTTAAATAAGTATATATGTCGAGTTATGTTAATTTTACCTTTCAATCACTAAAAGAAGAGGTTGGAAAAAATAAAATCAATAAAAAGATACTAGGTATGCCCGCATGGAAAGATATAACTCGAGAAAATCACAAGAACTATATTAAAAAAGAACACAAAGGACACGCAATCCTTACTGGAAAAATGAGTGGAATTACAGTCTTTGATTTCGATATCCCAGAGGTATATTACAAATTTGTGGAATTGTATCCAAAATTAAAGACTTATCGAACTATCAAGACGAAAAATGGATTTCATGTATATTGTAATTATGATGAAGATATTAAAACGACAACTGACGGATTCGTTCATGACAAAGGAGTTGATATTCGAAACGATGACGCAATTGTGTTTGCTCCTCCTTGTCAACGAGTTTTATTGGATGGAAATATTTTTACATACGAAGACCTTGGTGGGGATATTCTCCAGGTTCCAGAAATTTTCGTAGATAATATGAAACAACTAGAAGATACGACTGATGGTGATAGTATAGTTTCGAATGAAATCGTTTCTTCAATAAGTATATGCGCAGCAGATGTCAAATATATTCAAGAAGCAATTGAAAAAGGATGGTTGAATGATATGGCAAACGCATCTTACGATGAGTGGCGAAATGTTGGATTTGCGATTAAACATACTCTCGGAGATCAAGGTAGACAATTATTTCATCAATTCAGTAAAATAAATGAGAAATATGATAACGAATATACGGATAAATTTTGGGATACGATCAAACAAGGGAAGAAGCCATTAACTTTGGGTTCTATTAAATATTGGGTCAGACAATACAAAGAAAAGCATAAGAAAAGTGAAGAAGATTTACTGGAAGCAGCGTTTCGAGAAATGGCAACCAATTTTGAATTAACACATGCTAAAATTATAAATAGAGAAATATTTATAAAAGAAGAAGATAATATTATTACGTGTATGACAAGAAAACACCTTGTAACTGCTTACGAACATTTAGTATTTGAATATAACAAAGATGATATCAGAGTTCAAGGAAATTTTATTTCCAAATGGGTAAAGAATAATCCTATTATGAGATGTTATACTGATATAGGCATATATCCAAATAATTCGAAATGTCCAAAAAATATTTATAATATGTGGAGACCTTTTGATATGGAACTTGTGAATGATTACGAAGAAAAACTAGACGAACTTGCTGTAATATTAAACCATATTAAAATATTATGTGGGAATGATGAAGTAGTATCTGATTATTTTATTAAATGGATAGCACAAATGATTCAATATCCTGAGGTAAAAACAATTTGTCCAACATTGATTTCCAAAGAAGGATCCGGTAAAGGAACTTTGTTGCTTCTCATAGAAAAGATGATCGGTTCTAGTAAATATTTTGAAACCACTGATCCATTAAGAGATGTATGGGGAAATTTTAATGGACGAATGGCTAACAAGTTCTTGGTAAATTTGAATGAAATGTCAAAAAAAGATACACTTGAATGTCAAGGTAAAATCAAAGGATTAATTACAGATGGAAAGTTGACTATTAATAACAAAGGCATGAATCAATATGAAATACAATCTTATCATCGTTTTATTATTACAACGAATAATGAAGACCCAATTACAACCAAGAGTGATGATAGACGTAATCTTGTGATTCGAACAAGCGATGAGTTAAAAGGTAATGATGAATATTTTAAAAAATTTTATAAGATGATGGATGATGTAAACGTTGTCAAGACTTTTTATGAATATTTAAAGAATATTCCGGATATGGAAAATTTTAGAGAAATACCTATTCCACAGACAGAACATCAGAATGACATGAAAGATATGAATATGGATATAGAAGAGCGATGGTTGCGAGATATGGTTCAAAACCATGAAAAAGATTTTGTAATGAGTAATCCTGAAAGTTTGAAAAAATTTATGGATTTTTGTAATGATAATGGTATCGATTATAAAACAAATGCGATAAAACTAGGGATGAAAATAAAAAGATTATTGGGAGATTGTATACAAAAAGATAGAGACACTAAAAGTAGAAATACAATATTTTTGCTTGATAAAATGAAAACGAAATTTAATATGGGAGTTCAAGTGATTCTTAAATAAGTATATATGACAGGTTGTCATAGGTTGTCATAAGGTTGTCATACAGGTTGTCATTTTTGTTTTGTTATGATAAAAGGTGTTATATTTTTTATTATATTTTTTATTTGTTACCATATATGACAACTATGACAACCTGACAACCTATTTTCATGTAAAATAGCGAAAATGCGTAAAATGAGACCCCCCCGATTTTCTATTTTAACATAAAACAAGGTTGTCAGTTGTCATGGTTGTCATTCTTCAACAAGTATATACGCCAAACAATTTAAATATTATATACTTATAGAATAAAATGAAAGGTTCAATAGTAGGAGACAAACATTTTAAATCAAAAAAAGAACTTGTTGAATATACACGTAGACTTATCGAAGAATTGGGTGTATGTCAAATAACGATAGAAGATTCAAATTTCAAATTCTTCCATGAACTTTTATTAAGACGAAAAACAATAGACGACGAAATTTTATATTTTGAAATAGAACCCAATCCTATAACAAGAGCACCAAATCATTTATCGTATACAGCAAATACAAAAAAATATTTTTCATGGGTTAAATGTTGCGAGCAACGAGAAGATACTCCTCTACAAAAATTAGTTAAGGCATGTAGAACGAGTGTTAAATCTCAGATCAACAGTATGTGGATGATGAAAATAATGGGTTGTAATGAATGTAAAACAACACATAATTTACAAATAGATCATTATTACGAATTTAAAGATATTTTCAACGATTTCATAAAATCAAGGATATTACCAGAAAGTTTTGAAAAACATCACGCAACTTGTGAAGTTATATTCAAAAAAGAAGACAAAACATTTGAAGAAGAATTCCAAAAATATCACTTTGAACGAGCAGTATTACAACTTCTATGCGAAGAATGTCACAAGAAAAAATCTTACAATTTTGAATTAAATAATTAATATTTTTATAATTATATGGAGCTTATAAAAATAATCACTCAGATAATCGATACAAGACCTCGCGAAGAACAGACTATTCTATTACCGATTGAAACCATAAATGGCTTGCCAATTTCTGCCAAAATTAGCATAGTCCCAAATTTATACAATTACTTATTTTTTGTTGATATTGATGCGAATGGGATCGATGTTGAAGATCCGGTGGAGATTCTTCCGTTGAATTTTATTATGAAGCTATTTTATGAAATATCGATTGAAAATCCTGTAATTAATAACGACGAGTTCATTAATGCTTTCAAGAAAATAGTTAATTCATTGCGATATGATAATAAAACCGGGAAGATAGAAGATGGCGAAGAAAGTGATAATCAATTCTTTCGTGAACTCATCACAAATCAAAATATTAGTTTCAAAGAAGAGGAATCCTGTTGTGTGTGCGAAGAAAAGACTAAAACTCGAACTCCTTGCGACCATACCTTATGCTTAATATGCTGGAGCAAAATTAAATCGGTTGAAAACGAAAAGCCGTGTCCTATATGTAGAGAAGTCATATACTATGAGAAATAAATATAAACGTATTTTATAATTATTTTTAATGAGAATTCAAATACCCAAAGATAATAAACAATATATAGAAGAACTTAAAACGCGTGGATTTAAAGAAATTCATAATAAAACTCGTAATAAAAATATGATACTTTTAACAGATGTAGAGGTAAACGATAATGTTTTAGTGGATAGTGAAAGAAGGGAATTTAAAACGTTTTATCCGAATTATTTCTCAGACGATTATCGAGAATGTCACCACTGCCACAAGATTTTCAACTCGAGATCTATTCAGAGACATATTCGCAATATTCATTTGAAATAATTTCTTTTCTTATAGTATAATGCCGTTATTGACTCATCTCAATAATGATATGAATAGGATAAACAAGCGCGTCGTTAAGGCAATGATGAAACAAATCACAGAACAGACGCCCGATGTCCCTCCTCCGCCAGTAGATTCAGACGTTTCTGTAAATTACTTGTCGTTAATGAAAAGTCTAACAAATATTTTAATGAATTTGAGAGAATTATATGCTTATCGTTTTGGTATACAAGCAGAAGGCGAAGTCGATGAATTTGATTTACCCGAAATAAGTGATATCACCGGATCTGAATTCTCAGCTCTACAATCTCAAGCATCTCAGGGTTCACAAGCATCTTATGCTCCATTTGGCTCTCAACAAAGTGTATATTCTCAACCAGTTTCATCTGTAGCATCAGCAGTATCTGCGCCATTTTTTCGTAGAGGTGTAAATTCACCTGCTTCCTCTGTATACTCCCAACCAGGTTCACAAGCGTCATCAAGCACCGG
>Ga0209550_10006209_pt1 | contig 11157 bp, 10 predicted proteins | sample LauGreSuBDMM15SN_2_FD_187567 | JGI IMG/M metagenome (GOLD analysis project Ga0209550, IMG submission 187567) | Freshwater lake microbial communities from Lake Michigan, USA - Su13.BD.MM15.SN (SPAdes) (version 5) | ecosystem: Environmental > Aquatic > Freshwater > Lake | place: Lake Michigan... | reverse complement strand
ATAAGAAAATATTAGGTCTGGTCTCAATATTTTCATTTATATTTAGTTTATATAATAAGTATTAAATATAATATATACTATTTAAGTAATGAATAACGTTTCTAGATGCACAAAAGGAGGAGTTAAAATACACAATACCAATACAAATACAAATAATTTTAATAACCAAGATCAAATGGAATTTTATACAAAAATAAAAAATCAGAATAAACCTACTGGTGTGAGAATTACTAATAATAATAATGAATATAATATAGATCCTTTTGATGGACTAAATCCTTTTATAAATTCAAACGAAGAGAGAAATTCTAAACCAATGGTTTATGATAATTCTGGATATAATAATTTAGACTTAAACATTGATAACTATTCGCGAAATGACCTTTATAATCTATTTGGTTTAACATCTATGAATCTTTCACAAGAAAATATGAAAAATTCTAAAAAAATTGTACTTAAAACTCATCCAGATAAATCTAAACTAGATCCAAAATATTTTTTATTTTTTTCAAAAGCATATAAAAGACTATTTAGTATCTATGAATTTCAAAATAAAAATACACAAAAAAAGACGGAGACCAATGAATATTATAATTCTGATAATGTTACTGTCCTCGATAAAATGTTTGATCAAGATAAACAACTGAAAGATCCTAAGAATTTTAATCAATGGTTTAACGATCAGTTTGAGAAACATAAATTAGATGATTCCATAGAAAATGGTTATGGTAATTGGTTGAAATCTGATGAAGATATTGTTTTTACACCAAATGTAACAAAAGCTAATATGGGAATTGAAATCGAAAAACGAAAAAAACAAGTTCAAACTCTTACTACCTATAATGGTGTTACCGACTATACAGCAACCTCTTTTGGTGGATCCTCATTAATGGATTATAACAGCAATTTTACTTCAGGAACCATTTTTAGTAATGAAGGAATGGGATATACTGATTTAAAACAGGCATATATCGAGTCTGTTATTCCAGTAACCGAAGATGATTATCAAAAAATGCCAAAATTTAAGAATATGGAAGAATATAATCATCATCGAAATTCTGTTAGTACGAAACCACTTGATAAAGAAGAAGCAATGCAGAAACTATATCATCAAAACAAAGAAAAAGATGAGGAAAGTGCTGCATTAGCATTTTATTATGCTCAACAATCGGAAAAAACAAAACAAAAACAAGACTCATTTTGGTCTGGTTTAAAACAATTAACTAATAGTTAATAGACAATATACTTAAAAAAATGTTATGAATTATATATAATACAATGAAATTTACTCTTATTTTATTATGCACTCTATTACCTATTTTATATTCAAAACGATTATTTTCATCTAATATTAATATAAAGATTAAAAATTTTGAAAAACCAATTTGTATTAACTGTAAACATTATATTATCGAAACCTATAATGATTTTAGTTCTTCAAACAATAAATGTTGCATATTTGGTAATAAAGATATATATGGTGGAAAAATAAGTTATGATTATGTAAGTGAATGTAGGAAAGATGAAGAAAAATGTGGAATAGAAGGTAAATATTATGAACCAGAATATAATTTAATTTGTAAAAAAATGAAACATAATATAATGAGAAATTACTTATATTATTATTCTTTTATAGCCGTATTATTACAAATATTTGTAATTCTAATTAAAAATAAGTAATATGCTACGTAAATTATATATTTATATATAGTATTATTTGTAATATATAAATATAATTATTATATTAATAAATGAACAAAAAAGATATTTTAGTGAATAAAGATGGTCTTACATTTTATAAATTGAGAGAAAATGAATATTGTACTACGTGTTCTTTAACAAATACACATCTTAAAATGTCAGAGATTATCAATTTTGATTTAATAAAACTTATTTATGACATCAATACAGATATTTATGAAAAAACATATATTGATAAAATAGATAATGATAATGCTATTTTAACGCTAGTATTAAAACCTTTTTTTAAAGATCTAGGTTTACCTCAAAGATATTCTATATTAAAAATTAAGCGAACGGTAAATAATGAGAATAAAATAATATTTATTTGTGAAACAGATAAAGATATTAATAAAGATATTAATAAAAAAACATATATTGATGTTCCAGCTAATGCAGAGTTATTGGATATTAATAATATTAATATTGATTGTACTATCCTTTCTTCTGATTGTATCGATTTTAAAATTACAATTTTGTTTGATAAAAATATGATCATACCTAGTTTTGTTGAAAAAACAATTAGTATTATAACACACAAAATATTTATAAGAGTAAAACAATTTATAGAGAATATACGTATGTAAAGAAGGAAGAAATGATTAAACTTATTAAAAAAATAATATTTGTATATGAAATGTTCTTCATCATTTTTTGGGAATTGTTTTCTTATGCTCTATATCATAACTATACCGTTTTTATTGATAGGCTTAGTTTAAGATTAGCCAGAATAAATATATTATATATTAAAATATTTCAAGCGCTTGCACTGAATTATCATTTTATTGACGAAAATACAAATAATAAATTATTAAAATATACAAATAATGCTCCTTGGAGATATCGTGATATTAATTTTTATAGCCTAATTGAAATATGTGATAAATATAACATAACATTAAAATCTGGATTAGAGAGACCAATAAATTCAGGTATGATTTCATTAGTTTTTAAAGGGTATAATAATACTACTAATAAAAATATAATTATTAAAATGAAACGACATAATATTGAAAATACGTTGAATGATGCTATTGAAAATTTATTGTTTTTAATTAATATTCTATCTTATATACCTTTTAACAAATATAAAATAAATGAGATTATTCAAAGGAACATTGAATCCATAAAAGAACAAACCAATTTTTCGAAAGAAGTGAATAATATGATACAAATCAAAAATAATTGTAAAAATCTTGATTACATTGTAATACCAGAAGTATATGAAGAAGTAACAAATGATTATCCTAATATTATAATGATGGAATATATTGAAGGTATGAAAATAGATGAAATAAATCAAGAGGATTATGAAGGATTTGCTCGACAGATTATCAAATTTGGCATTGTAACCTCTATGATTCACGGTATGACTCACGGAGATCTACATAGTGGAAATATTTTATTTATTAAAAACGAATCCAAAGAAACAACAGATACAACAGAAACGAATACTATAGAAACATCCAACAATACACATCTAACCAATAATGAAAAATATAAGATTTGTATCCTTGATTTCGGTATTGTTAATAAAATTAATGAAAATTTTAAGTCTGTAATGTTTGAAATTATGATTGAATTATTTACTACAGAACCAAAAATCATTGCAGAAAAATTTCTAAATTGTGGTGTTATTGAGCCAAAAGGAATATTACAACAAATTTCTATTTGGGATTATAATAATATGATTAATTTTACGGCAGAAATTATTCAAGAAACGATACATACCTCTAAAAAGGCAAATCAAGTACAAATTTATAAATTTTTATCCAAATTTTCACATTATATAAATAATACTAACTTACAAATCAAATTAAATGACGATTTTATCAAACTACAAATAATTGTTGCGATGTCTCACGGCGTAACATTAACATTATGTAAAAATGATTTTATGACTGTCGTAGATAAAGTAATAAATGAATTATTTCATACAGATATATTATTAACTTAGTTTTATACCTTTTAGTATTCGTCTGGTATATTTCTCGATATTAATTATCGTACCCCCAAGGCCATACATAGACAACCTTAGGTACTACATAATTTATATAGATATCACCCTTGTATAAATTTTTTGCAAAGGCTATTGATGTTGGAAAAATAACATCAATATGTTTCTCTTCTCGTAGATATTTTATAGTAGATAACATTGTACTACCTGAACTTACCATTTCATCTATTAAAATCACATTTTTCCCCCTCAAATCTTCATCAATACCTTCACAAACTGTATATTCACCAAAATTACTTAACATATGCTTTTGTACTATATCATTAACAGCATCTATCGGTTTTTTATCACAATCATATTCACTTCTAGTTAGTTTAACTTTATAATTTTTTATATTTAATTTTTTTGATATATAATCAGATATAATAGCTCCGCCAGTTTTAATTCCAATTATAGCATCAAAATGAATACCTGATTTATTAATTCTCTCTATTATATTATCTAGATATAATTCTAATTGATTCCACGAAACAAACGTAATATCTTGTGAAATAGCGTTACAGTAAACGGTTAACATTTTCATATAATATGGAGTAGTCATTTTCTTTTTTATGCTAGAATACATTCGAGTATCTACCCACTTTGGTATTGGTTGTTGTATCTTACTATCAATTATATTAACACTAAGAATTACTAATATGAAACCAATGATAAATACAAATAAAAATGAAAAAGATGAGATATTTAACATTATATATATTTGTGCATATATGAAACCAACTATGATACCTAACATAACCTGTAGAACCGTATGCATATTAGAAACAACACGTTGAATAGAAATTAACAAAATACATAATATACAGATAGTTAATGGTATAAATTTATAAATATATAATAAATAAAAAAATATGGTAGATGTTTCTGCGTGTCCAGACGGCATTCCAACACAACTAGTACTAGTGTATATGTTATTACGACAATTCTCTAGAGGTCTTAAAATATCAGGAGATGTAAAAAACAATCTATTAAATAATTTTTCTAACCCATTTTGAATATAATAATGGTATAAAAATATAAAACAAATTACTATTAAAATTGTAAATTTTTTGCTTGGTATATTATTCATTAATTTTATTATATAAAATAATAATATTAATTATTTTTATTTAATAATTAGTCTTGTTTTTGTCTATTACTACTTCTTTTGCTATATTTTTAATTATTTTATCTTCCTTTTCAGAATCATTATCACCCGAACCACCCATCGCTTCAATAATTAACTTATTATATTGATCTGAATATTTTGAATCACTTTTGCCACAATCCGGATACTTTTTTTTAAATTCATATAATAATCGCGAATTTTTGGTTGCAATTTTTTTAATTACCTTTCTTAGTTTCAGATTTTCTTCATTATCTTTCTCCCATTTATCTTCATCTTTTACATATAATACTTCTCTCTTTGCGTCAGTACAATGTATCGGGCGTTTAGTTTCATCTAAAGAATTTAAGTTTTTTACGATTATATTAGAAATTCCATTAACGAATCCTAATTTACCTACGTATTCTAAATCACATAACTGTAGTTTTAACGAATCTACAAAATCAGTTATATTCATTGCATCTTTGCACGTTTCATTTAAAAATACATTCAAGTTGAACGTTTTATTATGACTATTCACATTATGTGAATTAATAGTATTGTTTAGTGGTTGATTTTTTTGACATACATCCAATACCATATTTTTCAGTTCAGAATTCTCTTTAATTAAAAGCATAATTAGTTCTTTGTCATTTATGTCAATATTTTGTGATGATTCTATGCTATATGTACATATTTTTTTATGTTTCGTTAATCCCTGACTATATTTGTATTCCCTTCCACAATCACATTTAAAAATCTCCTGACCATAAATAAAATTTTGCTCTTTTTGCTCTTTTTTTGCATCCAAAATGTATCCAAAATGTATCCTTGAGTGCTTACCCGTCAAATTATGGCGTTCAAAATTATATTTCTTAAAGCATTTGAAGTCACATTTTTTACAAAAATATTGATTTTGCTCTTTTTGCTCTTTTTGCTCTTTTTTCGCATCCATAATGTATCCATAGATTTTATTCCTATATTGTTTTCAAAATTTTAATAAAAAAATTATCGTAACAAATTTAAAAATATTTTTTTAAGTACGAGACCTTAAGTTTTCATTATGGTCACAAATATGTATATATTTATTTTTTTTTGGGAAAATATTTGGGTTTTCCGATTTTGGACATTTATAAATGTCCATTTTTCATTTTACCGTAGACTTTTGGGTTTTTTAAAAAATATATATACATTTTGTTGAACATTCTTAATTTTGAAGGAAAGTCGAACTTTTATTATATATTGAATAAAATTGAAATATATTTTAATTATACTAAAAATGCATCTTACATAAAAATAATAATTATAAAATGAAAACTGACCTTAAAACTATAACTATTATTGTTCCCGAATTATTTTACCTATTACCAAAAGTAGTAAAAGATGTTGTATATGAATTTAATATTGAACATCGTTCTCAAATGAAAGAGGTATTAAATCAATTAATAACTTATATATTTTGTAAAAATTGTAATGGACTTATATGTCCTTCTATATTAAATAAAGTTAATTGTTGTAGTTCAGAATGTCTGTATCAGTTAATGGATGATAGTGATAGATAAACAAATTATTATTTACACCAACTTGAATATGTATATTTCTAATTAATTTAAATATAATTATTTATAGTAATAAAATGAAATATATTTTTTCTCTATTAACTCTATTATTTTTACAAATTTTGTCTTTCAAAGAAATAAAACAAAAACTTTGTATTAATTGTAAATATTTTATAACAGATAATAATAATCAATTTGGCAAATGCTCGTTATTTATAAAAGATAATAGTAACAGTATTTACGAGTTAGTTAATGGTATTCGCCAAGATGAAGATATTGAATATCATTATTGTGTTACATCTAGAGAACTAGGACATATGTGTGGTAAAGAAGGAAAAATGTATAAAAAAAAATATATGAAAAAAATACATTAAAAGATAGCATATGAATAATATAATAAAATTGAAATAAATTAAATACTTAATCAAATATAATATAATGAGTATTGTATTGGATCAACCTATAATGAACCCAACTTTTATTTTTGTAGATGGCAGTTATTTTTGTTTCTATCGGTATTATGCTCTTATCAACTGGTGGAAAAATGCTTATCCTGATGAAGAGTTAATAAATCCTATAGAAAATGCAATATTTGTTACAAAATTTAAAAAATTATTTATTGAAAATCTACAACAAATACCTAAGAAATTAAAAATAGATAAGAATATTAATCCTATATTAATAGTTGGTAAAGATTGCAAAAGAGAGAACATATGGAGAAATGAATTATATCCTTTATACAAAGCAACCAGAGTTTACGATGACACATTTATGGGTGGACCTTTTTTTAAAATGGTATATGAGGAAGAATTATTTCAAAAAGGAGATGTAAAGGCAATTTTAAGTCATCCTAGATTAGAAGCCGATGATTGTATTGCTATATCTGTAAAACATCTTATTCATAAATATCCAAATTGTGAAATATATATCATTACAAGTGATAAAGATTATTTGCAATTACAATGTCATAATGTCCATTTATTTAATCTTGCTTTTAAAAATATTTCTGAAAAAAATGGTATTCTGTGTGACTCAAAAAAAGAACTAGAATTGAAAATTATTATGGGCGATATTAGTGATAATATACCATCCGTTTTTCCAAAATGTGGCCCAAAAACCGCAAAAAAATGTATAGAAGATCCTGCATATTTTAAAAATAAAATGGCAAATAATGAAAAATATTATAAACAATATGAATTAAACAAACAATTGGTTTCTTTTGATTGTATCCCTGAAAATCTTATAAATGAATTTATGGAGTCATTAAAAAGATAAAAATTACGAAATTATATTATATAAATATTATATAATATTATGTCTACTGCCAATAATAATGTTGTTAGAACAATAGATAAATTTAACAAATTAATTCAACCATCTGGAACATCTACTCTATTAAATATGGATTTTGATTTACCTGGTGATAATGGTGATGATATGATTAATGAAATACAAAAATTAGACTCTGTACACGATTTTGGGGATTCAAGAGGAAATAGTTTAGCAACCGATGGAATAACTAAAAATAGAGATGCAAATACAAATTTTGCTTATAATCAAATGAGATTATCTTTTATTCAAAAATATTCCTTTAATTCAAACTCACAATTAGAAAAAGAGATTCCACCCATTAATATTCAAAATTTTTCAGCATTTTCGTCACCTGGTGTTGGACAACTACAAAAAGCAGTAGATGATGTAGAAAATTACTGTTTTTTGTTGGCAATGCAATATAAATTAAATAATGGTGGAAACTATAGTGAAAATTTCAAATATGAAGATTTAAAAAAAGATATATCTAGAATGAAAGAAATTAAAAAAAATATTGCAGTATTTTTTTCTGGTTATATTGATCGAAATGGAACTGGAAAAATAAATTTTCTCATTGATACTCCTAAAGATATTACCAAAGTTATGAGATCAGATCCAACAAATAATAAGTTTGCGTATGTTTTTACTCAAGAATCTGCACATGATGCTGCAAAAGGGAAAACAACAACCTTAGAACCTATTATAATAAAACAAGCATACAATGGCAATGGGTTTTGCGAGGCATTTCCAGTTAGTAGCGGTAAAGGGGCTCAAAAAAACCCCCAAACCAGAAGCTATAATTTAGATGCGAATACAAATAATAATGAGGAAGTATTTGAAAGTAATTTTGATATTCAATTTAATGGTATGAGTTACAACCCAAAGCCATCTGAGTCTTTTCAAACGAATGTTACCTATACAAAACAAGATTGGAACCCTCAAACATTTAATTGTGTTTTAAATAGTGCGGTTCATCCAACCAATGTACCTCAGATTACAAAAGCTGTAGAACAATTTACCAAAAGTTCTAATTTAATTTTAAAAAATGCAGATAAACAATTACTTACAACACACACTGGTAACTATATAGATACATTTTACGAAGATTTTAATCAAAATGAAGATTACAATTATACTGAAGAAAATCAAAATCTATTAGATTTTAACTTTACTAAAAAACGCGCTGGAGATGGATTACAAGCAAAAATATGTGAATTAGTAAATAGAGATACAAATGGTCTTTCTTTAAATTGTTATAAAATGTACAATCAGCAATTAGATGGTGTTGTACCTATTGTCGGAGGGTTAAATGTATCCAAAATTTATACAGTTAATAAGTTAGTTTTAGTTACTCTTGATAGAGTCTTATTTTCATATTGTATTAAAAATAACATACCTGCTATTTATTCTGGTACTAATTGTTTTTTATTGTTTAGACCAGAAGATAACGAAGAATATGAATCTGATAACGAAGATGCAGATGTAGCTGAAAGCGATAACGAAAATAACGAAGATAACGATGAAGAAGATAACGATGATGAAGAATCTGTTAAACCTGTTTACAAACAAGCATATAAACCACTAGCAGCCAAACCAACAGTCAATACTGGGTTTACTTTTACTTCAAGACCTTCTTCAATGCAAAGATCTTCGGTTGGTATTAGAAGAGGAGGTGATGGATCTACAAGAGAAGAAATTGAAGAAATCCAAAATTATTTTTTCACTATGCCATTTTATCTGTATAAATTATCACCAAAAATCTTCTCTCAACAATTATTAATTGATAAACAAAACAAAGACAAATACAAGACATTTATATCGAATATTCAGAAGTTTCCAGATGAAAATGTTAGAGTTGAATATGGAAATGATATTGTATGTTTATTTTTTACAAATGATATTAATAACGACACTTCTACGTTGACAAATAATAATTATTTAATATGGTTAAATGCAGAACAAACCTCGCCACAACCCAATTTTGGATTAACTATCGAAAAAACATCCAATGGAGATTTTAATTGTAATATATCTTCAACAGGTAACGTATTAGATAATAAACAAATAACAAAACAAGATGTTATTAGTTTAATAAATGTTGGAAGTTATCTAACACAAACTACCTTTAATATAATACTAAATAGTATTGGAAATGAAGCGACAAATGCGGAATTTGAAAAAATATTTGCTCCATCCAATAGAGTAATTATAGGAGGTGATGGCGAAAACGAATCTTCATCTGAAATTTTAGTGGACGGTGTACCAATATTAAATGTTTATTTAAATACCTTTTATAATAATGATTTAACATTAGACCAAGACAAATTAGTTGCAAGTAACTTATTAGTGATGGCATCATATATAAATTTATTCGATAACTATGAAACGTGTATGTGTTATGATGATGATAAATATGAAGCAGATTTTGATAGAATAAAAAATATGGATGTGTCTTCCAAAATAATGATGTATGTATTCTTTTATTATTTATTAGATGATTTCAAAGAACAAAAAGACAAAATATCTTATTATTTATTAGAATATTTCATTAATTCTGGTGACCCTGAACAAAAATATTTATTCGTTTCTGATGATTTAGCGACACAAATTTATTATTTATATTGTAGTTTTATTGTAATACCATATATAGTAGATGATAAAATTGTGGAAGAACTTGAAAATGGTAAAATAGATAAGAATAATCAAATTTTCATAAATACCAAAAACTATTTTGAAGAAGACTTATATACAAAAGTAGTTCAAAAAACAGATGAAATAATAAAATATTTAGATAGCGAAGACGATAATGAAGAAATGAATACATTTATTACTACCTATCTAACAATGTATGGGTTTATGAATATGTCACAAAAACTCACAGATACTTTTGTACAAGAAGAAGTCCCAGTCACCAATGAAACAAATAATAACGATAACGATGGTTCTTTAGCAAAAGGAGTCGGAATACAAGGAATAAGTCCTGCCGAAAGAGCTGCTAAAGCAGAACAAGGACAAGAGAAATATTTACAAACTCCACAAAAAGATACTTCATCTTCATCTTCACCTTTACAACCGTTTAATCCATCCAGAATTAAAACAGGAAAAGACTTATTTAGCTATTCTGAACCAGTTTCACAATCAAATATAGTAACAAGTCCGATTAGCAGCCCGAATACTTCTAAAGGTGGTAAATTTAAAACGAGAAAATACAAACGAAAAAATATGAAAACTACAAGAAAGAATAAATCAAAATCAAAAACCAGTAAAAAAGCAAACAGAACAAGAAAAAACAATAAAAACAAGAAAATACATAGAAAAACAAAAACCAGGAAATAATATTACCAAAGTATATTTCTACTTAAGTTGTTTGCAGAATATGGATTATTTTTCCAATTTCCTCGCATAGATTTTGTTCTTGTTAAATAATTTTTACGCCTTGTTTTATC
>Ga0209550_10006207_pt1 | contig 11164 bp, 12 predicted proteins | sample LauGreSuBDMM15SN_2_FD_187567 | JGI IMG/M metagenome (GOLD analysis project Ga0209550, IMG submission 187567) | Freshwater lake microbial communities from Lake Michigan, USA - Su13.BD.MM15.SN (SPAdes) (version 5) | ecosystem: Environmental > Aquatic > Freshwater > Lake | place: Lake Michigan... | reverse complement strand
CCGTTTTGGGATGAAATGGTGCTCGAACATGACATTTTCCATCTACATCAATGGCTTCAAAGTTTTTTTCCCATTCTTCGTTCCAATTTACTTGCTCAATTTCCTCGATGGTGTAGTTAATTTTAAACGCTACATTTTCAAAAATAGCAACTTCTTTAAGAACGTTTTCATTCCAAAATTGCTTTTGGATATAGGCAACACATCCCAATTCACTTTCAATAAAACTTTCAAAAGGAAGTTCGCCTAATTCCGCGATAAGAATTTCGCATCCTAAATCTTTTGGTTCAACCGTAAAATGATAACCTAGATAGGTAATTGCCATATTTTTTTTTTACAAAGATAATAATTTTAATTTTTAAGCTTAATATTTGATTTAAATTGGCAATAACATTATTTTTGCAAAAATAATTTTTAAGAAATGGGAAGAGCGTTCGAATTTAGAAAAGGTAGGAAAATGAAACGTTGGTCTGCTATGGCCAAAACATTTACTAGGATAGGAAAAGACATTGTGATGGCAGTGAAGGAAGGCGGACCTAATCCGGAAGCAAATTCGCGATTAAGAGCTGTAATTCAGAATGCGAAGGCAGCGAATATGCCAAAAGACAATGTAGAGCGCGCCATAAAAAATGCAAGCAACAAAGATACTGCGAACTATAAAGAAATACTTTTTGAGGGTTATGCTCCTCATGGAATTGCCATTTTGATTGAAACGGCTTCTGACAACAATAACAGAACGGTTGCTAATGTTCGTAGTTATTTCAACAAATGCAATGGTACAATGGGAACACAAGGATCCGTTGAGTTCATGTTCGATCACACTTGTAATTTCAGAATTCCAAAAGGCGAATTAGACGCTGAGGAATTAGAATTAGAACTAATAGATTTTGGTGCCGAAGAAGTTTTTGAAGACGAAGACGGCATTTTAATATATGCGCCATTTGGTAGTTTTGGTACTATTCAAAAAGAATTAGAAAACCGTGGATTAGAAATTTTATCATCTGGTTTCGAGCGCATTCCACAAATCACGAAGGAATTAACTGAAGCCCAAATTGCCGATGTTGAAAAGCTGATAGAAAAAATTGAAGAAGACGATGATGTGATGAACGTTTACCACACAATGCAAGAATAAGAATTGCGATAATTTTATTTTAAAAATTAAAATTTCATTTATTAACTCAATTGGTTTTAATAAAAGTTCTACTATATGAAAACGAAAATTGCTTTAATAATATTTTTATTTGTTTCAAAAGTTAGTGCACAAGAGCAGTTTTCATTGTTTTTTGCTAGTGATAAATTTGAGTTACAAACCATTGAATTATCAAGGTTAAAAAAGTGGATGTCTGACAATAAAGAAGTTAAAATTATTGGCGCTTACGGCTTTTGTGATGAAGATGGTTCTGCGGGTTATAATGATACTTTGGCCAGTAAACGAATCAATTTTGTTTTCAACATCATCCAAAATAAACTTAAAATCCGATCAGATTTTAAAACTCGAAATTTTGGTGAATTGAACAACATTTCTAAAATAAAGGCTGAAAATAGAAAAGTAACCTTGTTTTATATCCAACCAAAAGATTTTGAAAGGGAAGATGAAATTTTAAAAATAAAAAAGGTCGAAGCAGCGTTTACAAAAATAGAGGTTAATTATCCCGACAAATTAGTTTTCGAAAATCCTGATGGAACAAAATCGGAAATGGCCTTAGACGTCGCTTTTATGAAGCAAATTGCTAGCGCAAAATCAGGTGAAAAACTAAAGATAGAGAATTTAAATTTTCAGTTTAACACTTTTGCCGTTTTACCATCTTCAAGGTCAAAATTATATGAATTATTGTTGGTTTTAGAAAAAAACCCTTCTTTAAAAATTGATATTCAAGGGCATATTTGTTGCAATCCGGGCACCAAAGAAACGCTGTCAACACAGAGAGCAAAAGCCGTTTATAGTTTTTTGGTTGGTAACAATGTAGACAAAAACCGATTGACCTACAAAGGATTTGGAAGTACTTTACCTATTTTTGCTGTGCCCGAAAAAAACGAAAATGAAAGAGCAGCAAATCGAAGAGTTGAAATTTTAATTACAGCAAATTAGTTATTGCTTAATTTTTCACAACAAATTTTCCCTTCAAATTATCAAAAGAAATATTTTCATCATTGAATAAAGTGTTGAAAATTCCTTTTTCAATAAAATGACAAGGTTGGTCTTGAAGGATGTTTTTGTTAGTCATCACAATCATTTCATCGCTCATTTGAATGGCTAAATCTATATCATGGGTGGAGAATAAGATGCATTTATTTGTTTCTTGAGTAAGTTTTTTCAATAACTTCAAAACTGAAACTTTGTGCAACAAATCTAAATGCGTCGTTGGCTCGTCTAATATAATTAAATCTGTATCTTGAGACAAGGCCCTTGCAATCAGTACTTTTTGCAGTTGACCGTCACTAATTTCAAAATGTTTTTTGTGCTTTAAATGTTCTATTTGCGTCAACGTAATCGCTTCATTGATTTTTAAAGTATCCATTTCAGACAATTTTCCAATCCAATTGGTATAAGGTTGCCTTCCTAAAGCGACCAACTCAAAAACAGTCAAATTACTGGCTGGTAATTTTTCGGTCAAAACCACACTTAAATTCCTTGCTAAATCTAACGAATTGTACTTTTCAATTGGTAAATTATTGATTAAAACTTTACCAGCAAGAGGTTTTTGAATTCCAGTCAACGTGCGTAAAAGAGTAGATTTTCCAATTCCATTTTCGCCGATTAATGCAATTAATTTTCCTTTTGCTAAATTCAAATTAATATTAGCGACAAGACTATTTTTGCCTTTTTTAGCGATATAACCAATTTCTAAATTTTCGGTTTTTAAAATTATTTCTTCCATTAAAATAAATTTTTACTTTTAGTCAACAAAAGATAAACAACAATTGGCGCGCCAATAATGGATGTTACCGCATTGATTGGCAAAACAATATCCGAATTTGGTAAATGGGATAAAATATCACAAATCAGCATGACAATCGCACCAAAAAGCAATGTACTCCAAAACAAAATGGAGTGGTTGCTGGTTTGAAAAGTCAATTTTGAAATATGTGGCACGGCGAGGCCTACAAAGGCAATTGGTCCAGCAAACGCAGTAATACTGCCTGCTAAAATACTGGTTGCTAAAATGATTATTAACCTCGCTCTTCTGTAATTTAAACCCAAACTTTTAGCATAATTTTCTCCTAAAAGCAAAGAATTAAGCGGTTTTATACTCAAAAAACTTAACAATAATCCAGCAAACACCGCAATTGAAAGTGTCAAAATTGAATTCCAAGACAAATTCCCTAAACTGCCCATCGACCAAAAAGTAAATTTTTGCAATTGTTCGGCTGTACTAAAATAAGTCAAAACCCCAACAAAAGCAGCGGCAAAACTACTAAACATTAAACCTACGATTAAAATCGTCATGGTATCTTTCAATTTTCTGGCAACTACTAAAACAGCCAACAAAACAAAGAAACTTCCTAAACAAGAAGCAATTATAATTCCAAATGGAGACAATAAAATGGAAGTGGCAAAACCAGGTAAAAAGCTTGCGCCTAAAACCACAAAAGCAACACCTAAACTTGAGCCGGAACTCAAACCCAAAACATAAGGCCCTGCGAGTGGATTTCTAAATAAAGTCTGCATTAATAATCCAGCAATCGACAACCCGATTCCTACTAAAATGGCTGTTAATGCCTTAGGCAATCGATAATTTAGAATAATATATTGCCAAGTTGCTTTGCTAGCATTTTCGCCAATTAAACTTTTAAAAACTTCTTTTATTGGAATAGAGATTGAACCGAAACTGATGTTCAATAAAAACAGTAGTAACAACAAAATTGTCAGTATAAAAAATAGGACCGTATTTCGATGAATGATTTTCAAGATTACTTTAATTGCTCAAAAAAAGTTAATTGGTAAGTCGGCAGCAATTCTGGATGAACGATTTTAACCAGATCTTTCAAAACTAAATCTGGTCGATTTGGCGCTAATTCATAAAATATAACACCTCCTGTTTTTCCTTTTTTGGTGCTGAATGAATAGATTTTTTTATCTTGAAATGCTTTGAATTGCTTGTAATGTTTGTTGGTTGCTTCCATTTCTTTTAAGGAAGTAAATTGTCCAGGTCCAATCCAAAAATCAGCATTTTGTGCTTTTTCGAGGACATTTTCAAATGAAAGCGATAAACTTCCCGTTCCTTTTGTATTGTTCCAAAGGTAATTGGCATTGGCGTCCTTCAAAAAATAACAAGCCCAAGAGTCTCCTTTTGGCAAATACCACTGGTCTTCGTAAATCGCACCCGCCATTATTGTAGGTTTTATAGTGGTCTTTTTGGCCATTTCAAGGGTCTTTTTGTAATCAAGCTCAATTGCAGAAAATATTGCATTCGATTTATTTTCTAAACCATACAAAGCACCAAAAAACTTAATCCATTCTGCTTTTCCAAGGGGAGTTTCTTCGTTCCAATCTCCGTTGAACATCACTTTTAAACCACTTTTTTCCAAATTATCCAGCATCGGATTGTTGTTGTCAATGCCATATCCAATTAGGACTGAAGGTGATAAATCGATTATAAATTCGGTATTCAAATCGTGGTTATTTCCTAATTCTTTTAATTTTCCAGCTTGAATTCTTGCCCAAATTTTTTCAGAGGAAATGTAATCTAAATGCGGAAAACCAAGTAAAGAATTTTCTACACCAAGCATTTCTAATGATGGAATGTGGGTGGTAGAAGTTACAATAATTGTTTTAATAGGAACTTCTATAACTGTATATTGTTTCAAGCTATCTGGAATAATTCCGTTTTTTTCTTTCAGAATATAAGTGTAATTTTTATCTGCTTTCGGCCAAGGATTATTCACTTTTAAAACAGAAAAGCCATCGTACTTAAATAATGAAAAACCCTTTGCAAAAAGGACTTGATTTGGAACCTTTGATTCGGAATTTGCATTCTCTGTCTTATTTTCTTTACATTGAGTAAAAAATAATAACAACAAAAAAAAAGTGATTTTAGGAAAAACAGATTTCATATAGGTTGGAATAACAACCACAAAGATAGTAGAAATGAGAAAAGAGACATGAGAAATCAATTAAACTTAATCTTCTAACATTAATTATTAAAGGACGCAATAGCATTTAAAATAAAAAATTGTTATTTATTAAACACTTTACAGCTTTATCAATAACAATTTAGAGCGTTACTTTAAAATTATTTTTTTTCTTCTAAGTCAAATTTCAGGTTAATTTTTGCACTTTCTGCAATTTTTCCTTTCACTAGATTTGGCACTTTAATTTGATAATCAAGTAATTTTACAGAAAAATTAGAAGTGATACTTAGTTTATCGCCTATTGGAGTGATATTTACTTTAGTTTTAATTTTCTTCGTAACACCATGCAATGTCAGATCTCCTTCAATATCGAAATTCGAAGCTTTTCCTTGAACAAGTTTTGAACCGTCAAAATTTAAAACTTTTCCTTTAAAAGTTGATTTAGGAAATTGATCACTTTCGATGTAATTTTCGTTAAAATGTTCTTCCATTAAGGGCACTTTAAATCTAAAAGCTTTTACCAGCGCTAGCGTTACAAATTCACCTGTATTTTTATCAAAAATACAAGATGCAGTTGTATTAGTTGCGGCAATTTCCTCAATACCAGGCATGGTTGCTTCAAATTTTACAACTCCTGAGCGGGTCATCATTTTTTGCGAAAAAGCGAAATTTACAACTAAAAGTAATGACAACAATGCTATTTTATTTTTCATCTTTTTTGATTTTTTTAATTTACAAACCCTTGCGATTCCCAAAGTTTGATTAAATCGATTGTTGATTGTGGCATTCTCCCTGCTTGCGGCATTACTTCGCCGCAAGATTGATCGTCAATTCTACAAATTACCTTTCCATTTTCGCAACCATTTTTTACTTCTAGATAAGTTTCAAGATTAGGAGATACTCCAGACCCCCCATCGCTGTGGCATGAGACGCAATTCGCATCAAAAATTGGTTTTATATTTTTGGCATAAGTTGGATTGGTCACATTCTTTGGTGAAATGTCCTCGTAAGTGTTAGATTGACAAGAAAATAAAGTCAAGGCAAAAATGGCAAAGATTGCTAATGTTTTAAATGTTTTCATAAGTAAAGTTTTATTGTTTTTTATCGGTCATATGTAATTCGCATATTTTCATCGGCTATTGCGACCAATTTTGAGTTATGCTCATTTCATAAATAATTATTTTTAAAATACTCTATATAAGTTAAACCCAAAAAAGATACCGCTTTCTCCAAATTGCCCTTTAGCATTAGTAAAATAGGCCACATCATTCATGGCCTGGTTGTTTGAAAAAACGAACTGAAATACGTGACCACCGGTTTCAAGGTCTAAACCTAAAGAAATTGGATTGTGGTAAACAGCATTTTCAACCTCGTTTAATCTTGCAGCATATTCCAAGTTAAAGCTCAATCTTTTAGTTAATTTGTACCTACCTCCTGCTCCTAATAAAAAATTGTCTTTCCTTTCGGTATTTGGAATCAAATCGTATAAATTTTTGTGGATATAAATTGGATTTAATTCTAATGAAAAGGAATTAGAAAATTTTCGTGAAATTGGCAGTTGTGTAGAAAATCCTAAACGATTGTTGAATTTTAAATCTGGATATAAATCAGTTGATAATTTTGTATTAATATCTAAAGTGTTATATCCCGTGATAGTTACCGGAAAACCATTAACTTCTTGATTAGCAAATTTATATTTTAAGGAAGTTTCAAAAGTTTTATTATACGTTTGTCTAGACAAACCAACAGTCAACCAATTGGTTATTCCGTAAAGTCCTCCAATTTTTGTAAAAGCATTGTCTAGTCCAAAAAAGTTTTCCAAACCGTTTGTTAAATCTCCGAATCGGTGAGATACCAAAAAGTAGTATTCGCCTTTTGCGGCTAATTTTGTAGATTGCATGGTACAAATTTGAACCCCCTTGAATGCAGCAATTTCAATTTCTTTTTGGTCGGATTTGTTGGCTTCAAGTTCTTTCATCAAGTCATCTTGAGCCGCCGTTTTATTGAAATTGAACAGTAAAATAGTAAATAGTAAGTACTTAAAAATTTTCATTGTTGGTTAATTGAGTTTAAATTATTTTAAAATAACGCATTGGTCTAATTTGAGTTCACCCATCAAGTCATCGAATCCTGTGAATCGCCCTTTGATGGTTATTTTTGTTCCTTTTTGTAAATTATTGTCAATTTTTAGAAATTGGCAAATCGTCGTTTCATCAAGAACAACTAAATTTTCTTTCGTATTGGTATCGGTAATTATTCCGGAAATTGCTATCGCCTTGTTTAAATATTTCTTTGTTGCTAGCGCATCATTTGATGTAAATTCTTCTGAAAAAGCTAAAGTTGTTACATTAAAATCAGCTTTTTCTGTTTCAATATTTCTACCTCCTGCATTCATCACATACCAATAAAGTCCTCCAATTGCGGAAATTATGAAAAGTGCAATTAATATTATTTTATTATATTTTCTGCTCATTATGATTGTTTCTTTTGATGATATACTAACAACTCTGCTATTCAAAGGTAATAATTTCAGGTCAAATTTTAATTCATTTTTAAGACATTTGATTCTAAAGTTTTTTTATTTGGTAAATGGTTAGCATTTGCTCGAAAAAAAGGGGGATTTAAAGGACCTATTGCCAAAAAAAGAAATGTCAAATGCAAAAAATTGCTAAGTAGATTTATTAAAATAAATTATCCAGCAAAATTTCAAATTATAATGCTATCTTTACACAAGAATTAAGGTTGCAATTTTATTGAAAATTGCATTAAAAGGGAATTTAGTGAAAAACCACAAATTGACGATCAATTACAATCTGATATTTTGAATTTAAATCTAAAGCTGTTCCCGCAACTGTAAGCTAAAAAGCTTGTTGTTATCTACAAGTCACTGTTGGAAATTTAGAATTTAGAAGGTAGCATTTAGAATTTAAAAAATCTAAACTCAAAAATCTGAAATCTAAACTCACAATGGGAAGACAAACAACAAGACGCAAGCCAGGAGACCTGCCTTTTTTCTTAATCAATATCGGGTCTTCGGGAAAAAAGATTCAGAGAAAAAATGACTTTAAAAAATCGGTTTTTGTTTTGCGTGTTTTTGATGTGCCAATCCATTTTGGCGCAAAATAGTGGCGCAATAAATTTAAATGAAGTTATAATCAGTGATGCTCAACTTAACAATTTTTCAAATGCACAATCGGTTTTGTCACTTAATGATTCCATCATACAAAAAAATCAACCTTCGCTAACTTCCATTTTAAATTACAACTCTTTTATTTATTTCAAAGAAAATGGCTTTGGAATGGTTGCCTCGCCATCTTTTAGGGGAACAACAGCCCAACAAACCGCCGTGATTTGGAATGGCATCAACATCAATTCTCAACTCAACGGACAAACAGATTTTAATACCATTTCTACCAGAAATTTCAATTCAATTGCGATTCGTTCTGGTGGTGGCAGCGTTATTTACGGAAGTAGTGCTTTGGGCGGAACGATTCATTTGAACAATGTGATAGCATATAAAAAACAATTTCAAAACGAAATTCTTTTGAACTACGGCAGCTTCAACACCTTAGATTTGAATTACAAATTGAAATTTGGCACCGAAAAACTAAGTACTTTCTTTGGATTTTCAAGATTTAGTTCTGATAATGATTATCAATACATCGGAACGAAACTTAAAAATCAAAACGGAGCATTTCATAATAATTCCGCTGATTTTAACTTTGGCTATAAAATCAATTCCAACAATTACGTACAGTTTTACAATCAAGTTTTTGATGGCTCAAAGGATTTTTCAGGAACTTTAACAGCCGTTTCTAAATCAAAATATACTGATTTTAATACCCGAAATCTGTTGGAGTGGACAAATCGTAATGAACATTTTACTTCTAAAGTAAAAGTGGCTTTTTTGACCGAACTGTACCATTATTTTGAAAATAAAAACACCAAAAATTATAGTTCTGGAAAGTCGGAAACGTTTATTTCAAAATACGATTTGAATTTTAAAATCAATTCTAAAATGAATTTAAATGGCATTTTGGAATTCAATCAAACCAAAGGTTTTGGCTCCGATATTGAAAACGTTAAAAGGGATATCTACAGTTCGGTTTTGCTTTTTAAACACCAACTTTCTTCCCGTTTTCAATATGAATTGAGTTTTAGAAAAGAAATGACTGCTAACTACAAAAGTCCGTTTTTGTATTCATTTGGTACTAAATACATGGTTAATAAAAATTATTTGCTTCGTGCAAATGCTTCGCGCAATTTTAGAATTCCAACGTTGAACGATTTGTATTGGGTTGGTGCAGGAAACAAAAACCTGAAACCAGAAAATGCCAATCAATTTGAAATTGGGCAAGAAGTTAAGTTCAAAAATTTATCGATTTCAAACTCCGTTTACATCATTTATTTAAAAGATATGATTCAATGGACACCAGCAAATGGCAGTTTTTGGACACCAAATAACATCAAAAACGTAACTTCTAAAGGTTTAGAAACCAATTTGAATTGGAAAAAAAATCACCAATTGCACAGCATTGAATTAAATGTGAATTATGCCTATACCATTTCGGAAGATAATGTAACGAAGCAACAGTTAATTTATGTTCCTTTCAACAAACTGAATGCTTCCATTTGTTACGGATTTAAAAATGCTAGTATCAATGCACAGTTTTTATACAACGGCAAAGTTTTTACCACTTCAGACAATGCGTATGAATTGAACGCCTACAAAATTGCTAATTTGGGCTTTGATTACCTTATCAGTAAGAACAATAACATTAAACTCGGATGCAATATCCGTAATATTTTTAACGAAAATTACCAAAGTGTTGCAAGTCGGCCAATGCCTGGCAGAAATTATAATCTCCATTTAACCTTTAAATTTTAAAACAATGCATTTCAAAAAAACAATTTTGTTGGCTTTTTCAAGTTTCGTTTTATTTTCCTCTTGTGACAACAATGAACCGAAAATCAATACACCTCTTGGTGCATACGATAACGGTATTTTAATACTTAACCAAGGGGTTTTTCTTGGTGGAAATGCAAGTGTTTCTTTTATCAGCAATGATTTTTCCACCTCTGAAAATGATATTTTCACAACTACTAATCCAAGTCTAACTTTAGGCGACACGGCGCAAGACATAGGATTTTATAACGATTTGGCTTTTATTGTTTTGAATGTTTCTAACAAAATTGAGGTGGTCAATCGGCATTCTTTCAAGCATGTCGCCTCGATAGCAACTGGTTTGAACAACCCTCGTTATATCGCTTTTTGTAATGGAAAAGGTTATGTAACCAACTGGGGTGATGGCACCAATACAACCGATGATTTTGTGGCTGTTTTGAATTTAGAAAATTACATCGTTTCTTCAACAATTGCAGTGGTTGAAGGACCAGAAAAAATGGTTGTTAAAGACCAAAATCTGTTTGTTGGGCACATTGGTGGTTTTGGTTTTGGTAATTCCATTTCGGTTATCGATGCAAATTCAAATACTGTATCAAAATCGATAAATGTTGGTGATGTACCAAATTCATTAAGCATTGCAAATAATAACCTCTATGTTTTGTGTGGTGGAAAACCAAGTTATGCCGATGTTGAAACAAGTGGAGCAATTGTAAAAATTAACCTTGTAGACAATACTGTTTCTTCTACAATAGTCTTTTCAGACTTAAAACATCCTGCAAATTTAAACATTTACGAAAACCAAGTTTTTTACAGTATTGGCAATCAAATTTTCAAAACAGAACTAAGTTCGACTGCGTTACCAACCTCTCCACTTTTAACAATCAATGCTGGAGCAACAACAAGTTTATACAATTTTGAAGTGCAGAACAACGCCATTTTTGCCGCCGATGCACTTGATTATAATTCAGATGGAAAAGTATACGTTTATGGCTTGGATGCTCAATTGCAAAAAACTTTTAGTGTTGGAATTGCACCTTGTGGATTTTATTTTAATTAGATGTTTTAGAAATTGGATAGAATTTACTAATTGAGTGCAATTAGTTTTTGAAAACCTAAATTTCAACTTAAACGCTTCCGTCACTTCGAGTGATTTTGCGCAATGCAATGGAGCGAAATTGTATCGAGAAC
>Ga0209550_10006204_pt1 | contig 11165 bp, 13 predicted proteins | sample LauGreSuBDMM15SN_2_FD_187567 | JGI IMG/M metagenome (GOLD analysis project Ga0209550, IMG submission 187567) | Freshwater lake microbial communities from Lake Michigan, USA - Su13.BD.MM15.SN (SPAdes) (version 5) | ecosystem: Environmental > Aquatic > Freshwater > Lake | place: Lake Michigan... | reverse complement strand
AGATAATCCTGATGCTCGGGCTCGGCTTCCCAGAAATCGCCGACGGGCTCGACTTCGGTGACGACCTTGCCGGGCCAGAGGCCGGAGGCGTCGACGTCGGCGATGGTGTCGAGCGCGGTGCGTTTCTGGTCTTCGCTCTCATAGTAGATCGCCGAGCGGTAGCTCATGCCGATGTCGTTGCCCTGGCGGTTCTTTGTCGTCGGGTCGTGGATCTGGAAGAAGAATTCGAGCAGGTCGCGATAGGACCATTTCGCCGGATCGAAGATGATCTCGATCGCCTCGGCATGCGTGCCGTGATTGCGGTAGGTTGCGTTCTTCACGTCGCCGCCGGAATAGCCGACGCGGGTGGAGATGACGCCGGGCTTCTTGCGGATCAGGTCCTGCATGCCCCAGAAACAGCCGCCGGCGAGGACTGCGCGTTCTGTCGTCATGGGGAACTCCTCTGAATGATGCTTCGCGGCCAATATAGTGCGGGACGCTGACGATCCCTAGTACGCGCGCTCGGTGTGTAAGGTTACGGGGGCGGGTTGGCCCCCCGGCGCAATCGGGCAAACCGCTTGGGTTAGCCGGCCCTAACCAGATCCGAGGGCCAGCCGACGCGAACCAGGAGGCCGTCCGGACCGGCGATTCCGACTTCGTACATGCCCCATTCGCGATGCCGAAGGATTCCGCCCGGACGGATGATCAGATCGTCGACCCGAGCGGCGATGGCGCCAACATGCGGCGTGCGAATGAAGACGCCAAAAGGGTTGTTTTCCGCAGGCACGCGCCAGGGTCCGTCGCCTGCCTGGGTCAGGTGAACTTCGCAGCCCCAGCCTGACATGATGACGTACTGATGGTCGCCGCCAGTGCGAGCAAAGCCCAGCCGCTCCCAGAACGGGATGGCTGCCAACAAGTCGTTGCTGGGCACGATGGCAAAAGCGCCGATGGGCGGGGCGTCCGACATCTGCGCTCCTATCTGCGCTGCATTCCCATCCAAGGCATAGCCAATCGGGCGTCGCTTGGTCCGCCACGCGTCATCGGGCAAGGCCAACGGCTTCCATGACAGGAATCAATCAAGCCGCTGTCGGCCCTGCCTCGAGCACGTCTTCAACCGTCCGCAGGCCCGGTTTCGGCGACGTGACCAGAACGGCCATGTTGCCGGGGAGGTGTTTGTTGTCGAGCATCTTCTCGTGGGCGGCGGGGATGTCAGCCCAGGGGAAGACTTCGGACATGCACGGGTCGAGGCGGCGCTCCAGCATGAGCTGGTTGGCCTGGCTCGCTTGCAGCAGGTTGGCGAAGTGCGAACCCTGCACGCGCTTCTGGCGCATCCAGAGAAAGCGGGCGTCCATGGTGAGGTTGAAGCCGGTGGTGCCGGCGCAGATGACGACCATGCCGCCGCGCTTCACGACGAAGACCGAGGTCGGCATCGTGGCTTCGCCCGGGTGTTCGAAGACGACGTCGACGTCCTTGTTGCCGGTGATCTGCCAGATGGCTTTGCCGAACTTGCGGGCTTCCTTCATGTACTCGTTGAACTCGGGCGTGTTCACTTTCGGAAGCTGGCCCCAGCACTTGAAGTTGTTGCGGTTGATGACGCCCTTGGCGCCCATCTGCAGCACGAAGTCGGTCTTGGAATCATCCGAGATGACGCCGATGGCGTTGGCGCCGGCGACGGCGCAGAGTTGGACAGCGTAGGAGCCGAGGCCGCCCGAGGCGCCCCAGACGAGAACGTTGTGGCCCGGACGCAGCACGTGCGGACGGTGGCCGAACAGCATGCGATAGGCGGTCGCGAGGGTTAGCGTGTAGCAGGCCGCTTCTTCCCAGGTGAGGTGTTTGGGGCGCTCCATCAGCTGCCGCGACTGGACGCGGCAGAACTGGGCGAAAGAGCCATCCGGCGTCTCGTAGCCCCAGATGCGCTGGGTCGGCGAGAACATGGGGTCGCCGCCGTTGCATTCCTCGTCGTCGCCATCGTCCTGGTTGCAGTGGATGACCACTTCATCGCCCGGCTTCCAGCGCTTCACACGGTCGCCAACGGCCCAGACGATGCCCGAGGCGTCGGACCCGGCGACGTGGAATGGCTGTTTGTGGACGTCAAACATCGAGATGGGTTCGCCAAGGCCGGCCCAGATGCCGTTATAGTTGACGCCCGCAGCCATCACGAGGACCAGCACTTCGTCGGACGCGATCTTCGGCGTCGGCACGACTTCGAGCTGCATCGCCTGGTTGGGACGGCCCTGGCGCTCGCGCCGGATCGCCCAGGCGTGCATGTTCTCGGGCACGTGGAAGTCGGGGGGGATTTCCCCAACCGCGTAGAGGTCTTTCACTTCACGCTTCGATGCGCCGACTGCCACGTTGAATCTCTCCCGCCACGCTTCGGGGCTTCTTGTTGTGCCTTGCCGTCCGCATGTGCACTGGCGCCCGTCAAGCGGGCGTCACATTGTCCAAGAGCTCAACGGATTGCAAGCAGTCTTGTTGCGCTGCAATAAGAGCGCAGAAAACCGCGCGGCAAGGCTCGCCCGCAAGTTGGCGTCCGGCGGGACTTTCTGCCACGGTCGAGGGGGCGGGCAGCGGAGATTCCTTCGCCATGGCGGGACATCCCGATGTTGCCTGCTGAACGGATTCTTCGCGCGTGGCGGTGAGCCTCGCGAGCAGGACGAGCGCCATTGACGTGGCGCTGGCGCCAAAGCCGATCACTGTGCGAAGCGGAATGCGCATGTGGCGTCCCCTCGCGCGCCATCACCGTAGACAACCCGGCCTGTGGCGGACAGACGGTTGTGCGAGATTTGGGCGGCCAGATGGCAGGAGACATTAAATGACGCAGCAGGCCATGACGAGACAGGCATGGGTGAACGGCGTCTATGTGGCGGCGGATGAGGCGCGGATTTCGCCGTTTGATCGCGGCTTTCTGTTTGCAGACGGCGTCTATGAAGTGACCGCTGTCTATGGCGGACGCCTGATCGACATGGAGAGGCATCTCGATCGGCTGGAGCGCAGCCTGCGTGAGCTCAAATTCGGAACGATGCCGGACCGGCGCGAGCTGGAGGAGGTTCATCGCACGCTGGTCGCGAACAACGGGATTGGCGAGGGCTATGTCTATCTGCAGGTGACGCGCGGCGCCTATGGCGCGCGAGATTTCGTGGCGCCGGAGACGCCACGTCTGACCATCTTCATGTTCGCCGAGCCGCGTGCGCTGATCGACACGGCGTCGGCGCGCAATGGGACGCGCATTGTCAGCGTGCCGGACATCCGCTGGGCGAGGCGGGACATCAAGTCAGTGGGGCTGCTGGCGCAGGCGCTGGCCAAGACCGAGGCCAAGGTGCGTGGCGCGGATGATGCGTGGCTGGTGGCGCCGGACGGTTTCGTGACGGAAGGCGCATCGTCGAATGCGTGGATCGTGACGAAGGACGGCGAGATCATCACGCGGGCGATCTCGAACATGATCCTCGCTGGCGTGACACGCCATGCGCTGTTCGATGCGCTCGGGCAGCGCGGCGGCAAGATCACCGAACGGTCGTTCACGCTGGAGGAGGCGAAGGCGGCAGTCGAGGCGTTCTCGACGGCGGCGACGGGACTGGTGACGCCGGTGGTGGAGATCGATGGCGTCGTGCTTGGTGACGGCAAGCCGGGCAAGATCACCCGCGGGGTGCAGAAGGTATACTACGCGGCCATCGGCGCGGATGTTGCGAAGGCGGCTCCGTGGGTGGACGACTGACGCAATCATGCCCTGATCGATTGGCAGGGTGTTGCCGGTCAAGAGGTGGATCGCGATGAGGTGGTTGGCCGCTGTCATCGTTCCTGCGAGTGGGTGTGCGCACGCCTGAGCCAGTCGGGCCGGTCACGCGGTTCACGCCGCGGGCCGATGGTTCACAGATCGAATCGCACATGACGGGGCGGGACGGCTCCGCGAATCAGGGCGTATTGTTCCTCTCGCAGGGCTCAGGCTGCGGCCCGGCGGCGACGAATCCGAACCTCCCGAGATGGCGGGCGCTGACGCCGGGCTTCGTGTCGGTAACGGTGGAGAAGTATGGCTTGTCAGCCAGCGATCCAGCGCTGGCCAACGCGGGCGTCGGGCAGGTGGACGACTGCCCTGCAGCGCACGCTGGAGCGTACAGGCTGAACGGTCGCGGGGCGGATTTCGAGGCAGTGGTCGCGTATCTGCGCACGGAGTCCTGGTGGCCTGGCGAACTGGTGGTCATGGGTGCATCCGAGGGTGGAGCTGTGATGGCGCTGCTGGCGTCTCGGCTGGCGGATGTCGATGCCGTGGTGATCATGTCGACGGGGATGGGGCTGCCGCTGTCCCGCATGATCCTGGATGGCATGCCGCCGCAGGTGCGGGCGCAGGCGGAGCCCATGTTTCAGGTGATCCGTACCGATCCGGATTCAGCGGACTGAGCGCGCACTACTATGCCGAGTTTTTTGACAAGGTCCTGGCGCACGAGCTGGTCAGATCGGACGCGCCGATCCTTCTGCTTCAGGGCGAGACGGACAGCTCCGCACCGGTGGCGGCTGGGCGAGCGACGCATGAAATTCTTGCCGCAGCCGGAAAAGACAACCTGATCTATCGGGAATATCCCGGGCTCGATCACTTCATGACTGACCGCGCCGGCGTGAATCATGTGGCGGAGGTGATCGAGGAAGCTGCCGTGTGAGTGAGGGCGCAGCTCAATCGATAGCTGCGAGCACGCCCGAATTAAGTGCGTCCAGTCTGCACAGGATGCGTTGCACAAGCGATCCGTTTTTCGGGATTCCCAGCGAGCCCCGACAGGCCCAGTATGATCGGGGTGCTGAGTCGGGAGGGATCATGGGCAAGCGCGTGGAAATTCTCGGCGAGATGTTCGCTGCGCTGCCGTTCGATGAGGCGCGCTTCTTCAACCTGCCGTGCGTCTACCTGATGGTGCATGAGGCGGGCGACAACTTCGTCGTCCACTATGTCGGGCAGACCTCCAAGCTGAACCAGCGCTACGCCAGCCACCACCAGCTTGCGGCGGCGAAGGCGCGTGGCGCCACACACGTGCTCGTGCTTGTCGTCCGCGATGCGCGGGACCGGCTGGCGTTCGAGACGATGATGCGGTGGTTCTACAAGCCGCCGCTGAATGCCGAGGAAGTGCCAACGCACATGCAGGGCTGGCGGGCTGCAATGCATTGCGGGAAGGCCGACATCGCCGAGCTCGCGCGGGCGTCGCACATGACATGCGAGCGGGGCCTGCTGCCACCTGCAGTGAAGGAACCGGTGGTCGCGCGGGGCTGACGGCGGCCTTCCGCGCACGATACCGGTGGTGCGGCGACAACACAGGGCAGGGCCTTGCCGGTAGCGCTTGCTTCGGCGCGGGGATTGCAGTTTTGTGCCTTCGCAATTGCAGCAAGGGCCGGACATGGCTGATACGACCTCGACCCCGTTCCAGCACGACCCGGACAAGCCGTGGATTTTCCGCACCTATGCCGGGCATTCCACGGCGGAGGAGAGCAACAAGCTCTACCGGAAAAACCTGTCGAAGGGGCAGACGGGCCTGTCGATCGCTTTCGACCTGCCGACGCAGACGGCTTACGACAGCGATCACGTTCTCGCGCGCGGCGAAGTCGGCAAGGTCGGCGTGCCCGTCGGACACCTCGGCGACATGCGCGCGCTGTTCGACCAGATCAAGGTCGAGGAGATGAACACCTCGATGACGATCAACGCGCCGGCGGCGTGGTTGCTCTCATTGTATGTCGCGCTGGCGGACGAGCAGGGCTGCGATCGCAGGAAGCTGCAGGGCACGACGCAGAACGACATCATCAAGGAATACCTCTCGCGCGGCACCTATGTCTTCCCGCCGAAGCCCTCGATGCGGCTTATCGGGGACATGGTGGCGTGGTGCTATACCGAGACGCCGAAGTGGAATCCGCTGAACGTCTGTTCGTACCACCTGCAGGAAGCGGGCGCGACGCCGGAGCAGGAACTGGCGTTTGCGCTGGCGACGGCGTGCGCGGTGCTCGACACTGTGAAGGCTGGCGGGCAGGTGCCCGACAAGGATTTCACGACGGTGTTCTCGCGCATCTCGTTCTTCGTGAACGCGGGCGTGCGGTTCGTGACCGAGATGTGCAAGATGCGCGCGTTCGTGGACCTCTGGGAAGAGATCGGTCGCGAGCGCTATGGCGTGACCGATACGCGCGCGCTGATGTTCCGCTATGGCGTGCAGGTGAACTCGCTTGGCCTTACCGAGCAGCAGCCGGAAAACAACGTCTATCGCATTCTGATTGAGGCGCTTGCCGTCACTTTGTCGAAGCGGGCGCGTTGCCGCGCGCTGCAGCTGCCGGCGTGGAACGAGGCGCTGGGCCTGCCGCGGCCATGGGACCAGCAATGGTCGCTGCGCCTGCAGCAGATCCTCGCCCTTGAGACTGATCTGCTGGAGTTCGAAGACCTGTTCGACGGTTCGCATGTGGTGGCCGCGAAGACCGAGGCGCTGAAGGATCAGGCGCGTGAGATGCTCGCGAAGTTGGATGCATCGGGCGGGACGATCGACAATATCGAGTTTATGAAGAAGGAGCTGGTCGAGAGCCAGCGTGCGCGCCTGAAACAGATCGAGGCGGGGCGGCAGGTTGTGGTCGGCGTCAACCGGTATGAGACGACGGAAGTCTCGCCGCTGTCGGGCGGCGACGGCTCGATCATGGCGACGGATCATGGCGCGGAAAGCCGGCAAATTGCGAAGCTGAAGGCGTGGCGGTCGCAGCGCAACGCGGATGCGGCAGCAAATGCGCTGGGCGAGTTGCGCGCGGCGGCGGTGAGCGGCGCGAACATCATGCCGCCGAGCATTGCGGCGGCGAAGGCCGGTGTCACGGTCGGCGAATGGGGTCAGGCGCTGCGCGAGACGTTCGGCGAGTATCGCGGGCCGACGGGCGTTGCCATCGTGATCGAGACGGGCGGCGATGAAGACCTGGAGAAGGTGAAGGGCGAGGTCGAGCGCGTGTCGAAGAAGCTCGGCCGGACGCTCACCTATGTGGTGGGCAAGCCGGGGCTGGACGGTCATTCCAACGGTTCGGAACAGATCGCGGCGCGCGCGCGTCAGGCTGGGATGAAGGTTGTCTACGAAGGCATCCGCTTCACGCCGGAAGAGATCGTGCAGCAGGCGATCGATTCAGACGCCCACGTCGTGGGGCTGTCGATCCTTTCGGGCTCGCACCTGGATCTCGTGAAGGAGACTGTAGGCATCCTGCGCGCGAAGGGTCTCGATATCCCCGTCGTCGTCGGCGGCATCATCCCGGAGGCCGACGCGCTCGCGCTGAAACAGATGGGCGTGCGGCGCGTCTACACGCCGAAGGACTACAAGATCACCGAGATCATGGGCGACGTGGTGAAGGTGGTCGAAGAGACGCTGGTTAAGGCGAAGTAGGGGTCAGTCCTTCAGCAACGCTGCAAGCGCATTCGCGATCGCTGTCATGCCCTTCGCATTGGGATGATAGAGCGTGCCGTTCACGGGCGCTCCGGGGCGCGGATAGCCGTTCATCCAGGGATCGTCTGAACAGGCGTCGTGGCCGTTGGAGAATTCCGAGGCGGTGATGACTCTGGCCTTGTTCTGCGCGGCGACTCTGCGCGTGATCTCGGCGAGACGGCGGGCAGTGTAGCGGGCGCCGTCGGCCTGTATCTCGTCAAGCGGTGTGGCGGCGCAGGTTCCGCTTTCCGGCAGGACAGCCAGATAGTCGACGAAGACAAGATGCGCCTGCGGCGCGCGACGGCGGATTTCCTTCGCGATGAAATCCATGCGCACGGCAAGATCAGCGTACGTCTTCTCGGCCGGCGGGGCGATCATGGGCGGGCACTCGGCCTCGATGCCGGTCTTCGTCATCAGGCCGGCGCAGGAGGCGGCGGTCAGCCCGCCGATATAGCCGAGATCGTTGCCGCCGATGGTGAGTGTGACGAGCCGCGTGTCCGACGTCAGCGCATCAAGCTGGGGCGGGATCGCGCCGCGCGGGCCGGTGAGGTGGGCGGTTGTGGCCCCGCTGCAGCTGACGTCTGTGAGGTTGAGGTTGAGGCGGCTGGCGAGCTGGTGGGCGTAGTTGTTGTTCGAGCGCGCGCACGGCGTGGGCGGGTCTTCGTAGTAGGACGGGATGCCGGGGCCCGCCGCGAAGGACGATCCCATCGCGACGTATCTGTCGCCTTGCAGAGATGGTGGCGTGGTCGTGCAGGCGGTTGTCGCGACAAGCGTTAGCGCGGCGAGGGTATGGATGCGCAGCATCAAGGAGTCCCGGATCTTGAGGCGTCTGTCACGGGGGTAGGGGCTTCGTCGCGCGGCGTCTGTTTCTTTTTCGCGGCTGCTTTCCTGGGCGCGGGCTTCTTGGCTGTGTTGAAGGCGATGGCGGCCTTCACGAGCGCCTTCAGCGCTTTCTCGTTGAGCTTGTCGCCCTGGCGGATGTCGATGGCGCGGCGCGTGCCGCCGCCGAAGCCGGCGTTGAAAAGGCCCGCCGGGTCTTCGAGCTTGGCGCCGTGGGCGAAGGTGAGTTTCACATAGTCCTTGTAGGTTTCGCCGGTCGTGATGATGCCGGTGTGTTCCCAGACGGGAACGCCCTGCATGTTGTTGGAAGCCTTGGCCCATTTGCGGGTCTCGACGATGCCGGGATCAGCCGGCATGATGATCGCGCGGGCGCGGTCGAGCATCTCCAGGCGCCAGTCGGTGGCGGTTGCGTCCGGCCTCGCGGCCCTGGCTTTCGTGGCCATTTGATCCTCCTGCAGTTTCTCGCCGGGCAGCTTGCTTGCCTGTTTGATCCAGGTGGCGAACTGCTTCGGGTCGAATGCACCTTCGTGGATGTGCAGGTAGCGGACGTTCTTCACTTGCGACGTTTCGGGCGGAGCGGGATTGAGGTCCGTGCCGCGGAAGAACGTCACCTTGATGTACTTGGTGAAGACGTGGAAGGAGACGAACCAAGTACCATCGCCCCTGCCGTAGAAGGGCGAGTTCCACTTCACGGCCTTGGCCACTTCCGGTACGGCGCGCGTGATGATCGCGTCCATCTGCCGGCCGATATCGCTTTGCCAGCCCGGTATGGCGGCGATGTAGGCCTGCACGGGCGCATCGCCATCGCCCTTGGCGATCTGCGGATTGCCACCGGACAAGCGAACGATGCCGTCTGGCCCGGGCTTAAGGGGCTTTCTTGACGTTGCCATACGACGCCTTCGCATTCTGCGGCGCGGCGATTCTAGACGCGTATCGCAGAGGAGGCCAGCCCGCTGGCAGGTGACGCGCGGTCTACTGGGCGCTACATCGCGAACATGACAATCGCGCCCGTTGTTCTTGAAAACGTCTTCGTCCGTCTTGAGCCGATGGAGGAGCGGCATCGCGAGCCGCTGCGTGCGGCGGGCGACGATCCGGATCTGTGGCGGTTTGCCAACGTGAATCTCGACAACACGGATTTCGACGCGTGGGTGGATCATCGCTTTGCCGAGATCAAGCGGGCGGGGGAGCTGACGTGGGCGGTGTTCGACAAGGCGTCGAACAGCCATGTGGGGTCGACAAGCATGCTTGCCCATGTGCCGGCGCACAAACGCGTGGAGATCGGCTGGACGTGGTATGCCAAGCGCGTGTGGGCAGGGGCGGTGAACCCGTCCTGCAAGCGGATGTTGCTGGCGCACGGGTTCGAGGTGCTGGGGCTCAATCGCATGGAGCTGAAGGCGGATGCGCGCAACGAACGTTCGTGCAAGGCGATGGCGCGGTTCGGCGCGACGTTCGAGGGAATTCACCGGTCCCACATGGTGCGGCCCGACGGCAGGCTGCGGGATACGGCGTGGTTCAGCGTGATCCGCGAAGACTGGCCGGGCGTGCGTGATGGGCTGGATGCGCGGCTGGCGGCGTTTGCGGCATGACTGCAATTCCACTCCACAAGCCTGTCGGCGCAGTTCTTTTCCGGGCGGGCGATGAGTGTCCGGGCTATGTGGCCGTTACCGCTGGCTGCATCCGCGTGTCGCTGGTGTCTGCTAACGGACGCGAGATCGTGCTTTATCGTGTTGGGCCGGGAGAGGTCTGCCTGCAGACTTTTGCCTGCCTCGTCGAAGGACGGCGCTATCTGGCCGAGGGCGTTGTCGAGGCTCAGGTATCCGGCGAACTCATACCACCGAATGTCTTCAGCCATCGCATGGCGACGGACGATACGTTCCGCCAGCAGGTATTGGGAGCTGTGGCTCATCGCTTTGCAGAATTCGAGCATGTGGTCGAGACGCTTGCGTTCGCTGGCCTTGAGCAGCGTGTGGCGCAAGCGATCCTGCGGGTCGCGGGCGCGGGGCGCGAGGCGCGGATAACGCACGGGCAGATCGCGATAGAGATTGGCTCCGCCCGTGAGGCGGTTTCGCGTCAGATTGCGGCGCTCGCCCGTGGCGGGTTTGTGGCGGCGCATCGCGGCTTTATCGAGATTCTCGACCGTGACGGCCTGTCGCAGCTGGCCGCGGCTCCTATGTGACTTGGTCACCGACGCGCTGACCGGCATCAGGCATGGTCGATCCATGATCAATGACGGTTCGCCGTCCCGGCATGGAGAAGCGCGATGAAGCCGAATGAAGGAACGATCGACCGGGTGCTGCGCGTGGTTGTGGGCCTTGGCGTCCTGTCGCTGGCTTTCGTTGGACCGCAGACGCCGTGGGGCTATGTTGGCCTGGTCCCGTTGGCGACCGGCCTGATCGGGTTTTGTCCCCTCTATGCGATGCTCGGCATCAACACATGCCCCGTGAAGGCGCGTTGAGGCGGACTGCATGGACGCTGCAGTTGCGCGCGGGCGGATGGTGGCTGCATAGGGCGGTTTCCACGTAGACGAGACCGCACATGACCGCTCCGACGATCGGCTTTGACGACTTTCTGAAGATCGACATTCGGGTCGGCATTGTGGTGGCTGCGGAGCCGTTTCCGGAAGCGCGCAAGCCCGCAATCAAGCTGCGGATCGATTTCGGGCCGGAGATTGGCGAGAAGAAATCGTCGGCGCAGATCACGAGGCACTATTCGCCTGAGGCGTTGATCGGCAAGCGAGTGCTGGCGGTGGTGAATTTTCCGCCGCGCCAGATCGGCAAGTTCATGTCCGAAGTGCTGACGCTTGGCGTGCCGGATGAGACGGGCGAGGTTGTGCTGATCGCGCCGGACCTCGACACGCCCATTGGCGGGCGTTTGTTCTGAACCGTTATCGCCGCCCGGCAAGCCATACGCCTGCGAGGACCAGTGCACAGCCTGCAAGCT
>Ga0209550_10006202_pt1 | contig 11166 bp, 5 predicted proteins | sample LauGreSuBDMM15SN_2_FD_187567 | JGI IMG/M metagenome (GOLD analysis project Ga0209550, IMG submission 187567) | Freshwater lake microbial communities from Lake Michigan, USA - Su13.BD.MM15.SN (SPAdes) (version 5) | ecosystem: Environmental > Aquatic > Freshwater > Lake | place: Lake Michigan, USA... | reverse complement strand
GAAATTTCGTCGATCACGATTCATGTAAGAAGGATGATACATGTAAGACTACTACACGATGACACCTGAACCGACACGCATGTTCAGCACAGTTTGACACAATGACACTGAAGATCCAAGAATACAGGCTCAATAATACACAACGTCACAGCTTCTCCTCTTCTCGAACACGAAACCGAATATAAATATCACCGTGACGCAACACCGAATCCGCCTCCCTGGCGCCTGGAACATGCCCTGCACGATCGAGATCGATCAAACTTTGGTTGTTCATGCACAAGCACCAGATGGCGCGGTTGCGGGCGTGGTTGAAGGATATTTATTTGGTTGATGCAGCCCGTGCATAGCAATGGGCCTTGTTCTTTGCCTTCTTGACGATCGCTCCGCGTCCGTGCCTATCGACGCCAACGTCCATGGCCGTCGGGCCCGAGCGTGCCGCGGACTTTCGCCCCTGTCGCGCTTTCACCGATGGCCGCGCGTTCATGACGCTCGGCACATCCTTCTCGTAGAAGAGTGATGAAAGGGTGAACACAGACCCTTGCGTGATGGGGTAGGAAGCCTCGACGGCCTTGAGGAACTCTGCGTGCTGCGCCTCCGGAATGGCCTTCACAGAGCCGACGGTGACCCAACGCTGAGAGTTTGCCCACGGTCGTCCACGAGGCAGCATCGAATGTAGCGCCTCTTGCAGCTGCGAAAGCGCTGGCGCACACTCGACGAGCACTTGCAGCGATCCGTGCTTGCTTATCCCCCAGCTCAGGAACCTGCCGTGTATGGGCTCTGTAGGCACGAGCCCACTGACTGCTACGTGCACTGCATCGTCTTCGTACGTGTGCAGCGATCCTAGCAGCGTCAGGTGAGCATACGTCTTAGCAACGAATGCCGAACCGGATGCAATATTGGCCGCGGCCTCAGCGAGGGCAGTGGCGTTGGCATCGTCAAGCTTGATCGAAACATATGGCATCTGCGAAAGAGTAAGCGTCCATGGTCATGAGTCGTGAATTACTGGGAATGCCATTCCCTTGACGATGCGATGCGTTGCCGCCGGCATCCGCCCTGGTCCAATCCCCGCCGTTGCAGCACCACGTTGACATTGGGCATGGGTAAGAGCGCATACCTTCTCCAGCGAGTAAGGACGAGAGGAAGACAAAGGCGAACACTCGAGAAAGGCGAACACTCGAGTGCTTGGGAGTGGAAGAGCTCGCTTTCTAATCGGCGAGAGTCAAGTCAAGTGAAGTCTCCCCTCATTCGATTGGCTTCCGTACGGCCTGGTTGTCGGTTGTTTACATAGGGGACTTTCAATTGAAGACAGGAGGGACTTGACTTGACTTGACTTGACTTGAAGTCAAGTCAAGATTCGCACGTCTGTGTCACGTAGGTTCATGGACGTGTACATCATGGCACATGTACTCAGGCGGTACATGTAAAACGTGAGCCGTAAAAAGTTCGTTATGGTGTGAAAAAACAGGCTGCTGTGAACACCCAACGGACAATTTGTTCGATTTGGTTTGTACGACAAGGGCCAGCATGCGGTCGTCCAGCCCGCGATCAGGGTCACCGCGGCCGGGCCAGAACGCCCCGCAACGCAGCGGATCGCCACGGCCGGGGGGTGCAACCAACCGGCCACCGTCTCCTCGAGGCGGCGGCGGCAAGCCGCCGCCGCCAGTGTCAACCACAGCCGCTGGCTCCAATCCATCACTCAATGGAAGGAGGACATCGCCACGTCCGCCGACAGTGCCCGATGTGGTGCCGCCGCCCGCCGCCGCGCCAGCCGCGACCACCAGCGGTCCGCCAAATGGCGTGCCCAAGCTCGGCAACCTGCCGAAGGGCTCCGCCGACGACATGCCAACTACAGTGGCTAGCGCGACGACAGCGCAGACGCGGCCAGTACTCAATGGGCGGCCGGGCGCGACGGGGAATGCATTGCGCAGCGACGCACCAGCCACCAAGCAGTCGGCAATGCCGAGTGACATCCTCGCCGTGCTCAAGCAGGTGGCACGGCAGGAGCCGGCGGCGGCATTGCGCGAGCTGCAGCGGCTGCACGGGCAGCTGACGGGCGCAGCGGGGAGCAAGGCACTCGCTTCGCTCGAGCTGAGCATCACGCAGCCGGGGGGGGGCGCTGGCGTCAACGCGCTCGACGGCGCGGGCGGTGGCGGACCCGGCGCGGACGGCATGTACACCTCCATCCCGGCGCCGGGCGGCGCGACGGCGGGCACGCAGAGCGCGATCACGGCGCAGCAACGAGAGCTCAATCAGCTGACGATCCAGCGGCAGCGAATTCAGAACCAGCAGCGCGAGATGCGAACCGAGCTCCATCAGGTCACGGCGGAGCTCGAGAAGCGCAAGAGCGAGCTGAGCCGAGTGACCGAGCAGCTCAAGGCGCGGCAAAAGATGATCAAAGCGACGGGCGGGGGAGCGGGCGCTGGTAGCCCTCGTCCACCCTCGCCGCCGCGCGGATCGCCGGGCGCCGGGCGCGACGACGCGGACGCCGAGGATAGCAACAGCAGCGACGGCGCGAAAGCCAGCACCGACTTGCCGGTGGCTCGGTTGCCAGTGGGTGAACACGGCGTCAAGCAGCTTGGCATGCCGGCGGCCGCGAAAAAGGAGGGTGGAAGCGGCGACACGAGTGAAAAGAAGGAGGACGTGGAGAGCCTCAAGGAGGAGCTCGAGGACGTGCGCGGCGACCTGCAGCTGACCATCTCGGACCTCCGCGTCATTCTCGAGGCGACGCCTGCATTCGTGTGCGCTGTCGACCCTCACGGTCACGTCTCGGGATGGAACACTGCCGCGATCGAGATCACCGGCTTGCGGCGCGACTCGGTGCTCCAGCGCCACTTTGTAGAGTACTTTGTGCCGCAGCCGCAGCAGCAGGCGGTCGCCGACCAGATGGAGAGCTCCTTCTCGCTGCCCGCGGACGATCCGCTTGCCAATGAGCCGGGCGAGCCGTTCGACCTGACGCTCTGGAGGGGAAAGCCGCCGCACGGCACGCTCGATAGCACCAAGACGATCACGCTGCGCGTGCGCGCGTACGCGCGCCGGCTAGGAAGTGGTCAGCCTGTCGGGCTGCTGCTCATCCAGGACGACGCCGCCGCGAACGAGAAGCTGCGCGTCGAGACGGTGGCTGAGGGCGAGCTGGTCGAGCTGAATCGGGTCCTAGCTTTGCGAGAGCAGGAGCTCGACGAGCACGAGATCGAGCTCGCGGCGCTGCGCGAGGAGCTCGAGTCGTTCTATCGCGAGGCGGCCGAGCGCTCGGGACGGCCATTGCAGCCAGGCGCCAAGCTAGTGATCAAGCCGACGTCTATCCTCATGAAAGATAAGGGCAGCAGTGGGCAGCGTATCGCCTGGGGCGCGCCGAATAAGGTGGGACACTTCACCAAGGGCAGCTCACCGCGCGAGTTTGGCAACAAGGCGCGGCACGATATGTTGCGCGAGCAAGCGATGGGCACCACGCCCGGGAAGTGAGCCCTGCGGAGCCCTCAGGGAGGGCGCGCACAAAGCGCTCACCTTCCTTTGCGGGCGGACGATGGCATGTGTCGTCTCGGTGCCGTGTTGTACATGCAGTACATGCAGTACCTGAGTGCGCGTCGTCGGTCCGCGCACGCGCGAGGCCTTCCGAACGCGTTCTCTGTGTCCGAGTTCGTTGTGTCGCGCGCGTGTGGCGTGTCATCGTCGCGAGGCCGGGGCGGCGACCACGGCTGCGCATGACGGCTTGTTGAGACGCGCGTGTTGCGCACAAATCGATACGATCAGTTTGAGTTCCAAATCGTGTGAATCAGAGGACCCCCCAGAATAGAGAAACGATTTTCTCAGAAGTTGGCGGGCAGCATGCAATTCCCGCCACAACGAACGTCGTCTTTGGGATCATCGACAGTGCAAACCGAGACCGGATGCTTGACGAGGACATGCCCACCACAACATCCACTGCCGCCGCTCCCGACACGAACGAGTGGGATCCGAAGATCGACGACAAGGTGCGCGTACGTGATCCTCGGAACGGCGAGTGGCAGCACGGACGCATCGTTGACATCATGCCAATGGACCTGTATCCCTCGACGTTCATGCCTACTTCTGCTAGCTCGTCGACCGACAAGATGCTCATCATTCGGTATGCCGACGGTTCACGCCAAGGCTCACAGTGGCCGAGCCACGTGCCGATCGAGAAGATGGAGGACTCAATGGACGGTGCCTTGTACACTTCGGCGCAGAAATTCAATTGCGTGACAACTGCATGCTCCACACAAGCCGCCACCCCAGCCGGCCCACGCACCTCGCGCAAGACTGGCAAGGATGTTGAGGACCCCCAAGCTGTGGCGCCGCCTTCGGCGTGGCATTCGATCCAACGCCCGCCGCATCCGTGCCGTATCGACGCGCAAGGCGCGACACCCGGAACACACGCCTTCTTGGCGGCCAGTCCGTCGCCGTCCGCGCCGCACGGGCACCCCGAGATCCGCCCGCTGCCACTGATGCCCCTCTCGCCGCCGTGCTGGCTAGTACAGGGCTCTGAGGCGGCCGACGACGACGATGACGTTGGCCTCGCGTGGTCCACGATGATCGTTGAGGACGTTGAGGACGAGGGCACCGCGAATGTCGCGCCCGCTATGTGTCGCTCGAACCTCTTCGTGACGGCCACTGGAGGTAGCGAGCACCCCACGTCGCTTGATGGCATCGACAAGCGGTTCAAGAATAGCCTGGCCAGCGCCCAAGCAGCGTTGATGCGGGCTCAGGCAGTCATGACCGCCGTCCCGACGGCCCCCTTCGTGCCACCTGGCACGCCGGCCTCAGCGACGCCTGGCACGCCGAATGCAGCGTTGTCCAGCGTGGTGAAGGCGGCGCTGACGAGCGCGGCAAAGGCGTCTTCCCCGGGCAACCACCCACCACTTTCGCTGCGTGTTCCCACGGCCTTGCCTCCGGCCTTGTCAGTGCCGCCCTCGGGCCTGATGGCGTCATCGCCGGGCCTGGCGACCGTTGCCTCTGCTCGAGTCTCCGCATCCGCACGAGATTCCTTGGCCTTAGTGGCAGCGGGCTCGGCCGCAGCGGCGGCGCCAGCGTGCACGCCTGCGGCATTTGCAGCAGCGGCGGCGTTTGCGCCACAAGCAGCCGATGTGGCACCGCCGTCATCGGCCGCGGCCCTGCCAAGCTTCGCTCTCCATAGGGCCCCAGATGAGGCGACGAGTGCGTCACGGCCCCAAAGTCAGCCGTCAACGCGACCGCCGTCTCGCCAGAATTCGAGCAGCAGCCGCCAGGCTTGCGGTGTCCATGGCCTGGGCACGAGCTCATCGGTGCGATCGGGCTGGAAATCGCTTCGCTCAGGCGCAGTGGCGGAGCAGATCCACGACGCAGCAGCGGCCCTCGTGCACATCTCGCGCGATGCGTCGCGCGCGCCTTCCGTTGTGCCCTCAGCTGCGCCCTCGTGTGCCGCATCACGCGCCTCCTCGTGTGTCCCCTCGCGCGCGCCTTCGCCGACGGCGGCAGACGTGGCGCGGCAGCTCATCTCGCCCGAGCCCAAGATGACGACGCATGCTCCGCCGCTGGGCGCGCTGCGTCCGCGTGCACGCGCCGTGAGTGCACCTGTCCCACTCGTGCGCGTGGATGGCTTTGAGGCTCCTGCTGGCGCGCCACTCTCAATTCGCCATGAGCCGATGCAGCCGCCGCCACCGGCGCATTCGTCATCGAGCGTGGCCATGGCGGTTGCGGGCACGGGCGCAGCGCCGCCCCCTAGCCCGATGATGTCGCACCTCAAGCGCAGCGCATCCTCGTCCGCACCGCTCGGATCGGGGGCCGCCAAGTTGCAGCGCTCTGACAAATCGAGCGTGGCAGCGCAGTGGGGCGCGGTCACTACAGAACCGCTGACGGCATCGGACAGCCTTGTCGCCGAAAGCTTGCTCGAGCTCCACTCGGCTGCTGCGCCCGCTTTTGAGCTGCCGGCGGCTCTCGTGCCCGAGCGCGCGGCGGCGGCTGCGGCACGCAACAAGTGGAAGGCGCCCGCCTTGCCAGGCGAGCACCAGCGCGCACGCCCGCGTGGTGACCGCAGCGACAGTGTCATCGACGACTCTGACAGCGGATTCGATGACGCAGTGGCGGCAGTGCCTAAGAAGGCGCTGCACAAGCCCAATGGGCCCGTGAACCGTCTGAACGAGCGTGGGCAGGTACTGACGCTGTGCATGGTCTGCGGCATTGGTAAGCGTGGCCCACGCGCTCGGAAGGCCATTCCCAACTGGAAATGCCACGGGTGCCGCGACGAGGGGTACGAGGCGCCGACTGCGGGCGAGGTGCTAGACGAGGACGAACCAGAGGCGGAGGCAGAGGGCCGACAGTGGAATTGGCCATGGGACGGCGAGAATGACGAGGCTGAGGCCATAGCGCTCGAAGTGACCGCGCTTGCCTCGGGTGCGTCGGAGTCGAGCGCGCCTCTCGCAACGATGGGCTTCGCGCCGCCTGAGCCGCCGGCACCGTCAGCGCCGCCGTCACCGGCAGGCCCTAACCTCGTGGATGAGGAGATGGAAGGAAAACACGGCGAGGACAACGAAGGCGTTGCGACTAGCCTCAACTGCACGCCAGTGGGCGAGCTTCTTCTCGGCGCGCTGCTCACACCCTGGGCGCCTCGGGGCGGTGCCACCGCCGTGCGGCGCCTTCCGCCCTCCTCCGCAACGCAGGTGACGCTCATGGACAAGATTGCGGCCATTCCGATCTCGCCACGTGGTCCATCGCTCCTTCATCCGTCTCCGTGCGAAGCGGAGGCGCTCAGGTTCCGCGCTGACCTCTCGATGGTCCTCCCTGCTGGCGCGCCGCCGGTGTCGTTCCCGTCCAAACCGCCATATTCGCCCGCCCCAGATGATGGGCCTACCATCTTCGATGTAGCCGGCTCAGTCGACATACTGGCTGGAGGATACTGGCTGGACGAGCATGGATCGATGGCACCGCCCGCTCACAGCCCTAATCAGCAGCGGCTGCCGCCGCGTGTCACGAGGCAGACTGCATTTGTCATCCACTCTCATGGCTTCCTCTCATGGACCACGCCGATGGCGGCCTCGCCTGCGTCCCCAGAAGGTAATGGGGGGCGAGTCCGTGGCCGTCGGAATGCCACCGTGGAACTCCCCGGCCGCTAGGGTGCACTCGATACCACTGGCGACGGCAATTGATGACCACCAAAGGCGCGTGGAGACGCCGACAATGGGACGCAGGCACGACATGGAGAGGCAGGTGTGTCGTCGTACGACACACAGCAAAGACGCACATGATGTCAATCTCAGACTCAGAGAGACGGATTGGAAGCCGGTTCCTACACGCGGACCTAAGGTCGCTTGGAGAGACCAGAAACGCAACGTGTAGCTACGGCGAAGTGGCGGCAGGGTAGAAGGGTACACCGACAGACTAGAGTGAAGAGACGAAAATGGACAATGCGGGGTGCGAGCGCTTCGGATGGTCCTGATCTTCGACCAGGACCGGGCGACTGTTTCCGGCCCTTCTCCCGTTTACGTTTCGTTTCACGTGGTGTGCAACCGCACGCTCACTAGAGGGTCCAAAATTAAACGAAGCAATTCGCGGTTCATCAGGCTCAGTCTTGCATTTCGAGAGGACGCGACTGGCGTGGGAGCGGTGGAGACTGGAGTTGATGCTGGAGAGGACTGCGACGAGTGAAGACTGCCGACGGAGCCCGCCTTCCGTTCGCCTCGTTAAATGCTTAATCGTACGTTCTACGTACTAATAATTAGTCTTACGTACCCGTCAACTCTTCTTCACCGAGCCGGTAGCCCGGTGCGCGACGTGGCGGGAGCCGGGACATTCACCATTATTCTAAAAGAAATGGTCTACCCACTATCGATACCCACTAGCACTACCGAGAAACTACCGAGCGACCTTCCGTTCTCCAAACCTCTAGTCATAGATCGTCTTAAGAGTTTCAAGGCGGCCCGCGGGCCTGCTAATCGATGTTGACCTTTGGCCTCTTACGCTGCGGGACTGGCAGCAAGTGGACTAGGCGAGGCCAGAGTGTCCAAAGCAGCGCACAGAGCGGGGTGAGGGCAACGAGCACGAGTGCCACCAAAGACCACAAGTCTACACCGGTTGCACGCGCCGTCCAGTGCCCATGCGACGTCGCGTGCGCTGCAGCACCTGCGGCCGCACAGCGTGCTGGCGCGAGCGCCCGAGCCACCTGTGCTCCGAGCGTGCTCATTCTATCGGCCTCGGTGCGCAACGAGAGGAGCAGGCTACAGGCTGCATCAAAGTTCCTGCGCGCTGCGTACAAAAGGATACGCTGCTCGAGCTGACGGAGCTTTGCAAACGACGTCTGCAGCCGCAGCATCGGTGCGCTACCTCCTCCATCCTCCTCGTCGCCGCTGGCCGCGCTGCCGGCAGACAGCGAAGCAAGGGGCTGCCGCGCCTGGTGCCCACTGCTGCCGCTCTGCGTGAGAACCGCGTATGCATCGCGGCTGGGGCGGATCGCTCCAAGCAGGTTCCGCACCTCGTCAACCACTGCCGCCGCGGCTGCAAGGCCGCTGACTACATAATGCCGATGGGCCAGGGACACGAGATGCGTGCCAAAGGTGAGGCCCGCCGAAGTGGCCGCGAGAGGCGAGCTGCCAACGCTCCAAAGGAAGTTGGTCTCAGAGCGTTGTGAGTGCGCGTTGTAACTCCTGTGCAGGGGCACCATCCCCACGAGCAGCTGCGCCGTCGCCGAGAGCGCTGCGCGCAAGGGGCGACGCAGATTCCACACCGCCGGCTCTCCGTCACACAGGAACGTATTTGCGCTCACGCTGGTATGGTCCGACTGGACGACAAGAACCATGTCGTCCACCGCCACCGCGAGGTAATGCTTATTGATGAAGAGAGGCACGTCCTCGTCCGACGAAAAGAAGAAGATCGGCACCACCCTCGATGTCTGAGCCGAAGGGGGTGCGCTGCCACTGGTGCCGTCCTCGGTGGGCGCAGCACGGCGCAATGCCGCAGCAAGTTCGCGCGCGTCGAGGGAAGTGACCGTCGTGGAGTCGATCGCCCCGCTGCTCGGGTGCATGCTAGGGAGCAGTGCATGGCGCAGCGACGTCTGATACGCGAGCGCGAGGCCCGCGTCCTCATACAGCGCGAGCGTATGCGTGGTGAAGGTGAATTGCTGCGAGGGGAGGCGCAGGGCAAGAAGGGCCCGCTCGAAGTTCTCAAGTGCGAGTGCACTCGTGGCGTCGTACGATGCGTGCGCGGTCACCACGTACAGATGGAAGGCCACGCGCTTCGCGTACGTGTGCTTGCGCGCGGTGGCGGCCGTTGGCGGCAGGAGCACATGCGCCTGCAGGAGCGAGGCGGCGGCGCCCAGACGCGCCAGCCTAGGCTCGAGCCAGACGGGCGCCAGGTGTGAGTCGCCCACACCGCCGGGCATCCAGCCTAGGACCTCATCGGTCAACCCGCCGTCAGCACTCGACCCCATCGACCCACCCGCACCGGAAGCGGCCTTTTCAGCCGTCAAGTCGGCGGGCCCATGCCAGGCCGCATGGAAGCCCCGCCGGTTGCTGATCGCTGCCGCGGCGCGCCCGGCGCGAGTGGTCGCCCGCCCCGCCGCCCCTGCCACCCCCGCGGGCGGAGCGGCGGCAGCCTCCTGACTCAGCTGAACAAGGTACTGCTCGAATGCCTCTAGGCGCGCACTGAGCGCGTCGCACTCCTTCTGCTCCACCGAAGTGACTTGTGGAGAGGGCGTGGCGGCGTCAGCGGCGGCGGAGACAACGTCGCCGGACGCCGCATCATCGTCGCCTGTCCTCGCGCGCATCTGATCGGCTGCGATCTGATCGGCGCGTGCGCACGCTTGCTGCATGAGCTCGCGCAAGAGCTCGCGCTCTGCCTCGAGCTCCCTCTTGTCTGGCAGCCCAGAGGCCGAGGACGCGGCAGCCTCCTCAGCGGCTGTGGGCGTCTCGATGTCGGTGTGCATGTCGGGCAGCGTCGTGAGAGTTCGTACGCCTCGGCCACCGGTCGGACCCCACTGGAAGGGACCCGCTGTCAGGTCGACGAAGCCGAGAGGCTCGTCAGCCGCCAGCCACACGTCGCTCAGGCAGCCGACAGAGCCCTCACCCGCTCGCAGCGCCTCCTCGACCTCGAGCAGCTGCAGCCGATGCAGACGCGCCGCCGCTCCCGCCGTGTAAACTTCTTCGGCGTTCATGGCGCCCGCACCAGCGCTCTTGGCGGCAGCCGCCTGGCGGTCGTCGGGTTGTGAGACAGGTGCGGCAGGCGCGCTGTGGCTCGCCTCGAAGACCGCGGCACTCAGCCGCGCCAGGAGCGCCTCGGGGGTGCCTCGCACTCCGAGATCGGCATCCTCGGGCCGTAACGCGCCGCTGAGCAGCTCCACCGCCTCGCCCGCCGCCCACGCTGCCGCCAAGTCGTCCAGACCCGTGCCAGCGGAGCCGACTGACGGAGAGTCCGCACCATCAGCGCCGCGGCCGGCGGTAACGCCGCGCCCCTTGGTCGCACCCTTGCCGCCGGCGGACGAGGCAGGCGCGCCACTGTGTGGCGAGAGCTTCTTGGCCGCCGCCTGCATGATAAGAGCTGCGTCGGCAGAGGCTCGAAGGTAGGACACCTCGTCGCGCGAGAAGCCACCACGGTAGCCGTACCTGCCGTACCGCGTGCCGCCGATACGAAGCGTGCCGTGCGGCCGGCGCGGGTTGAGCACGAAGAGGCTGAAGCCGGGAAGCCGCAGAGAGCGCGCAAGCGAGCCCAGAAAGGTGCTCATCACGTGCGCGCTCATCTGCAGCGCTAGGTGCTCAGGCGGGTGCTCGCTGATCATGGCGTTGACGGCGTGGCGCGGGCCAACATGCTCCGGCCGCAGGTGGCCAGAGATTAGCTCCTCCATTCGCCGTGTCACCTCCGGAGCGAGGCGGTGGACCCGCAGCCGTGTCGAGTACTGCAAAGCGCCGTCGGCGCTGCCGGCAACGTCGTCTTCGCGTGACGGCAGCACTGTGTGGGGCACGATGTCGCGCAGCTGCTGAAACCACGGCGCGAGCGTTGCAGCGCTGACATTGAGCGCAGCGTCCCCGTCGCCGCTGAAGCCGACGAAGATGAGGTTGAGCTCCGTTGGCAACGTGAGAGGCGCACGGTGAAGCCCGAGGAAGGAGGCGAGGTCCGAATGTGAGAGGAAGCTTTCCAAGTTGGCATCGGCCAGGACGGAGAGCAACGTGGCCAAGACGCCCGACATGG
>Ga0209550_10006200_pt1 | contig 11167 bp, 9 predicted proteins | sample LauGreSuBDMM15SN_2_FD_187567 | JGI IMG/M metagenome (GOLD analysis project Ga0209550, IMG submission 187567) | Freshwater lake microbial communities from Lake Michigan, USA - Su13.BD.MM15.SN (SPAdes) (version 5) | ecosystem: Environmental > Aquatic > Freshwater > Lake | place: Lake Michigan, USA... | reverse complement strand
GAGTTCTCGTAAACTCTTTAAAGAGGCAAAGAACCCTGAATATGTTAATTGGTGCGATAACTATTTAGCGATGGCTTATTTCAATTTAGGAAATGGACCAGAATCAAAGTTTCATGCACAGTACTACTTCAACTACAGCAAGGTAGCTGAAAACCTTCGCATGGAAGGCTATGCCAGATATCGTCTTGGGGGAGCGTTCTTAATCTGCCAAGAGTATGTTGAAGCAGAAAAGCAATTAACTCGAGCAATTGAAATTCTCACTTTGGAAGACAATAAAGACTGGGAAGACATTGTTGGTGCCAATAAAGAGCTAGCAAAGGCACTTATTGCACTGGGCCGTGAAGATGAGGCTAATGAGCGGTTGGAGCGGATTAAGGGGATTGAGGAGACGATCGGGGAGTGAGGGAGTTATTCACAAAAATGAGGATCAGTCATAGGGAAATTCAATCTTCCTTTTCTACACTTATCCGGTCTACCCTATAACAGTGGAACTGACCTATGAAATATATAGACGGATCTATAAGCTTTCACAAAACGGCAAGACAGTTGAAGAGATTGCACGAGTTCTACAGATGAAGGAATCTGCAGTCGAGAATATTCTCTCAAAGCCTTTTTCAAAACTGGCTGAAAATGAAATTACGGGCGCTGATGTTCGGCCCGAAAAGAAAAATCAAAAATTGGAAAAGAAACCCGATGGACGTCAAAAATATGCGAACAATGAAAATAGAGACGCTCTAATTGTAGAATTAAGAAAGCAAGGGCTTACACTCGACGAGATTGGTGTAAAGGTGAATTTAACTCGTGAGCGTGTGAGGCAAGTTTTGCGGAGAGATGCATTAGGTCTGAGCGTAGGCGCCATTAAACAAGAGCAAAAAGTATTGCGTGCCAACGCTCAAGTTATCGAAGATCAAAGAATATTTAGTCTGATAAGTGCAAATTGGAAATCTTATTGTCAAATGACGTTTTCTGATCTTGCAAAATCGGTTGGTATTAGTGAAAGCAAACTAAGGCAGAGTATTTCTCCAATTCAGTATGTGTATCTGCAGGCTAATCAAGAATCCCCGCAGGCGCAAACTTGGACAAATGAACAGTGTATTCAGAGTTTGAAAGAAGCTGCCACATTCGAATTTCCTCTTACAGTTCTTAAGTATCGTCGCCTAATTGACTCAGGAACAGTCAAAGGTCCGACAGTTGCATTGTTTTGGCATAGGTTTGGATCCTGGGTCAATGCCTGCGAAATTGCTGGAGTTGAATATGGTGAAGCTCAACGTGAGTATGACCGATCCTGGACGGACAGGGAACTATTAAAGTATGTGCGATGGTTTATGCATCAAAGGAGTGACGGTAGGTGGTCAATTGAGAATTTTGAAACGTGGCGCAAAGATCCCGAGATTTCTGGGCCTTCCACCGCTTTACTTCGTCTTCGTCTTGGTACATGGTCTCAAATTCGTGTGTTGGCATTAGAGTTACCACTACCTGAATTTAATATGCACGCGTTCAATAGATTGGATAGATATGTTAAGTGAGATTGAGCAAGTAGATTTAATTCTGGCCAAGGATTTGAAAGAAGTCGAACGCAAACGCTTGTGGGCCGCCGCTGAACGCATTTTGAAACATAGAGCACCGGGCGGATCAGCAACAGGCCTCGCGCTCGGATATGTGCAATCAGGTAAAACTACACAAATGATTGCACTGACAGCTGCTGCATATGATGCTGGGTATAGGGTGGTCGTTGCTCTATTGGGAAGCACTAATTTGTTATTGGACCAAAACTCAAATCGATTTATTGAGAATTTACAGATTGATGTTAGGACTGACTTTAGATGGGTTTCAATTAAGAACCCGAATGGCAAGCCAGGTGTAAGCAAAATTTCCGAGAATTTAGATAAAGATCGAATAATTCTCATCCCGGTTTTAAAGCATAAGGGGAGAATTACACAGTTAGCTGAAGTTTTGGCGCAGTGTGGCATGGCGAATATTCCTACTTTAATACTCGATGATGAAGCAGATCAGGCCTCACTCAATTCTAAAGTTAATGAAGACACAGAAAGTAAAATATATGAAGCCATAGGAAAACTGCGCGAATCTGCCCCTCAGCACCTTTATGTTCAATTCACCGCAACTCCTTATGCACAATTACTGTTGGAGCCAAGTGACCGACTCGCACCCGAATTTGTAGAATTTTTAATGCCAGGTCAAGGTTATGTGGGTGGGCGCGAATTTTTCATTGATAATGCAGATAAAGTTGTTCGCCCTATATCAATCATGGACGAACAATCGGCAAGTACGAAATTACTTGATGTACCCCCTAGTTTACTCCAGGCAACAGCTAATTTTATTGCCGGAAGCGCACTTTTGTTAGTGAATGATCCAACTGCAAAAACGATCAGTATGTTGGTGCACTCAACACATAAGAATAAAGTGCAGAGTGTTTATCACTTCTTGATGAAACGTTTGATCAAAAATTGGAAAGACGTAATTAGCGATGATTTTTCTTCTATACCTGCGGAAATACTTGCTGAGAGGGATCGTTTAGTATCTAAAGGAGCCCTAAATATTTCTGATGATGAATTTCATGAGAAAATTAGATACGTTTTGAAGGAAGTTATCTTTTGGTTAGTCAACTCTGCGTCGGATGTAAAAAAAGTGAATTGGCTGGAAGGTCCGATCCATATCCTTGTGGGTGGCAACAAACTTGATAGAGGTTTCACAGTTGAAGGTCTGACTGTTACATATATGAACCGGCCAACAACTGAGCAAATCGATACTCTTGAACAACGTGCCCGAGCATTTGGATACCGAAACGACCTACTGCCTTACTGTCAATTTTTTGCGACGCTGGCAACAATCCGCATGCTGCGTGGAATTGTGCATACTGAATATGATCTACGTGGAAGACTTGAAGATTGGATTGCCCAAGGGAAGTCTCCGAAGGATTGGTCACGAGAAATTGGACTGTTACTTCCGCAAGGAGGTAAGCCAACCAGGAATGCCGTTATCAGAGCACTCACAAGCTTCAACGCAGGTGGTGGTTGGCATCAACTTAGAATGCCAAGTTTGGATTCAATACACATAGAGTCAAATCGTCAATTAATTGAAGACCTAGGCATTCTGCAGGCTCCACGAATTGACTTCGGAAGAATAAAACATCGCTGTATTGAGATTGACTCAGCAATTGCATTTTCCGAAATTCTGCAGAAGTGGTCTTGGGATGGCTTTAGCCCAGGGTGGGAGCATGAACAAATTCTGCAGCTATTCGAATCGTTGGGACCCAAAAATGATTCTGGCAAAACGCGTCAGGTAAAAGTAACCTTGATGCAATTTGAGAACGAAGACAAGCCACGTGAACGTGAATGGCGCCAAGACACTGGTTTTGTGAACTTATTCCAAGGTCAAGATGCGCTTTATGTTGAAGGAGCAACCTCGGACAAATATCCTGGTGATAGAAAAGTTCCGATTTTGACTGAAGGCGAAGGTTCATTGGCGATTCAAATTCACCGCATTTTGCCAAAAGGGATAAACTCGCCAGAGGTCTTTACGCTTGCAGTTTATTTGGGTGATTCAAAAATCGTACGGGGGAGAACAATATGACTATATTGCTTGGTGAAACAAAAATGTTGTTAATTTCGGATCTATTGTTGGATCCAGAGAATCCGCGCATACCAGAATCTAAAAAAGGTGCCGACCAAGTTGAATTAGCTATAACTCTTGATATGGGATTTGATGCCTTTACAGTGGCTGAATTGATGGCCGTTCATGGCTACTTTGCAAGCGAGCCAATGATTGCAATTCCTGGAGCTAATGGTAAGTGGATTGTTGTTGAAGGCAATCGCCGATTGACTGCTGTTTTAGGTCTAACGCACCCCGAAATTCGCAGCCAGTTCCTTGATGTAAAAAAATGGGATGAACTTGCGGCGAGATCTAAGATTAATGCTGGAGACAAAATCCCTGTTGTTATTGCAAATAGCCGTTTAGATGTCGTCCCCATTATTGGTACCCGCCACATCAGTGGAATTCTTGCTTGGAAGCCTTACCCGCAGGCACGTTACATTGCAAATTTGATTGACGTTGAAAAGATATCTGCATCTGAAGTTTCTAACATGATTGGATTACCAAAAAACACAGTGAATGACTTGTATCGTGAACAAGCGATTGCGGCGCAGGCTAAGTCCTTGGGTATCGACACCGGTAATGTTGAGAGCGCATTCTCACTTCTAACGGTTGCAATGAGGAATTCAAAGTTGCGTGAACATGTTGGCGCACCGATTAGTTCACAATTTCAACCTGGCACACACCCTATTCCAGAGGATAAAATTCCGGAATTGAAGGAAACACTAATTTGGATTTTTGGAAATGTAGATAAAGAACAGATCATTTCTGAATCACGGCAGATAACAAGCCTGGCTAATGTTGTGGCAGTTCCTGCTGGTCTTCAAGCGCTCCGCGAAGGCAAGAGTCTTGATGAAGCAAAACAGAAAATTGTCGTGGGAGGTCAATCCCCACAAGAACGACTAATCAACCGCTTAACTGCAGGCAAAAATGCTTTAATCGCAGCTGGAGAAGATATTGCCGTGTATAACGGCGAGGTTGCCGTTAAAACACTCTTAGATGAAATTGAGAGTGCGGTTGAAACGTTAAAAACAGTTTTAGATGATGGCAATGCTTGAATCATCACCAATAGGCAACGAAGAAATTGCTGATTGGCTAGAGATTGCCATCATTGCAGCAAGAGAAAAGGGTAATACCAACCATAAACTCCAAAAGTGGGGTCTAGATTGGTGCAATCTTTCTGAGTTGCAAGTCTCGTTAGGTCTCAAGATTATGGAGCGCCGACAGGCGCTGCTAGGCGAGAAGTATCCTTTCGAAATTCATGATGTTGCAGTCGTGTTTCATGAATCGAGAGTCCAATCGGTTTATTCATACTTACTCTCGATTTCACGCCCAACAAACCCTGTTTCTTGGCAATCGCAATCGCCAACCCAGGAAGAAGCGGATACTTTTGAGGAATTGGTCGCTGTCACTTTACAAAATTACTTAGGTGAAACCGCTGAGGCAATTCCCTTTGGTTGGCCATCTAAATTTGGAAGGCCACAGGAATTTCACCTTGCCATTGAGTGGCTGGCCAATCTAATGGGGATCAAGGTTGGACAAGCTTATCGCCCGCCACGGAGGAAGGATGGCGGGGTAGATGTTATTGCTTGGCGCCCTTTTAAAGACAAGAGGACTGGGTTCCCAATTTATCTAGTGCAGTGCACACTTCAAAAAGACTTCGTTCCCAAGTCTCGAGATATAGACCTTCGTCTTTGGGCCGGCTGGCTACAACTCGATCGGGATCCCTTGTCCGTGTTAGCGATCCCTAAAGCGGTTGCACCTGGTGAACAGTGGAATGAAGTTACAGCTAATGCAATTATTTTCGACCGAATTCGTTTGGCTGAGGCTAATCACGCAGGACTAAATGTTTCTCAAAGTGAATACCTTGAAAACGTCTTTGTTGGTTTACGTGAGTTTGCGGAGCGCCATCTTGTATAAGATTGAGCTTGCGAATCAAATTACTGATTTGCTAGGAGTTCCAAAAGTTCAATTCTCCACTGGATCGACCGAGCCAAGAGAATTGTTTCTTCAAGTAGCAGAGGCTTTAGGTATAGACATTTCAGAAGCACGGACTAAACCCGCCATCGCCAAGAAAATTGTAGAGAGCGCGGGAGAACCTTGGCAGGTTGACTATGAGTCGAGCGGAAGCACAATAACTCTCAAAGGGTTAGAGGCAGTTCATTCTGCCGTAGAGTTTTTTCTTCAAAATCGTCCTGAAATTAATTAACGAGTTTTAGGAGCAGTTCTTCTTGTGTAACTTTTGGAAGTTTTTTGGAGTGCAACAGATTTCCAGGGTTGCTCAGCACTAAATCTGGGCTGTGAGGAGAGGTTGTAAGCGACTTAAGCAACTCAGGATTGTCTGTAAGAATCTCATAATCTCTAACTGCAAGTGCTTTCATAACTTGATAAATGACTCCAATATTTACTGCATTGCCAAGTTGCTTGAACGATGCAGCATCATTTTGAGAGTAAAAATCAAACCACTCAGGAAAACCTTGAAGTCTGGCACCCTCACGAACAGTTAAGCGCCTCTTACTCTTTTTATCTTTCCCCACAATAGATGTTTGCGTCATAGCTACGAGGGCTGGCACATATGTCGATTTCTTGGCTCGGAGACCAGATGGCCGAAAGTGCATTACGCAATCCCACAAAGATTTTGCATCTTGCGCCTGCCACTCAAATTTACGACGACTAGGCGGAAAATCATTCAGGTTATTCCATTTCTTTAGCCATCGATCCAGAATTTTCTGGTGCGCTAGATAGAAATCAGAATTTTTCTTCAGGAAATCACGTTTCCACTCTGGAGTGTCTGCAGGAATCCTAAGTGCCTTTTCAATGGGCCAGCTATCTACCCAAATCGGAAAGCCTGGTAGTGGCCCATTTACTTCATCTTTCCTTATTATTTCAACAAATTCCGACCAAGCATCAATCCACTTATGCTCAGCTAGGGAGAGTTCAACATTGGATTTCGCACTTTTTGAAATTGAATTTTCTAGAGGTAGATGCTTTGTGAGATCCCAGTCCTGAGGGGACCAATTTGATGTTGCCCACTTTAAATCTGGTAAACCTGGCTCCTCAGAAATATCCCTAGTTCCTTTCGGGAGACGCGTTGCGACAATCAAAACACGCTCACGGACTTGTGGACGACCCCCAAAATCGGGACGAATTTGATGAGGTGACACTATGAACGGTTTTGAACTAACCCGATATCCATGTTCACGCAATGTACGAATGATTATGTCCCATTCATGTGTATGGCGTGGACCAGCTAGGTTGCGCACATTTTCCAACAAAACTACTTTAGGTTTTTTCTCTTCAATGATTCGTGCAATGTTCCAGAAAAGAGTTCCACGAGCCTCGTCCATTCCCCGCTGGTATCCAGATTTACTAAAGGGCTGACATGGGAAACCACCCACCAGAACATCATGATCAGGAACATCCACAAAAGTGTCATTTGCGATTTCGGTGATATCCCCTCGCGGTTCTATGCCCCAGTTGGACTTATAAACCTCCACGGCAGCGGCATCAATTTCAGACGCCATTACGCATTCCCCACCTAGGGCGCTAAGGGCAGCGTGGAAACCGCCGATGCCAGCGAAGAGATCAACAAACTTAAAGGACATGCTCGGAGTCTAGGTCTAGGCACTGACATTTCTATGCAGGATCTCGTCAAAAGCTCCATCAAAGTCACTCCGGGGGGCGTTAGGCCTAAACTCAGGGCGTGACTACCAAGGCATCCGGATCTTCATCCTTCAATAGCCTGCGCGCTTTAGAACTATTGCGCCAAGGAACTGGTAATCCAGATGCAACCTTTAGGGAAGATCAAGAACTGGCAATTGAAAAAATAGTAGGCGGCAATACAAGGGTCTTAGTGATTCAACGTACCGGCTGGGGCAAGAGTTTTGTCTACTTCATCGCCACAAAGTTGTTACGTGAAAATGGCGGTGGAACGGCAATTCTAATCTCCCCACTTCTTGCACTCATGCGGAATCAAATAGATGCAGCAAAAAAAATGGGAGTAAATGCTCAGGTAATTAACTCTGAGAATGAATCTGAATGGGCTGAGATTACAGACTCAGTTTCTCGTGGAGAAGTAGACATACTTTTAATCTCCCCAGAGCGGTTAGCGAATCAGAAGTTTTCCGATGAAATCTTATCTAAGATAAGTGAAACAGTTTCGATGCTAGTAGTTGATGAGGCGCATTGCATAAGCGATTGGGGCCATGACTTTAGGCCCGATTATCGTCGAATCGAATCTATTATTCGATTTTTGCCTCCAAACCTTAGAGTCCTCGCCACTACAGCTACGGCGAATAACAGAGTTATGAACGATTTAGAAAAAGTTTTAGGTCCAAATTTGACCATCATAAAAGGTGACCTTTCTCGTAATAGTTTAACTCTGCAAACAATTAAATTAGAAAAACAAAGTGAGCGGATGGCGTGGATTAGCGATCGCCTCAAAGAAATCAATGGATCCGGCATTATTTATACACTTACGGTTAAGGATGCTAAGCGACTAACTAACTGGCTCGTTAGTCAAGGCTTTGAGGTTGGTTGCTATACGGGCGACGAAGAACCCAATGTGAAATTAGAACTTGAGCGCTTATTAATTGCAAATGAAATAAAAGCGCTAGTCGCAACAACTGCTCTGGGTATGGGGTATGACAAACCCGATTTGTCTTTTGTTATTCATTTCCAAACACCTCAATCTGTCGTGGCCTACTACCAACAAGTTGGGCGTGCTGGTCGCGCATTGGACACTGCCTATGGCGTCGCACTCAGCGGGAAAGAAGAACTACAGATTGTGGATTGGTTTATAGCATCGGCATTTCCAACAGTCGGCGAGGTTGAAGAATTGCTTGATGCCCTGAAGCGGAACCCAGATGGATTACGGAGAAAAGAATTCGAGAACCACACAAATATTAGGGCGGGGCGAATTGAGAAAATTCTTAAAATTCTTTCTCTAGAAATGCCTGCACCAATAATCAAAGATGTTGATCAATGGAGGCTGACTGGTTCCCCTGTTGGTCAAGACTTTTGGGAGCGGGTAGAGCGTCTTACATCGCTTAGAAAAGCTGAAGTTTTGGAAATGCAAGAATATGTTTCTCTCCCTTTTGGGTCACATATGTCTTATCTCATTTCGAAACTTGATGGTGATGTTTCAAAAGTCTCAGAACCTACTTTGCCGCCACTAACCGCTTCCTTCGAGACTGCAACTTTGAAAAAAGCAGAAAATTTTTTGACAGAACTTGTTTATCAGATTTTGCCTCGAAAGAGATGGCCAACAGGCGGCCTTGCCAAGTATGGAGTCTCCAGCACAATCTTGACATCACAGTGCGCGGAAGTAGGCCGCTCACTTTCAGAATGGGGCGATTCAAAGTGGTGGGAGGAAGTCGCAAACGGTAAATATCTTGGGGGTCATCTGCCGGACTCCTTGTTAGATCCCTTCACAAATCTTATAGACGACAGTTTTGCAGACAAGCAAATCACTTGGATGACCTGTGTCCCTTCACTAAGGCGTCCTAACTTATTACCTGACTTTATGCACCGATTATCATTGAAAATGGGCTTACCTTTTCTACCTATAATTCGTGCAACGGAATTACGACCAGAGCAAAAATCCATGAATAATAGTTACCAACAAGCTCGAAACCTAGATGGTGCCTTCGACATAGTGGGTGAAGTGCCATCAGGGAACGTATTGTTAGTTGATGACACTGTAGATTCGGGCTGGACAATGACAGTCGCGGCTTTTTTGCTATGCAAAAATGGGTCAGGATTAGTTTATCCGGCATCTTTGACCATGACGCCGAGAGGATAGAGTTTTGAATTTATCACTTGAGAGTAAATCAATTCTACTTCTGACCTGTCCTTTAATGACGCCTCAAGGAAAGAGTGACTCTGCGGTCTTGACCATCAGCGAATTTGCAAAATTACGTGAATTTCTTGTTAGCAGGGAACTGAGTTTTGATTCCTTCTTGCTCTCCGGTGCCGAATCTTTAATTCTAGAAGCGGAAGCATCTGTCGGCATAGAAAAGATTAGTCCCCTGATTTCAAGGGGTTTTCAATTGAGCCAAGCAATTGAATTATGGTCTCGGCAAGGCTTGTGGGTAATTACGTCTGATCAATCGATTTATCCCGAAAAGCTAAGTTTGAAATTAGATGTTAAGTGTCCGCCGTTCTTTATAGGTATTGGCAATAGGGAAATCCTTTCGGAATTAGCCCTTGGTGTGGTTGGCTCTAGAAATGTTAGTGATAAGAATTTGGAGCTCGCTCAACAAATTGGGCGCGTAGCCTCTAAATCTAACGTTCCGATCGTATCTGGCGGTGCTAGAGGGATTGATCAAGCGGCAATGTTTGGGTCACTTGAAAATGGTGGTCGTGCTGTGGGAATTTTGGCAGATGGGCTTTCGCAGTTTGCATTGAATGCAAATTCCAGAGAGTGGATTTCAAATGATCAATTGACGCTTTTGTCATCATTTGATCCTTTCTCAGGATTTAATGTTGGAAATGCAATGCAACGAAATAAGTACATTTACGCTCAATCAGAGGCTGTTGTCGTTGTTGAGTCCGATTTTGAAAAAGGCGGTACTTGGGCAGGTGCAACTGAGCAACTTTCTCGCTTTAATTTTTCTGGTGTCTTCGTTCCACAAGACGGAGACTCAAGAGGTTTGATTGAACTAAGAAGACGAGGGGCTAAAGATTTAGAAATTCCTAGAATGGAAGCAGATCTCCGAAAGTTCCTCAGTGATGAGAAAGAATTAAGAGACCATGAATTCGCAGTACGACATGTTAAGAAATCTGAGCAGCTCGGATTTTTTTAGAATTGATCACTTAAACCTTTCCCCACACTTATTGCATTGGTAGAAGGGCTCGGTTGTCACATACTTCTGATCTATGTCAGTGCTGCGACAGATCGGGCACTGTTGATTGGCTGCGTTTCCCATTTCTTAGACTCCTTTCTCACTTGATATCACTGGGCCGAAGATTCTGTTGTGGGTCTTTATAAATGATTGAGCATCTGCATTTTTTATCTCAGCTCTTAATTGCCGTAGGTACTCAGCGGTTACAAGGACATCCTCATAGGTAACTGTGTAACCAACCTCCTGCAGGCGGGGAACACCTGCAGGAGTTGATTGTTCATCCTTATGCGGCTTCATCACACGCATCCTTTGCTGCTAACTCTTGGACGCTTTTAACTCGTCTAAGAATTTCTGCTGCGTACTCAGGCTGGCCGTTGGTCTCATAGATATCAGCTAGTGCTGTATCGACCTTGATTAGAAACTCCCATTCCTTCCAACCCATGGCCACAGCTAGATTTCTAGCCTCGTCATAGAGCCGGCTGGCTGTTTCTAAATCATCTAAGAGCCTTTGAGCGATTCCTAGAAAGTACTTGAGAGTCCAGACTTTGCGGTCAACTCCTAAGACCGTGAAGAAATCTAGCGCTCTCTGACCGTGATGGATGATGTTAACCGGATCTTTGAGTTCAACGTAGATCTCAGTTAGCCGGTAATCACACTCGACAATTTCTTCGATGTCATCCTGTGCTTTAAACGCTGCCCTAGATCTTAGGTAA
>Ga0209550_10006199_pt1 | contig 11168 bp, 10 predicted proteins | sample LauGreSuBDMM15SN_2_FD_187567 | JGI IMG/M metagenome (GOLD analysis project Ga0209550, IMG submission 187567) | Freshwater lake microbial communities from Lake Michigan, USA - Su13.BD.MM15.SN (SPAdes) (version 5) | ecosystem: Environmental > Aquatic > Freshwater > Lake | place: Lake Michigan... | reverse complement strand
TCCGTCTGAGAAAACCAGAGTCGGCACCATCTGATTGCCATTGTTTAGTGATTCAACCAGGGCTGCGCCTTGCGGGGATTGTTCAATATCAACCTCTTGGAAGCTAATGCCTAGCTCTGCCAGTTGTCCCTTAAGGCGCTTACATGGGCCACACCAGGATGTTGAATACAGGGTAAAAGTCATAGGTGGATTCTAATGATTAAAGGTCAGCAGTGCTTATCGGGCAGTGCTGGCGTAGGTTAGGCGCATGAGTATCCGCTTTCGAAAGTCCATGAAACTGCTCCCCGGCCTGCGGTTAAATTTCAGCAAAGAAACAGTTGGTCTTTCATTTGGCGTACCTGGAGCTCGCTACACAATGAACTCAAAAGGGCGTAGGACATTTAGTACCGGTATTCCCGGCACTGGTTTATATAACGTTGACACTCTCAGCAGTGGCACCCGCAGATCATCGGCAGCAACGCAATCGCAAGAGAGCGATACCTATCAAGGCCCACCTGCGCCAGGGTTTTTTGCGCGCAAGCCAGAGCGAGAACTCAATAAATTCTTACTTGATATTTATAACGCCGATGAGCCAGATGATGCTACCTCTGTGATTGCAAAAGCAACTGCGCTTAAAGAGAAATATGAAGAACTAAAATATCCACTCGATTTGATCACCTTCCTCCACGGCATTACCGATGAAAAACGGCAAGAAGAGGTAGCGCTTTGGGGTCCAAGTTTATGGGAGAACCGAGCGGCAGCCTTTAGCAATAAGTATGTGCGCAAGTATTTCAAAGGCATTAAGCCAGGTGTCTCTATCTCACCGGGCATCACCACGCGACTGCACTACAACGAGCAGACGCTGGGATTTATCTGGTCTGAGGTTTTGCAGTCACAGCAGAAGTATGACGATGCAGTTGCCGTATTGATGCTGATTGAACCTGATCAGATGGTTGGGATTTCACTGGCTGACATTGAAATATCGGTAGGTGATTTTGATGGTGCAATCGAGACAACTGAAGATATCGAAGTCTTTGATGATGCAACTGCGATGATGATGGTCTTACGTGGTGTGGCATTTCGTGGCAAGGATATGCACGAAGCCGCCATTGAATGCTTTAAGCGAGCCCTGAAGCAGAAGCAGATGCCCGAAGCTTTGGTACACCGTGCTTTATTTGAACGCGGAACCACCTACGCCTTAATGGGCAAGAAGGCGATGGGCATCAAAGACCTTGAAAAGATTCTGGTTGATAACCCTGATTACCCAGAGGTTGAAAAGAAGTTAGCTGAGCTAAAGAAGTAAGAAATTGCCTAGGCGACGAGTTGTCTTTTAAGCCGCTTGCAGGGGCCACATCAGGATGTTGAATAAATAGTGAAAGTCAGGGGCTGATTCTAGAGCTAGACAGGTGAGATGCGGTGCATGAATTCGACGCGGATACCGCCAACTGTTAGGCGTGGTGCATCGGCGATGATTGCTTGTACGTATGAGGTTGCATCATGAAACTTTAGGGCTGCTTGATCTTTCCAACCTTCGAGAAAGTAAAAAATACTTTCGTCGTCGCGGTCAGTGTGCAGATTATAGAAAAGGCAGCCTGGCTCTTGCAGAGTTAGGTCAACCATCTCTAACAATCGAGCCCGAAGTTCAATTACTGACTCAGGCTTTGCCTGAAAGCGAGCACACATAAACAGTTCGGAATTCATTTTTATCCTTAATCAACTATTAGCGGACGCAGGGTGTCATAAGCTATTTTTAAACCGATCTTTACTTTCTCTGGGCTACCGCCCCATAGTGGATCTTCATGTTCGACCGAAAGAGTGCCAGTGAATCCGCCTTCATACATGGCATCGATCAAACGACGCCAATCGACATCGCCCAAGCCGGGAACGCGGTAACGCCACCAACCAACATCCCAAGGATTTTCGCGGGTTACAGCTTTGCCCGGAAACCCATAAAAGTTTCGTTGCTCGGCATTGATTTGAATATCTTTGGCTTGAGCATGGGGGATACGATCTAGATAAGGCTTTATAACTGCAACCGGATCAATTCCCATCCACATTAAATGCGATGGATCGTAATTTAAATAGAGACCGAGATTAAACATCCACTCCCAGAGCTCTGGCGAGTAGGCAAGATTGCCTGGATAGCCATCGGGGTGCCAACCCTCCATGACACAGTTTTCAATAATAATTTTTACACCTTTTGAATCGGCGTGGCTGACCAAGGGAGCAAAGACATCTTTTGCGATTGCCAGGTTCTCTCGTACCGGTTTGTTCCAATCGCGGCCGATAAAAGTTCCGACCGTTTCAACTCCTAAAGTTGCAGCGGCATCAATACATTTGATGAGATGTGCATTGATCTCATCACGACTCTTCTGATCAGGGTGCAGATTGTTATCGTAAAAAGCAATAGATGAAAGTTTCAGGTTACGGGAATCAAAGATATTTTTGACCTCGGCCAGATAGTTAGCATCGGTATTTTCTACATCAAGATGCGTTGCGATAAATGGTCGCTCGCCGAGATCAGGCCACGCTGCAACTTCAAGGGCTTCATACCCCGCTGATACTGCGTAGTCGGCGATCTCGGCGAGGGAGAGTTTTGGTAAACATGCAGTAAGAAATCCCAGTTGCATTAAATCTCCACCCACTGTCCCGATTGCGCTGATTGCAATACTGCCTGCGTTAATTGTGCAGCACGTAAGCCATCTGCGAAAGTAGGTAAACCATCAATCTGCAGACCGGCGATTGCTTTGTAGGTATCGCTGATGAGTGCGTTAAAACAGTCTTGGTATCCCTGTGGGTGTCCAGCTGGAAGTAGTGAATATGCCCGAGCTGGCGCCGACTCCTCAACTACGCCACGCATAACTATTTGATTTGAATCTAACCCGCCGACCCATAGTGAGTCAGGTGATTCTTGATCAAATACAAAACTCTCAGTTGGGCTTTCAAAGGAGAACCACAACTTGTTCTTTCGGCCAGCTGATACTTGAGATAGGACTAGCGAACCCTGCGCACCTTGATCGGTTCTAAAAATCATCGTTGCACCATCTTCGGTACAAATCTCTTTGTAATCACCTCGGGAATTAAAAACCTTCATAAGCTGAGCGTTAATGTGTGTAATGCGATGACCGGTGACAAACTCTAAAAGATCACACCAATGCACACCAATATCGCCAAAGGCTCTCGATGGTCCACCTAACTCTGGATCAATGCGCCAGTTGACGGCAGTTTCGCGCGATAGCCAGTCTTGCAAGTAGTAACCATGCAGGAGATTTAACGGCTCTTTCAAAGCGGCAATGCGGGCGCGGCTCTCTCGCACAGTTGGGTAATAGCGATAGATAAATGGAATAGTGGCGATGACTTTATATTCTGCCGCAAGTTGCGTTAAAAAGTGCGCCTGTTTAACTGAGATCGCTAACGGCTTTTCGCAGATTACATGTTTTCCAGCGCGAATCGCCAGCTCGGCAATTTCGGCATGAAAAATATTTGGCGTACAGATATGAATGACATCGATATCTGGATCATTAACCATCTCTTCGATGGTAACTGCTTTGGAAATTCCCATCTTGGTGGCAGCGCTTTGAGCTTCTTCAATCGTCTTGGCAGCGATGGCGGTGACAACGCCACCTAACGCCCGAATCGCCCTAACATGTACTTCACCGATGAAGCCAAAACCTACAACACCGGAGTTAATTTTTAACTGCGCAGGCACTTCTGCAACTTCTCTAGAAAAAGTAGTGGTCATAATTATTTCTTCCTAGCTAGCGCTACGGCCAAGATGATGATCAGACCACGAATAATCTGTTGTTGACTAACGGGCAAGCCCGCCAAAATTAAACCGTTATTAATTAAGCCAACTAGTAGGGCGCCAAAAAAAGTTCCCACAATTGTGCCGCTGCCACCAAAAAGACTGGTTCCACCCAGAATTACCGCTGCGATAGCACTGAGCTCATCACCTGCGCCCCATTCATAACGTCCGGTTTGCAGGCGACCGGCATAAAGTAGGCCGGCGATACTGGCCACAAAGGATGAAATTAACATCACTTTAAATTTCACATTTTTAGTATTTATACCGTTGAACTCAGCCGCATCGCGATTGCCACCTGTGGCTAGCACCCGACGACCAAAAGTTGTCTTAGTGAGAACTACCCAACCTATGAAAACGGCTCCGAAGCTCCAAAATAATAAACCAGGGAAGAAGCCCACGGTTCCTGATCCAAAGATTCGATTGAAAGTTTCATTTAAAATTGGAATCGGGCGGTAGTCGGTGATCAAAGCGGCAAAGCCCAACGCCACACCCTGCATTCCCAAGGTCGCTAAAAAGCTAGGAATTCCGATCCTAGATACCAACAACCCATTGATAGAGCCAACTAAAAGACCGATCATTAAACCACCGGCTATTCCTTGGATTAAGCCGTGATCGCGCAGCATGATTGCTCCGACCACACTGCTGAGTCCAGCTACGCCACCGATGGAAAGGTCAATCTCTGCTGAAGAAATCACAAATGTCATAGCAACTGCCATAACAGTGATGGTCGCTGTTTGGCGGAAAATATTTAGTAGATTATTTGAGGTGAGGAAACCATCGTCATGTAAAAGGATCGCGAAGAATAAAAAGATACCGGCAAACATCCAATAGATAAATGTTGCACGCCAGTCGAATTTCTTAAATATATTTAATTTCATATCCTGATTCCTTGTACGATAATTTGTAGGTGGTCTTCGTCTTCGATCTCTTTGCGGTCAAGCGTTTCGGCAATTTCACCATTACGTAAAACTAGGATTCGGTCACAGACACCAAGTAATTCAGGTAGCTCAGAGGAGATTAGAATTACAGATTTACCCTCCGCAGCTATTGAACGTACTAATTTCATAATTTCAACTTTTGTCCCAATGTCTACGCCGACGGTTGGTTCATCCAGCAAGACGATTGAGGGGTCTGTTGCCATCCACTTTGCGATCACTACTTTTTGCTGATTTCCACCTGAAAGCAATCGAACTGTTCGATTTGCCTCTGAAGGGCGGATTTGGAATTTTTCTATCGACGCTGCCGATAGTTCGTTAATTTTTCGGGAATCTAAGAAATTTAAGTGGGAGAGCTTTGCCAGGTTGGTTGCCACGATATTGGTCTTTAACGAGTGCTCCATTACTAAACCTTGGCGGCGACGATCTTCGGGAATAAAGGCCATTCCATTGGCTATGGCATCAAGCGCGCTACTGATCTTTTTTTCCTTACCATTTATTTCAATCCGACCAGCATCCTTTTTATCCATGCCAAACAAAGCTCGTAGTAGTTCGGTACGACCACTTCCCATGAGACCTGCCAAACCCAAGATTTCACCGGCATAGAGTTCGAAGGAGACATCAGTTACTTGATTGCCAACTTGCAGCCCTTCAACTTTTAAAACTGGCGTCGTCGACCTGTCAATGGAGTTGCCTTCATGAGAAAGCATCTGGACATCCTTGCGTCCCGTAATGTGAGCGATGGTCTCTTGTGGCGTGATCTGAGTTAATGGGGCCACTGCAACTACTTGGCCATCACGCAAAATAGTTATTCGATCGCAGATCCGGTAGATCTCATCCATTCGATGACTGATGTAAATAATTGAAACTCCGCGAGCTGTTAATTGCTTGAGGACTAAAAAGAGAGCATCGACTTCTTCTTTTGCCAGCGAAGCGGTGGGCTCATCTAGGATTAAAATTTTGGCATCGCCAGCAATCGCCTTGGCAATTTCAGTAAGTTGTTGATAGGCGCGGCCCAGAGTTGAAACCTTGATGCTCACATCGATATCTAAGCCAAGTTCTTCCATGACTTTATGGGCTTCTGCGATGGTGCGTCTTTCATTAAATAGCCGTGCTTTATTCTTATGTTCGCGATCCAAAAAAATATTTTGGGCAACCGATAGCTCCGGAATAAGTGAAAACTCTTGGAAGACCATTCCAATTCCCAGAGCACGCGCCTCTTGAAAGTTATTAATACTTACAACTTTTTCAGCGATTTTTATTTCGCCAGAGTCCATTTTATAGACACCCTGAAGAATCTTCATCAGGGTGGATTTACCAGCACCGTTTTCGCCGGCCAGGGCATGAATTTCACCAGGAGTCACGCTAAAATTAATATTGTCCAGGACTTTAATACCGAAAAATGATTTAGAAATGCCATTCATCTCTACGATATTAAAATCCTGGGACATAATTAAATTCCGTGACCTTCCTATTTAACGATCTCGACTGGCGTCCACAAACGGGTTTGTGATGAGGATGCCATAGCATCTGCGATGAGATTGATCTGATATCCATCCTTGAAGTTAGGCGAAACTTCGCCACCTTCAACGATTGCTTTGATAAAGTCGTAAGCTTCAATAATCTTTGTCTCGCCATACCCAATACCAAGTGCCGGGATTGGCCATAGTCCTTCACCGTAAGGATGTGCCGGGCCGGTATAAACGGTACGGAAACCTTTTCGATCACCTTGATCATTTGCAAACGCTACTTGTAGTTCGTCGCGACGTTCATAGTTGAAATAGATCGAACCTAAGCTTCCGTGAATCTCGAAAGTAAGGAAGTTATTTCGTCCATGTGCATTACGGGTGGCCTCAAGTGAGCCGATTGCACCATTTTGGAACTCAAGTAGCGATAAGACTTCATCATCAACGTCAACTTCAGCGCGCGCTGCCGATGAATCTTTAGCACCAGTACCTAGTTTGTCGACTGTGCCGCTTTGGATTGGGCGAGTTTTAACCCAAGTCTTTAGCTGGGTATTTACTTGAGTGATTTCACCACAAAGGTAACGGGCTAGATCAACTACGTGGGTTCCGATATCTCCTAGCGAACCAGAGCCAGCGATTTTCTTTTGGAAACGCCATGAGAGTGGACCATCCGGGTCGGCCGACCAATCTTGTAGATAGGTGCCACGAAAATTCATGATCTCGCCAATCGCACCTTCATCTATGTACTTTTTGGCCAGCGCAACTGCAGGAGTACGACGATAATTAAAAGCAACCATATGCACGATACCGGCGTTTTTTACCGCGTCGTACATAGTTTTTGCTTCGGCACCATCTCGGGCGAGTGGTTTTTCACTAATAATATGTTTTCCGGCAGCAGCTGCTGCAATTGCTATCTCTGCATGTAAATGATTGGGAGTAGCGATGTCCACAATATCGATAGTTGGATCATCGATAACGGAGCGCCAATCTCCACTGCTGTTTTCAAAACCAAAACGTTCTGCCGCTACTGCTGCAGTCGCAGCATCTACATCAACGATTGTTTTACGAACCGGAATAGCAGGGGCGGGCCAGAAGAACATTGGCATTGCTACATAGGCAAGGGAGTGAGCTTTGCCCATGAATCCTGCGCCGATTAGACCAACATTTAATTTTTTCACTTTTGCCTCCTCGATAGATTTTATAAAAGTTACTCCCGGGTGCTTTGACCCGGGAGTAACTTTCGTTATATTTTTTTACTCTTTGCTCTGGCTGAATTACTTCTTGAAAGAAGACACCAACGCTTCAGGAGCAGGAGCGCTGTAAACAGTCTTCCAAGCTCTCAGTACACCGGCTTTGTCAACAGCAAGTGCTGGCATCGCAATGTAGGTAGGAGCAGTCTTGCCAAGTAGTGCATAGGCGGCCAGATTAGCCTCAGTTACGCCAGCATCATATGGACGCTGTGCACCAAGACCGATGACTGGTCCACCCTTAGCTAGTGAGATAGCAACGTTTGCGCCAAGATCTTGGGTCGCAACTACTGTTGTTGTATTACCAGCGGCACGAAGTGCAGCCAGTACACCTTCAGCTGGAGTATCCCAAACAGCCCAGATAGCGCTGATCTTTGGATTCTTAGTCAAGATAGCAGTTGCTGCAGCTTGGGCATCGCCAGCGAAATCTGGGCCAGAGATACCTTGATCTTCAACGATCTTTATTCCAGGGAACTTCTTTGTTATGGTCTCTTTGAAACCATTCCAGCGTTGCTTAGTTACCCAGAAATCTGCCGCATGGTGGATTGTTGCAATTGTTCCTTTGCCTTTTAGATGGCGGCCAAGAATGTATGCAGATGCAGCTCCGTTTGCATAATTATCTGCAGAAACTACGGATACATAGTCTTTGCCAGCAGTCATTCCGGCAGCGGTGTTGTCCATGAATACAATCTTTGCGCCAGCAGCAGCTGCAGCTTTATATGCAGCAGAAGTTGCTTGACCATCAACTGGAATTGAAACCAAGATATTTGGCTTCTTAGCCATTAGAGTTTCGATCTGTGAAACTTGAACATCAGCTTTGAAATCTGCTTGCGTGATTCCAACGATGGTGATTCCCAATTCGGTAAAGCGCTTCTTTAATCCGGCTTGTTGACCTGAGGTCCAGTCAGATGTTAAGTGGAAAGCGATTGCTGCTGTTGCTTTCATTCCCTTGAGCTTGGTGAGTTCAGCTTTTGTAAATGTTAAGGAAGAAGCGGCAGTAGCTTTTTCACCATTTGGGCCAGTTGAATAAACACCCTTTGCTAATTCGGCTAGGCCAGTTCTTGCGATTTGTGCTGCTGTTTCTGCAGCTGGTGCAGAAACAGTTGTTGCGCCAAGAAGTGTCGCTGCAGTAACTGCCACGATCGCCATTCTTGCTTTATTTGTAGCCTTCATTTTTACTCCTTTTAGGTTTATTGGTAGGTTTATTGAGGAAATTGAGAGTGCGGGATTTGGGTAGCTTCTACTTTAGATTTTCTTTGATGAACTTCATACTTATTTCAGCAGCTTCTTTAGGATCTCCTTCGTAGCTGTCGAGTTCGACAACTAACCAGCCGTCATAAGCAACTTCTTTTAGAGCGGCAAAGATTTCTACAAAATCAATACTTCCCTTGCCCAAAGGCAGGAAAGCAAAGGGATCTGCGGTGAAGTCTTTGAGGTGTACGTGACGAACGCGGTTGCCATATTTTCGGATGGCAGTTGCTGTATCAACACCACCTGCAGCCAGGTGGGCAGTATCTGGACAGAAATGAATCTTGGAGAGAGACATAATCTTGTCCAGGTCTGCAGTTGTTTCAACAATAGTTGTGAGGTGCGGGTGGAAGCAGGCAGTTAAGCCGGCAGCTGCGGCCAAATCAGTTACTTTGTCTAGCCCTTGGGCAAGCTTCGCAAAGTCTGCGTCCGTTGTTCCAGATGATCGCTTTGCGCCGCCGCCAACTATGAGATTAGTTGCACCCATCGACTGTGCAAATGAGATTGCCTGATTGATCTTGTAGAACTCATCTTCAAGAATGTCGTTGTAAATGAAATTGGCACCGGTATAAACACTGGCAAGTTCTAAGTTGTGCGATGTGAGAAGCGAGATAAATTCTGCTGGCTTCTCGGCATACTCTGCTAAATTGCCATCAAATATTTCGATGCCCTGATAACCAGCGGCAGCAATATCTTGAACAGCTTTCTCTGTTGATCCGTAGGTTTGGTAAAAGAGATCTTTAATGCTTGTGACCCCTTGTGCCTGGCCGACCACGCCACCCCAAGTAATTGTTTGATAACCAAGTTTCATTTTTTGCATCCTCTCGTGTAGGCATAACTTATGCCTAAAAATACATAAGTCAATACCAAAAAGATCAAATTTTAGTATTGTTATACAAATGTAATCAAATCTCGTGCTAATCTTTGCTCTATCGTTTCAAATCGAGAAAGGTCTAGGGTCAATCAGAGATGTCGGATTATGAGCTTGACCTAGATGATGCCAATGGCTTGGCGAAAGTCATTGCCACAATTCGAAGTTCAGGCCAGATTTCGCGGCCAAAAGTAGTTCGCCAGACTGGTTTTTCTCGAACTTTAGCAACTAAACATATCGATATCGCTTTGAGCAGCGGCCTGCTTTATGAAGGTGAACTAGGGGTTTCCACCGGCGGTCGAGCACCCCGTTTGCTTGAGTTTAACCCCAGCGCCGGAACCTTATTAGTCGCCGAGCTCGGGGCAAGCGGTTTAAGTGTGGCGATCTCTGATCTAGCTGGAAATCTAAGTCAGGTTAAAAGTTTTAATACCGAGATCTCACTTGGCCCAGAGCTGGTTCTGGCAGAGGTGGAACGGGCTTTCGACACGATAATCGCAGAGTTTAAGATAAAAAATATTTGGGGAATTGGCATCGGCCTGCCCGGTCCGGTGGAATTCGCTGCCGGCATTCCGATGTCGCCACCGATCATGCCTGGCTGGGATCGCTACCCGGTTAGAGCGCGCTTTGCAGAAAAATATGATGCGCCAGTTTGGGTTGATAACGATGTAAACCTAATGGCTCTGGGTGAGCACGCTACTTTCCCGGGAAAGAAATCAAATGAACTTATATTTATAAAAATCGGCAGTGGTATCGGCGCCGGGATTTTGACTCATGGCAGGCTGCACCGTGGTGCCCAAGGTTGCGCCGGCGATATTGGCCACATCGCGATCAGTGAGAAAACCGATGTGATTTGTAGATGCGGAAATGTGGGCTGCCTTGAATCTGTTGCTGGCGGATTAGCTCTAGCGCGCGATGCGTTAGATGCAATCACCGACGGTAAAAGTAAATTCTTAACTTTACGTAAAAAAACTAATAAAACGATTTTGGCACAAGATGTCATCGAAGGCGCAAAAAGTGGTGATAAATGGTGTGTAGATGCGATTAACAATGTGGGAAATCAAGTTGGTCGTATTTTAGCAATGCTCGTTAACTTTCATAATCCGTCGCTAATAGTTATTGGTGGCGGAGTTTCAGCCGCGGGCGATCAGCTATTAGCCTCTATTCGTGAGACTGTTTTTCGTAGGTCACTACCATTAGCAACTCGAGATCTTGAGATTCGCTTGGGAGCTATCGATGACACCGTTGGACTAAAAGGTGCTGCAGAGATGGTTATCTCCGAATTATTTGAACCCGATTTCCTAAAGCAATGGATTAACTCTGGCCACCCAACACGGCTGCACTCTCACCAAAAGTAAGCATGCGTGACGGGAAGAACGTTCAACCTTCCTTACTTTACTACTTCTACTGATGACCGTACTACTAACAATTGCCATATGCGCTGAGCTTCTCTTTAACCGCCATCGCAGATGGATTAGTCAGTGATGTTCCATCTGAGAAAACCAGAGTCGGCACCATTAGGTTGTAGCGCATATTTTAAAATGATTTTTAGCCTTAAGTAGGGTGAACGTCTTGTAATTCCTTTCATTTGGAGGAGGATTGCTTAATGACAATCAAATT
>Ga0209550_10006198_pt1 | contig 11169 bp, 11 predicted proteins | sample LauGreSuBDMM15SN_2_FD_187567 | JGI IMG/M metagenome (GOLD analysis project Ga0209550, IMG submission 187567) | Freshwater lake microbial communities from Lake Michigan, USA - Su13.BD.MM15.SN (SPAdes) (version 5) | ecosystem: Environmental > Aquatic > Freshwater > Lake | place: Lake Michigan... | reverse complement strand
GCAATATACAATGAATTCACGCAATTCAAAATGAATAATCAATGGCACAGCATGGAATTCCTAATATAAGTAGCGAAGAGCTGCAAGCTTTTTTGGTTGTTGCTCAGTACCAAAGTTTTGTTGCTGCCGCCATTACGTTAAAGATGTCTCAACCTACTTTAACGAGATTAATTCAGAATCTTGAGAAGCAGCTGAATGTCACGCTCTTCAAACGAAATACGAGAGCGGTGCAGATCACTCCAGAAGGCATAGAGTTAGTTGCGATTTCTGAAAGGCTTCTCAATGATTTGAGAATAGGTACGAAACGCATTCAGAATATTTCTCAGGATGAACGAGGGCAGCTCATTATTTCATCAGTAATGTCGGTTGCCCATTCATCCCTTGCGAATCTCGTTTCACAGTTTCATACGACTTATCCAATGGTTGAAATATTTATTAGAGAAGGTGTGCATGGAATTGTTTTAGAGGAAGTTAGAAGTGGCGCAGCTGATATTGGCATTACATACATTGAAGGCTTGCCTGACTCAGTAAAGGTAATTAAGTTAGGTAAAGAATCGTTTCATGTCATTTTTAAGAAAGGTCATAAACTCAGTTTAAAGAATGGTGTTCGGCTATCCGATTTGAGGGATGAGGATTTAATTTCAATGCCTTCGAATTCGCGCACACGAATTTCTTTCGATAGCGCGGCATCTTTGATTGGGCTCCGACTAAATTACGTTGTTACCGTAGGTCAATTTGGAACAATGCTGCAGTTTGTTAATAGTGGAATTGGTATAGCACTCGTCCCGGAGGGGGTTCTTAGTCAGGTTGACCGTTCCTCGATCGATTCTAGACCCATTATTTCGCCAAAATTTAGCAGGGAACTTGGGATAATTTCCCTAAAAGAGAGGGACTTGAGCAATTACGCTGCTGTATTTGAATCTCTAATCAAAAAGAATTTAAAGTTGAAGTAGATTATTTCATTTAATGAAATAATAAAAAGAAATATTATCTACTTGGTAATAATCTTGGACTAAGACTATGATGGTCATAACTTACTTAGGGGTTATGAGATGGCTGTTAGCAAAGAGATTACTTCCGATATCGACCTAGTCGAGTATTACTTTGAGCGCGGATTTACCGATGGATTGCCTGTAGTACCCCCTACGCAAGAGAAAATCGATCAAATTGTTGCCATTTTGGGTGGCGACCCTAGTTTTGTTGAAGCAAAAGTTGCGCCGCGATGGGGCGAGCTTACTCGGGAAGTGCTGGCCATTAATATGGTGATGGCCGGCTGTAAGCCGGAGTATGCACCAATCGTAAGGGCGGCAATTTTGGCCTTGACGGACCAAGCATTTAATCTCAACGGCGTCCAGGCGACAACGCATGTTGCTTCTCCACTGTTAATTGTTAACGGCCCAATAGCTCAGGAAGTTGGAATGAATGGCGGTGTTAATGCCTTTGGTTCTGGTAATCGCGCAAACGCAACAATTGGCAGAGCCATTCGATTAATTATGTTGAATGTGGGGGGAGGGTGGCCAGGAGACTTAGATAAAAGTACCTTGGGTCATCCCGGAAAATACACCTATTGCGTCGCTGAAAACGAGGCCCAAAGCCCATTTGCCCCATACCATGTGGAGCATGGCTATAAGCCAGAGGACTCAACCGTCTTTGTGATGGCTGCAGAGGCGCCCCATAGCGTTACTAATCACATATCAAATGATCCTGAAGGGATACTCGATACGATGTGCTCTGCAATGAGTACTATTGCATCGAATAGTGCAGTTTTAGGCGGTCATATAGCGGTAGTGCTTGGCTTGGAGCATGCACAGACAATAGCGAAGCACGGATGGTCGCGTTCCGATATTCGTCATTATTTATTCCATAACCACGGAAATAAATTCATCGATTTGGCTTATGGCCATCGTTATGGAAAAGTCTACAACCGAAACCTTCCCAAGTACTTTAAAAGAGAAAACGACTCATTAATCCCAATAATTCATTCGCCTGACAATATTCATTTATTTGTTATGGGCGGAGAGGCCGGACGATTCTCGGCGCTTATTCCAGGATGGGGACACATGAGCACGCCAGTTCATAAACCCATTGAAGGCTTATCTAGCTCAAGCAGTGAATCTGATTGCGCAACTGGCAGCTGCGCTTTGTAAAAAATATTAGTAAGAGGACGTTTATGTTAATGAAAACTGGTGAAAACGTGGTTGTGTATGATCCCCGTGGCGTAATTCGATTTGATACACTGCCTACATCCGAGCGAAAAAAGCAATTAAATGGGTTGCGCCTTGGAGTGCTTGATAACTCTAAGTGGAATGCAAACAAAATCTTGAGGGGCGCAGTAAAAGCGCTATGTGAAGATGTTGATTTTTCCGAAATTAATTACTACGTAAAGCATAGTTTTTCAAAGGATGCCGCTCCCGAATTAATTAAAAAAATAGCCTCTGAATGTGACATTGTATTAACTGCAATAGGCGATTGCGGCTCTTGTTGCTCTGCCTGTATTCGAGATTCTATTGCCATAGAAAAATTGGGAATACCAAGCGCAGTCATCATCACGACAGAATTTATTCGCGAGACTGAGCTAACAAGACAGGCTGTTGGCATGAAGACTTTAGAGCCTGTAGTAATTAATCATCCTGTAAGTTCAATTACGGACGATGAGGTATTGCAGCGTGTTGCGCAGGTTCGAGTTCAGGCTCAAGAAGTATGGCTAGGCACCAAGGCTCCTTTACCAATTCGAGTAGATTTAAATTAATAATTCTTGGCAAATCCCATACGGCTATCAAAGACTCCTATGGAGTACAGATGCGCACCACCCTGTTTAGGTAGCGATACAGAAGATATTCTGGTTAATTTATTGGGTTTAAATCTTGAAATAATTGATTTACTAGTTGAGAAGAAGATTGTAGGCGTAGGGATATAAAAGCTATTTCCCCAAATATAAATATAATTGATACATAACAAACGGAGACATCATGAATAAAATTAGACGGCAGATGTTAATTGGAAGCGCTATTGTTGGCGCCGGAATTGGATCAAATGTATTTGCAAACACTGGTTTTCCCACTAGAGCAGTAAAAGTCGTTATTCCATATCCCCCTGGCGGCCCAACAGATATTGTTGGCAGAATTGTTTGTACTCAGTTATCTGAAGTATTTAAGCAGCCCTTTACGATTGAAAATAAACCTGGCGCCAGTGGCATGATTGGAGCCGATCAGGTGGCAAAGGCGAATCCGGATGGCTATACGATTTTGATTAATGTTTCTGGGCAGCTAGTCAATCCATACCTGTACAAAAATATGACCCATAATCCAGCGAAAGACTTTGCGCCCATTACGAATTTGGCATCAACGCCAATACAGCTAATTACTAGCGCCAATTCTCCGATCAAAACAGTAAAAGAGCTTGTAGATTTGTGTAGAGCAGAGCCCGGTAAACACAGTTTTGCATCATCAAGCAATGGTACGCCAGGTCACCTTACGGGTGAGTTATTTAAAACACTGGCGAAATTAGATGTTACTCATATTCCATACAAGGGCAGTGCGCCAGCTGTCACAGATGTAATCGGTGGTCAAGTAACCTTTATGTTTGATTCAATGCCGTCCTCAATCGGATTAGTTACATCGGGAAAATTACGATCTTTAGGCGTGACCTCTGCCAAGAGGGTAGATGTATTACCTAACGTACCTACTTTTAGTGAAAGCGGTTATCCAGAATTAAATCTATCTACTTGGTACGGCATGTGGGCGCCAGCAGGAACGCCAGCAAGTATTATTCAGATACTTAATTCCGAAGTAGTCAAAGTCTTAGCAATGCCCGATACAAAAGATAGATTGGCAAAAGTGCAGGCTGCCGGAGTTGGGGATTCACCAGAAGCCTTTGCTGCTTTTTGTAAAGCAGAGTCGGATAAGTACGCAGCCATTATTAGGGGGGCAAAAATTACATTGCAGTAATACCAATGCAAATATTGAGCTAAGTTTATAACTATGTAGGTCGGCATCATCCTTGCTGTTACATTCGATGCGTGCTATTAGTCTGCAATATTATGTTGGCTTTTTAATGAACTAAAATCCCCAACTATCCCCTTTTTTATAAGAGATAGAAGTTCATCCTTAGTTAGGCCAGCAAGCTTGCTTAATATTTCTTCCGTATGAAACCCTGGCAATGGCGCAGGTACATTATAGTTTCCGGGCGTCTTGCTGAACTTGATTGGAAAGCCAGGCCCTGAAGCATTTACGGTGCTGTTGGATAATGGATTGTGTAAGGCGGTAATCATTTCCCTTTCTCTTAGTTGACGCCAATTAATTGCTTCCTCAATCGTTCTGACGGGTGAGCATGGGATTTTTTTTGAATTTAATGCGTTGATTGCGTCGTTGGTTGATTTAGTTATAGTCCATTCCGTAACAATGCCATCAACAGCTTGATTATTTTCTATCCTCCAGCCTATGCTCATCATATTTTGGTCGGCAATTAAATCTTTTCTTTGCAATACTTGAAGTAACTCCATCCAGTCTACATTTGTTGCCGCACCCAATGCAATCCAACTATCTTTTGTCTTATAAACATTAAATGGTGAAAACCGCATAATCCGATTACCTTGGCGCTGTGGAATTCCAAGCTCTTTGTAGCAATCAAATGGCTCATCAAATACCATCGAAAAAAGGCAATCTGCCATTGAAATGTCGATCTCTTGGCCCTGCCCAGTTTTCTCTTTATGCAGTAAAGCAGCCAAAATACCGAGGGCAGCATAGGATCCAGAAATTGCATCGGATATAGGCGATCCTGTTTTAGTGGGCGGTGATTGATCGTCGCCTGTAACGCTCATTAAGCCAACTGCAGCCTGCACCATCAAATCGTAGGCCTTTAGATTTTTATCAGAGCCAGTTGAGCCATAGCCGGTAAGTGAGCAGTAGATAATGGATGGATTAGATGCGCATAGATTTGAATAATCAGTCTTGAGGCGCGCAGCAACCCCTGCGCTAAAGTTATCAATTACAACATCTGCACTCTCAACGAGTTTCATAAAAATCGCATAACCTTCTGGATTTTTTAAATCAAGATTTATTGATTTTTTCCCTCTTGCTCTTTTTAAGTAAGCAAGGCCCATATCTGCATTTGTTTTTTTGTGAAATGAGATACCGTCCGGACCTGCAAATGGCGGGGAAAAAGCCGATGGATCACCAGTTTTTGGATCGTCGACCTTAATTACAGTTGCGCCCAATCCCGACAAAAGTAGGGTGGCTTGGGGGCCAGAAAAGAATCGGGTTAAATCGAGAATAATTACATTTTCAAGAATTTTTGACATAGATAGACTTAGCTAAAGTTAGGATAAGTCTATACAGCTCTGATTGAAAATGGTCATATTAATTTAGATTACGGGTATAACTTTATGGAATACAGGGCTATGCAATATGAATAATATTTGCGCCAGCCCATTTCTTATTTTGTACTAGTTCGCTTGCAATTCTCGGTAGCAGGACAGCAATGCATTGTGCCGCAGCACTCAGCGCAACCGTATTTGAGGTACAAAGTGAAACCGTTCGTTTCAGATTCGCCCCTCGAATGGAATATGCCACGCTTTTTCTACTCATTGGATTTCCAATAAAAGCCGATAAAGACAAAATGGTTGCTCCGAGTCCATCCTCAACCACTGCCTGTATTGTTGATAAAGAATCAAGCTCTGTTATTACCTGGAGATCTAAGCCGGCTTTTTTAAAGGCATGATCTATTAATTGCCTTGTCGAATTAGATTCGCCTGGCAGTACAAATTTTAACTTTGCAGCTGCGGTCATGCTAATTGTTTTCTGAGCATCTTTAATGGATAGCGCTTGTGCTGTTTGTAAAAAAAGCTCCTCTTCCAAAATGGGAGTGCGTATCAAGTTATAGCCTGAATTTTTATCTTTCTTCCCAGGCGCTCTATGGGGATTGTCAAAAAGTAAGCTCATTTCAATTCGACCTGTTGAAACAAGCTCTTCAAGATGGCCGCTTAGGCTTTCAACAATTTTTAATTGAATTTCTGGATATGTGTTTTGAGCCAGCTTAATTAAAGGACTGGCCAGTACGTTTGAAACGCTCGTTGGTATGCCGATAGAAACTACTCCCCGGGGATTCGATGATTGATTTTCAACCTCGAATTTGAGGTGTTCAATTTGCCTAATAATCGCCTGGGCATGGGCGTAGAGCGTTTTTCCAGCTTCCGTTGGCAATACGCCACGTACACTTCTAGATAGCAGTTGCGTATTTAATTCTTTTTCGAGATTACTAATTTGATTGCTAAGAGCGGGTTGGGCAATAAATAAATCCTTAGCCGCCTTTGAAAAGCTACTTAGTTCCACAATCCGGACAAAATATTTGAGTTGTCTAATCTCCATGAGCTGCCTAGGTATAGTTATTTATTTAGTATTGCTTGTATCCATAACGTATCACTATACCCCAATCGTTATCTTGTATTAGTCTAATGGGCGTGTTGGACCTATGATGGTTTGATTAGTTATAAATCCATTCAAGGTTGCTAAGCGATGATTCAATTGTACTTTTGGGCTACGCCTAACGCCTACAAAGTTTCAATTTTGTTAGAGGAGTTAGGTCTTCCATACGAGGTAATACCCATTCATATTGGGAAAGGGGATCAGTTTGCGGAAGGTTTTTTAAAGATATCGCCTAACAATAAAATTCCAGCAATTATTGATGAAGATGGACCAGATGGGGAGCCATATCCAGTTTTTGAATCTGGTGCGATATTGATCTATTTAGCAAACAAGGTAAATAGCGTACTCTTGCCTACTGAAGCAAAAAAGTACCATTTAGTTATGCAGTGGCTTATGTTTCAAATGGGAAGCATGGGACCGATGCTTGGCCAGGCACATCACTTTCGTAAATATGCTCCAGAAACCCTGCCTTATGCAATTGATCGCTATACAAAAGAAGCAACCAGACTCTACGGTGTAATGGATAAAAGGCTTTCTGAAGTGCAGTATTTTGCTGGAGATGCGTATTCAATAGCAGACATTGCCATTTACCCTTGGTTACGAGCCTACAAGCTACAAGGACAGAATCTGAGTGATTGGCCCAATATTCAACGGTGGTATTCAATGGTTCGAGAGCGTCCACAAGTTCAGAGGGGCTTAGGTGTTTTATCTGAAAAAGTGGATAAGAGTGGCGAAAAACCAAAAGATGATCACTGGGAAAATCTGTTTGGCAAAGGCCAATTTCGTGACTCTAGAAAAGAATTGGATCAGTAAACAATGAAAAGTGGCTTGCCGATGCTCAAGGGATATCGTGTTCTTGATTTAACCCAGATCGTTGCTGGACCAACATGCACGCGGATTATGGCTGAAATGGGAGCCGATGTTATAAAAGTAGAATTACCGCCGCTCGGAGATCGCACCCGCATCGGGGGGCTCAAATCAAGGGCGCCCGAAAATAAAAATTCCTCAAAAAGCACATACTATTTTCAACATAATCACTCAAAAAAAAGCATTGCCATTGATTTTAAAAGTCCAAGGGGGCAGTCCTTGCTGAAAGACCTGATTTCTAAGTGTGATGTTTTGGTTGAAAACTTTAGTCCTGGAGTGATGGCTCGAGCAGGGTTGGCTTACGCGGATTTAAAAGAAATTAATCCTGGGTTAATAATGTGCTCAATCTCAATGGCAGGTCAAGATGGACCGTTAAGTAGTAAGCCTGGATACGACTACATTGCTCAAGCGTATGCTGGTATTACCGATTTAATTGGTGAGCCTGATGACGATCCTGCACTCATCACAATGGCAATAGGGGATTCAGCTACGGGTTTAGCAGCCGCAATGGGAATCGGCTTTGCCTTATTACATCGAGAGCGAACAGGGCAGGGGCAATATTTAGAAGCAACCTTGCTTGATACCTATTTTCAGATGCATGAGGTGAATGTACCTAGAGTTTCTTTACGAAAGGGTTATCAGCCCAAGCGAACGGGCAGTCAGCATCCCGATGGAGGGCCAACTGGAATTTTTAAGTGTGGCGATGGCACCTATTTATCGATGGCACTTTTACCCCATCAGTGGAATTTATTCTGTGAGGCAGTAAATAGAAATGATTTATTAACTGATATTCGGTTTACTACCGCAGCATTGCGGCGGGATAACAATGCGGCATTAAAAGCTATTTTTGAAGATTGGCTTACAACGTTTAAAAAAAGAAATGAAGCCATCACGGTTTTAGATCAATTTCGAATTCCGTGTGCACCGGTCCTCACTCTTAATGAGGCTATTTCACATCCCCATTTAAGAGAGCGGGGAACCGTGCGTAGTGTTCACGATGATGTTTTAGGAGACTTTGATATACCAGGCATGCCAGTGAAATTTTCTGAATGGAGTGAAAGTACTGATTTAACGGCAGCAGCATTGGGCGAACATAACGCCGAAGTATTAAAAGAGTATCTAGGTTTAAGTGATGACGAAATAAAGCAGTTATATACAAATAATATTTTAATTGAAGAAGCTCATTTAAAAGTTTAGATATAAATAACGAACGGGAGAATTACCATGAAAAGAATTATTGTTACCGTAGCAGCCCTTGTAATGGTTAGCAGTTTAGCCACTGCAAATACTTTTCCAAATAAACCAATCACCTTAATTGTTCCATTTTCGGCTGGGGGCCCGACCGACGTTGTTGCTAGAAATCTTGCGATTGCAATGAGTAAGAATTTGAATCAAACGGTCATTGTGGAGAACAGGGCGAGTGCAGGCGGGATTGTTGGCTCTGAAGCAGTCATCCGGGCGCCATCCGATGGCTACACATTACTAATACACAATATTGGAATGTCGACACTGCCATCATTATCAAAAAATTTACGATTTGACCCACGAAAAGATTTTTCTTACATTGGTGAGGTGGTAGACGTCCCTATGGTTTTGACGGGAAAGAAAGATTTGCCGCCAAATACCTTCCAAGAATTAGTGCCTTATTTAAAGGCAAATCAAAAAACAATTAATTTAAGTAATGCAGGAATAGGTACTGCGTCCCATTTGTGCGGCCTACTTTTGATGTCCCGCTTGGATCTTGCCTTGACTTCAGTTTCATATAAAGGAGCTGCACCCGCTATGACCGATTTGCAAGGTGGTCAAGTTGATTTACTGTGTGATCAGATTACTACGACACTACAGCCCATTAATAACAATCGAATAAAGCCCTACGGCTCAACGACTAAAAAAAGATTGGCTGCGCTTCCTTCGGTTCCAACGCTATCAGAACAAGGTTTAACTGATTTTGAAATTACCGTGTGGCACGGCGTTTATGCTCCAAAGAGCGTGCCCAAAGCCATATCAGAAAAGTTAGTGACTTCCCTTAAGGCGGCTCTTAATGATCCCACTTTTAAAGAAAATATGACGAAGTTAGGTGCGATTCCGGTTGATGATGAGCGTGCATCTCCACAGGGGCTGGCTAAAAAACTGAATGATCAAATCAATATCTGGACGCCGGTTATTCAAAAGGCAGAAGTGTACTTGCAATAATCCGAAAGCACTTTAGGAACTCATATGCTCAAACGGAATCTAGACATGTATTGGGATGTTGGTAGTACCAATACATACTTTGCCTTAAAGCTAATTAAACCAATTCTTGTTAGGAATAATGTTGAATTAGTTCTGCACCCATTTAACTTGGGCTATGTATTTAGAAACAATAACTATGAGTTAATGAAGGAGCCAAAAGCGAAATTACGCAATCGGAAGCAGGATTTAATGCGATGGGCAAAGAAGTATGACTTGCCTTTTTCGATTCCGCGTGAGTTTCCCATCAAGTCAAGTCGAGTTTTGCGCGGCTCATTGGTGATGCGTCGATTTGGGCTAGAGGTTTCGTTTGTTGAAAAAATAATGGATCGATACTGGGAGCAGGGCGATGCATCAATTTCTGAATATGCTGGGATCCGATCTACTGTCTTAGAACTCGGGATAGATCCGGATGAATTTGAGGCCTTGAGCGCCAGTGATGAAATAGGTGCCGAGTTGGCAAAAAGTACGGATGAAGGTGTGGAACTGGGCGTATTTGGCGTGCCAATGATAATTATTGGAGATCAATTATTTTGGGGCAAAGACAGGATGGAGTTTGTAGAGGATGAACTTAGGGTGACTCTAACTTGATAATTGCATAAATTGGTGCTTTTTCTTTTGCTTGTCCAATCAGCAATTGATGTCTGTACTGATTTTTATCAATTAGCGCCAATCTAGTTTGATGGGCTTTACCATGCAACATCACTCGGGCGATGACGTCTTAACCATTGCCACCATCCAGATCTGCTGGGATTCCGATCGGTTCGATTTTGTAAGGGTTGGCATCAAACCGTCTAAGCAGTATATTTCAGAAGAGACGCACGGCTTTATTGATTTGGCATAAGAATGGCGTATTCGGTAGCTAATCAAAGAAGTAGAAGACTATCAAGAAATCCTCTCTTTTGGATTGGTACTGAAAATCAGGTCAGTTCACATTTTTGCATGCAGAGCGCTGACTAGACTGTGATTTTGAAATGCTCCATCCCGCTCTCTGTCCAATGCACACCACTACGTTCTTCAACCTTGAACCAGTGCGCAGCATCTGAATCCGATGGCTCGGATGCAATCGTAGTAATGGCGTGCTGACCTTGATGGCTGGCACGCGTATGCGGCGCGCCGTAGTACATGCTAGGGGATTGGTCGTCGCTGGAATACCGAAAGGCCCAGATATCTCGCCCGTTGGTTAGGGCGCAGGAAATCCGCATCGGTTCGTCTGCGTGGTGCTTATCCATGATTTTTGCAACATCGTGCATCGTCGCTTGAATGGCCGCAATCGGGTCGTGAATCAATCCCTTACTCAGCGCTACTAAAAACAGGGCTTCACTGTCTGTAGTGCCTTCTCTGTGTGGGTAGTGTGCGTTGTCGATCAGGTCTTCTACATCTTTACGGCAGTCATGCCAGTTGCCAATCTTGCCGTTGTGCATGAAGGTCCAGTTTTGCCACGTAAATGGATGGCAGTTGCTTCTGTTGACCGCAGTGCCCGTGGTAGCGCGCACATGGGCAAAAAATAGTTTAGTTTGGATATGCGCCGCTAGGGAGCGCAGGTTACTGTCGTTCCAAGCAGGCAGGATGTCTTTAAATAGCCCTGGTGCGGTACGATTGTTGTACCAAGCAACACCAAAACCATCGCCATTCGTAACCCAGGCAGACT
>Ga0209550_10006196_pt1 | contig 11169 bp, 8 predicted proteins | sample LauGreSuBDMM15SN_2_FD_187567 | JGI IMG/M metagenome (GOLD analysis project Ga0209550, IMG submission 187567) | Freshwater lake microbial communities from Lake Michigan, USA - Su13.BD.MM15.SN (SPAdes) (version 5) | ecosystem: Environmental > Aquatic > Freshwater > Lake | place: Lake Michigan, USA... | reverse complement strand
CTATCTTGTTCTTCTTTTATTCGTTTTTTTTCTTTTTCTTTTTCTAATCGTTTTTCTTCTTTTTCTAATCGTTTTTCTTCTTTTTCTAATTGTTTTGTATTTGTAAATAATAATTTTTTTATTTTCAATAAAAATTCATCAAACGATGATGATACGTCATATTTTTTATTATTAATTTGTATTTTTGTATCCAGATTTTTATAAAAAAAAGAGTCTAATTTTAACAAGGCGTCAAATGATAATGAAGTAAGATTTTTTTCATCTTCTGACAAAAATGGTATAGAGAGTTCTAAATTTCCTATTAATAATTCTGTATCTTCATCTTTATCTTTCTCATTTTTTATTTGGTTTAAAAGATGTGTTAAACTATTTTTAATATCTGCATCTGTTATACTATTTATATCCTTCAAAGTATTCAAAGAATTAAAAAAATACCAAACTTTATGATATATTGACATTTATGTATTAGTTATAATTATATAATTAATACCTAAATTTATTTACCATTTATTTTTACACATTTTTTTAGAGTATATATCATTATTTTCTTTTTATTCTTTCTCTTTAGTGTTTTTTTGTTTTTATTTAGATGTTTATTATAATGAAGATTACCGCCTTGTTTATTTGGTGTTCCATTTTTATTTGAACCGAAATATGAAAATAAAGAATTTAGATATTTATTTTTTACTTTATTTTCTTTTCTATTATTTTCACTATTGAGAATTCTTAATACAGATGGTTTTAATTTATCGTTTACTATAAAATTCCCATTTTTATCAAACACATCTTTTACACTGACATTAATATAACCATTTTTAAATGAAAATCCTATTTTTGCATTTGTTACTACTTCAATATTTTCTGCTTCATCATAATTATTGTCATTTCTCTTTATTTCACTAATAACATCATTATATGCACTTTGATCTTTTTCTATTGCTTTATCTTTATATTGAAAAAATCTTCTCATTTATGTATTAGTTAGAACTATATAATTAATACCTAAATATATTTATCATTAAATTTTACCCATTTTGTTATGGTGTATACGTTTTGATTTTTTATGTTTTCTTCTATTTCTTCTCATCTTCATTGTTTTTTTATAACCACCGACTATTTTGGGTTCCTGTGCCTGGGTGTTTCCGGATATTAATTCTATAATTTTTTCTTTAGTTTCACCCACTTGTACTTTTGAGTTTCCTATCATAACAGAATGTACATCAATAGTTATATTCTTGTTTTCATCTACAGATAAAATTAATTCTACATTTGAATTTGGTGTCGTTGGCTTGTCTTTATTCGAGTTTGCGGGATTATTATTATTAATTGTAGGATCATTAACAGGAGAAACAGTTTTTGCAATTTGTAAATCTTTTAATCTTTTCATATCTAAACCATAGGCTGCCGCTTTGTTTTCAAAAAAATTAACTAGTGGTCCAACGCTCACTCCTAACGGTTTTCCTCCATAACTATAATTATAACCTCCTTGGTTACCATTACCTCCTAGGCTACCTCCTGTATTCATATCGTCTTTTTGCATTTCTGCTAAAATCGGGGTTAACTCTGTTTGATTTTCTGTAGATAAATTTTTCATATTGCTTTCAACTGCTTTTGTTATTTTTTGATGGTCATTTGTAGTTTTCAATACAGCATTAAACAATAGATCCATTGCTTTTTTGTCTGATGGTGGTAATGTTGACATTATTATATAATTAATATATATATTTTTTAGTATAAGGTATAATAAATTTACCTAAATATAAAAAAATAGTTAGTTCGTATCATTCCCATCTATCCCCACTCAAAAAATTGACATTATTTCTAAATTATATTAACTATACATATAAAAGTATTTTCATGTGAAAATGACAGAATTGCGTAATTATGTTCCAAAATATTTATCTTTTTGCAAACAACAACACATAACTATCCAATCTCATCAATTATATGGGATATTATGGTGTCTTCAAAAAGAAAAGAAATCCATGGGTGGTGTATTAGCAGATGAAATGGGGTTAGGAAAAACGATTATAATGATAGGAATTCTGTTCTTGAATCCGAAAAGAAAGACGCTGATCATACTTCCTCCCATATTAATCCAACAATGGTATTCGGAATTAGAGAGAATTTGTGGACATAAAGCTATTATCTATTACGGAAAAAAAAAGGAACTTGTTTATAAATATATCTTAGAAAATGCAATGATCGTTCTAACCTCTTATGAAACTCTGCTAAAAGATACTATATTATCCACTATAGAATGGAATCGTATTATTTGTGACGAAGCACATCATTTACGAAATGATAAAACGAAAAAATATCTAAAAATAAAAGAACTAAAAACGAAAATAGTGTGGTGTATTACTGGAACACCCATCCATAATTCATCTAAAGATCTGGTTTCTTTATTCTCTCTTTGTAATATTGAAAAACCGAATTGGAAAACACATTTTCTACAAAGATTCCGTAAAGATATCCAATCATTGCATCCTATCTATAAAAAAGAATCTGCTTATTTAATTGAATGGAAAAATAGAAAAGAGAGAAATATTGCTAAAGATATTCATTCGAGTATTTCTTGTCTCGGATTTCCAGAACAAGAACAAGAATCTTTTTGGGAAAAAACAAAAACATGTTCGATTGTTTCTATGATTCGTGCTTCGCAAGCTTGTATTTTCTCAAAAATGATTGAAATACCAATAAAAAAAAAAGATCCAGAAGATATTCCCAGTGAATATTTAGACGTATTTGATCATTCTATTTCTAGTAAAATTCAAACAGTCATTTCGCATATTCTAGAGAGAAAGAAAAATGGTAATGGCAAAATCCTCTTTTGTCATTATCGTCTTGAAATCAAAAGAATCACTGAAATACTAGAAAACAATGGAGTGGAATGGGTAGGTAATTGGAAAGCGTATCAAAATATAGAAAAAGAAAAAATACAAACTCCGATTTTAATCATGCAAATTCGATCTGGTTGTGAAGGATTGAATTTACAAGCGGCTTTTTCAGAAGTGTATTTTGTCAGTCCTAATTGGAATCCTGCATTAGAATCCCAGGCAATCGGTCGATGTTTTCGTAACGGTCAGAAAAAAAAAGTAGAAGTGTTTCGTTTCTATATGAATAGTGTAGATAGCCCTGTAAATAATGCTGTATATAAAGAAGAAATTCAAAAATATAAATCAATAATGCATAACTTACCTTTTGATATAACTCGATATATTTGTGAATTTTTGGATCCGTTAGAAATGACCAAACGTCACAAATATAGTTTAGATAAATATATTCATATGAGACAAGAAAAAAAGAAAGAAAAAATCGAGGAATTTTTGAGAGAACTTAGATAGATTATATTTATGTTTAATGTGCGTGTATATTTGTATATATTTTTTTTCGAATAGTTAATCCATATTTACAGAATCCATAATTTTATAAGAAAGCCCGTAATTTTTGGCATTTTCCCAAATTCCAGATATTTTCAATGCGAAATCCTTACTTTGTTGTAAGAATTTAGTTTCTTTATATATCTTAAAAAACCCCATTTTTAAAGAATTATTCAAAGAATAAATCGGACTTTTTGTATTATCGGAAGGATGATATTTCGATAAGATCGAATGTTCCAATACTTCTATTTTCTGAATCAAATCGATATGTTCATTTACTGAAAAGAAAATGGTATGTTTTTGTCCCATCATAGGATTTATTTTCACATTCTGCACCGCAATTGGAAAATCAAGATATATTCCGTTAATAGTAAACCATTCATTCATGAACATCAATTTAGTAAACATTCCATCCATTAATATATTTTTTTTACTATCCAATAAATAAATATTTTCATCGGATACATCAGATAAAGGCAATATTAATACATTCATTTCTTCTTATTAATGATAAATCTGAAAATGTTTTCATATTTTTTTCCTATAGATAAAATCCAGTTTTTTTTGTAAAAACATATTATAAACAGAATACAATGTCAAGTTTAGCAGAAAAACCTTATTTCCCATGGAAAGGAAAAACGTTCTCTCAAATCACCGCAACTTTAAGTAGAAATGGATATTCTTCCGTAAATATCACTCCTAAACTAGGTTTAAAAGCAGGACCAATTAAATTATACCGTAAAGAAATTGCATCAATACCGCTAAATAAGTGTAACCCTCGCACTTCCGTGCAAGTATTCGATTTTGAAACTCCTGGAAATAATATCGTGAATTCTAAAATATCCGATATTAGTGGATACGGTATTCCAAATACAGTGGATCCAACACTACCAAATATTTTAGGAGAATATCCAGGATCAGCATGTGATACTTGTTTTACAAAAACATATTTAGAAACCCGTTGTTTGTCTGCAGAAAACAATGCACTTCGTAGAGTTCGTAGTTCTGGAATTATTAAACGTTCATTCAATACCAATAGAAATATCAATAATTTGAAATATTATACAAATACGAACCAATATTTAAATAGTCGAAATAAAAAATACGAACAAAACGATTTCCATTTCTTACGTGTAGGGGATACAACCTCTATCCCAGGATCTGCAGCAGCAACTTCCAATGTGTATGCATCTAATACAGTAGCGAATTGCGTTTCTGCAGATGGTAATCCATTAATCTCTGCATATGTTCCTGTTTATTATAAACCTAGTAATTCGAAATTTTCAAATCAAGGTGGCGTTTCTGCAAGTTCTCAAATCCAACGTTTGAAATACGACACGATTACAGATGCAGGCTCTAAATTACAGACTACATTCGGAAAAGAAACTGCGAATGCATTAGCATATAGCACTACTGATAGTTCTATTTATAGTTTGAAAAATAAAGTCGGATTTCCAAATAAGAAAACGCCAGTATTTAGTAAAGTAACAGGCGAATTGTGTAATTAAATAACCTACATAATAAATGGAATTTTATGTTTACTTAACCATTCTGCACATTTTTGAACATTCGATTTACTATAATACTGGATCTTATCCTGTTTGAATTTATTACCTACTATTAATAAGATAGCATGTATCTGTTCTAATTGCACCTGGCCAAATATATTATTGATTTCTTCTAATTTATTTACAAAGAAAAAAGGAATAGGAACTGATAAAATACGATAAATAGGTTCTTTTATAGTAGAAACGCTTTTATATAATTGCATGATTTTATCCATATAATTTACAGAAGAAGAAGGAGGACAAAACCCTTTACAAACCAAATACTTTTCAGATTTACTTATATCCATGATCGTTGGTTTTATAAAATACGTTTTATGGTAAAACGAAGAAATAAAATAAATAATATCCATCATAATTGGTGTATAACAATTCCCTATTTTCCAAAGTAACACACCATTTGTTGCTTGATATGTTATTATTGTGCATAAACGAATCAACATATGTTTCATATCGCTCATATATTCTGCGAAAATAATATGCATTTTTTGAAATAAATTGGAAAATTGGAAAATGGCTAAATCACAATTATTAATATCATTTCTTCCAAGAAATTTTCTCGTATGTAAAATCGCGTTGGAATTAGATCCTAAATTCAATATTTGAATATTTTTTGCTACATAATAATCAAGATAAGAATTGATACGCATAGTATACATAATTTCAGTGATTTCGTAATAACTATCATCTGGACCATTGGCTAAAATCCCTTTTTGATATACATGTAATTCTTTTTGAAGTTGGTTATATTCTTGAGGATTGATTCGAGTTTGATTCACGAGTTCATAGAAATATCTGGTTAGAGAAGGAGATATAGTAGAAATGGATTCTTTGGTTTGTATGTGAATATCACAAGTATTGGCTTTTGGAAATAAATAATAAGACATTGATTTTTATTTGTTTATTTTTTCGTTAAAAATATAAATAAAAAGTATTTATATTTTTTTAGATTGTCTAGTTTTATTTATTTAGCAGTCACAATTTTGGTTTTTGGAGCTTGCATTTTCTTCAATACTTCGATTTGTTTTGAAATCGGATATTTACGCATCTTTTCTTGCACTTCTGGTTTCAAACGATTAAAAACCGCTTCCCATTCTCCTAATTCAAATTCAGGAATTTCTTCTTTGATTGGTTTATAATTCTCCAAAGATAATACTATACGTTTACCAATCACTTTTTTGGCTTTTGTGGTATCTTTTGTGTCTGCTTTATCTTCCTCTTCCTCCATTTCGTCGGAAACATTTTGTTTCCATAAATGTTCTAATTGTTCTAGAGTAACATTTCGAACTTTCTTATAAATAAAATAATTATTGAAAAACGATATGGTTTTTTCTTCTTTAGACATATTCATTGCTTGTCCATAATATAAATTTCGATTCTCTCGCACTTCTTTTTCCATATTGCGAAATAGTTGTTCAAAAGAACCATTGGTATCTATTACATTCATAGATAACATTTCGTTTTTAGATAAAGGAACAAATCCATAATCTTCCATTAATCGGGTAAAATAAGAGAAATTTACTAAATATTCTCGGAACGTTTTATTAATACTTTCTTGAAACACATTTACTGCTAATCCGATACTTTTTTCATTTTGTGGAAAATTCTCGATTTGATTCGAATAATCTCTCGTAATTTCGAAAATCTTTTTTCCATTTTTATCTAAACGAATCGATTCGCCTTGTTTTTTCTTTTTAAGAGCATCGAAAATACGTTGACCATTATAACAAGTTCCAACGAAATATCCAGCAAGACGGGTGCATTCGCACAAATTTCGTAAGAAAGAATGTAAAGTAGCTTTGTTTTCAAAGAAATAATGCATGGCGAATTGACAAGAACTAATATGAAATCCATCTCTCGCAATTCCGACATATTCTTTAGCAACATTCCCTTTTCCATTTCCGAAAATAGATTTAGAAATATCTTTTTCTTGGTTGGTATAAAATGCTTTTTGGGTATGTCGTATATTTTGACCACTATTTCCATGCACGAATATAGCACGTGGAGGTAGTTTAGGATTCTTTATTTTTTCAGTAAGATATCGTGCACATGCTCCATCTTTAGTATTCATAATATTATCTTTCGAAATATCTACTCCAAAAACAAACGAAATTTTAGAAGTTTTCCATTTAAATAAATCCCCTGCTTTTCCAACTGCATAATCCATTAATAGAATATCAGATACATGTGTTTTTTCCAATAAATATTTAGCCACTTTTTGAATAATATATAATTTCACAAATAAATTATGGAAATCTTTGAGAGGTTGAGTTTCCATGGAATCTTTATCCATTCGATTATAATACACGGTATCGTCTAATAAATTTTCGCTCGATTCTTCTTGTCCCATGATCATTTTTTCTGTAATTGGAAAATGAATGGAATGCCAATTATCATTTGCAACGGAGAAATGGTTTCCGAAATTATTTTTATTTTCTCTTAATTCACTGGTTTTATCATAACGAACACGTAAAGGAACCCATCTCCAAGCACTTTCGGTTTCTTTGTTTTCATCACTACGATCATAACTAAATTCGACAATAGTATCTTCTTGAAAAACATCATTTTCTAATGTTCGCATAAACATATTTTCAGAATTCACAGGATCTTTTTGTAAAATAATATTACAGAAACACGCTTCTGGATCGTAAGGAGAAGTAGGTTGAAAAGGGACTGGTTGGTATCCTTTACCATATACAATAGTATCCTCATCATTATTTACATCTTGTGAAAATCGGTTAAATAACATATCATTGAAAGCATTTACGAATTTATCTTTTTTAGCATCGAAGCCACATTTTAGAACTAAAGTTTTATATTGTAAAATAGTAGAAATTTCATTATGTTCATCGGTTAAAATCTTATTACGAATAAAATCTTTTCCGAATTCATCTTTTTTGGTAGTTACTAGAAAATCAATGGTATTATAATGTGGGGGTTTCCATTTGAAAGAACGATTCCATTTCACCCTCCTTAATTCGCTTGCTTTTCCAGGCATATCTGCACCAACTCCTAAATGCATAGGAGTGAAAATAAGACCATCGATTTCATATTCATACATTTCTCTCCTTGTCCAAATCATTTCTACTCCTTCAAAAATAGTCTTTTCTTCTATTATATCTTCCACTTCACCTTCTTCCAATTCTTTTTTTAAGGATTCAGATCCACTTTTAAAAGATTCCATTCCTTTATAAAAGGTTTTACATCGAACTTGAAATAAACAAGCTTGTTTTTCCACAATAGATTGAACATGTAATTTAGAAACAAATTTTTCCAATAAAGATAATCTATACTGATCTTCATCTATTATTAGATTCGCACAAAAAGGCAATTCTCTCACACTTGCATTTTTTCTAGATCCAATGAAATAAATATCGAAAGCCGCAAATAAATGCAAGAATGTTCTTTCTACTGAAACATGATTTCGTTTTCCATAATCAATATATTCACCATCTAATAAACTATCAAAACATTCTTTTACTTCTGTTTTTGCACCTGTAAACATGACTTTTAAATTATTATTAATCAAATATAGTTTTCCTTTTTTAGAAATATACAATAAAGCACGTTGACCATCTGCTTTTTCGGTAACCGTATAATCGATTGCAATATTCGGAGAATTTGTATTTAAAGAAGGGATAATATGTTCCATTTGTAAAGTGACAGAAGAAGGACCGATAAAATAAGGAAACGGGTATTTATCATGTGTATCTTCGTCTACTTTTCCAGCCACCCATTTTTCGCCATGCATACGACGCATATATTCATGGAGAATTTCTTCTTGTTCCAAATAAGAAATCGGATATGGAGTGCCTTGTAATCCAGAAAGAACGGTTCGAATGGTTTGACGTATTTGTTTCATGATTTCTTGAACCATATCTGGAATCGATTTTTTCTTGGAATCGACCATGATAGTAATCAAATCGTTATCTAATTCCAATTCAATTTCATATGTTTCTGGATTCACAAAAACACCAGCTTCCTGAATGGTTTGGTAAGGGATTGGTATTTTTTTCATTTTACCATTGGCTTCTTTTTTAGTATAAGTTCTATTACTTTTTACAATACTAATATCTACTGCAACTACACTACCAGGTAAAGTAAATCGAACACGATTAATCGAACGGAAATTTTTAGAAGAAGGGTTCCAATCATTCATTATTTTACGAATGGTTTCATTTTCACTAGTGATTGGAAAGACCAATTCGTTCTGAGAAGAAATACGAAAATTGAAATCTTTATAATCGATAAAAGGCATATTTTTTCCATTAATAAAAGGACCGATGGCACGAGGTGCAGGTTTTTTTTGTGTGAATTTTAATTTTTTATTTGCTGCAGACGTATTTTTCAATGCTTCTAAACTATTTGTTTTACAATAAATTTCAATCATATCTGCACCTACAATTTCTAGACGAATATTAGACATTGTATATTCTGAGGGACGGCGTTTAAAAGAGGTAGCGCCTCCAATATGAAACACATTTTCATCTGCTTCTTCTTCATCTAAATTACGTTGAGCAATACTCTTATCGTAAAATTGAGTAGAAATACGCAGTAATTGAGAGCCGTCGATATTTTTACTAGACCATTTATTACGAAATAGTTCTCGAACTACATTATCATAATCGGTTTTAGAAATAGGATTGGTAATACCGAATCTTATTTCAAATTCAGGAATACCTAGACGAATATTTTGAGATAATTTAATGGTGCTACAACTTTCTAAATAATCTTTTACTGCATTTTCAAATAATTGTTGTTCCGACATACTATATTATACGACTAAAATAAATAGGTTATATATGTTAATAATATATATATAACTTATTTTTCATTCAATTTTATAACAAAATATTTTCCTTTATAACAAAAATTTTCCCCAAGACATTCCTCTACCAGGAATATAATCTTTGCGTTTTATTTCTACCACATTTTTTTGTTCTATTTTTTCCATCCAAACTTTAGCTGGCCCTGGATTCCATCCACTTGTATATACAGTATCGTCCATAATAATAATGGTATCTTTATGTGCTAAATGAAAACAATTTTCAATGTCTTTTTTGGCAATATCATAGTCATGTGCACCATCAATAAATATAACGTCAAACTTTGTATTTGGGTTTTTGTATACAAATAAAGGAACAGTAGATCTACTATCTCCTAGAATTAAGGTATGTCTATCTGGAAAAGTATTGTCAATATATTCTTTAGCAGTTAATACATAATCATGTGAACCTAAATCAAAAGATGTTAATGATAATTCTGGATTATTCTGTAAAAAAATTTCTGCACTATGTCCAGCATTAAACCCAATTTCCATCATATTGATTTTTCCATTTTGTGTTATTTCTATCAAATCTTTTACTTGACCTGATACCTGTTGACTATATCCTTCAAATATATGAAATCCTTTATTATTTAAAAAACTAGTAATAGACATCATTATACCAATATACAAAAAAATTATTTATATTATTATTTATAATAAAATTACTTACTTATTATCTTCAGATTCAGATAAATACATTAAAATATGATTATACAATTCTTGTTTAGAATATACTTCCTCTCTTTTTTTATCTAGAAAAACGGTTTTTTCAGCAATGGATTCTAAATCTGGTTTTAAATAAGTAGAAATACCTTTCAATGGTTTTGCATAATGTTCTATACAAAAATAATTATCTCGTATTTCTTCCAAGGATTGAACGGTAATTCCGATATCAATGAAAAATGCATTAGAAGTAAATTTAGGAGTATGTAAAGGATTTTTATATAAAACAATCGCATCTTTTTTTCCTTCTTCTAGACATGCAAAATACAAATAAGTATGTTTTACAATATCAATAATATAAATATCACTTTTATAATAAGCACACATCCCAATGAGTCCAGAATTCACCATTCTAGGTAAAGACGTTAAATCTGAAACCATTTCTGAGCACATTATTCTGGTTAATTTATAATTCGTTTTTAAATGATTCGATCCTTTGGAAATAACAAAATCCGCAATATTTTGTTTTTCTTTTACTTCTAATTTACCGTAATTATATTTATTACGTAGATATTCATTATAACCATACTGTGCGATGAAAATAGACCAAAACAATCCATCTTGAACATGAGTGGCTTTTAAACATTGGTTTTCTATTTTATGTAAAATATCTACTTTTGGATAAATAATTTCTTTCTCAATGTCATTGATAGGTATACATTCTTCTATA
>Ga0209550_10006195_pt1 | contig 11170 bp, 7 predicted proteins | sample LauGreSuBDMM15SN_2_FD_187567 | JGI IMG/M metagenome (GOLD analysis project Ga0209550, IMG submission 187567) | Freshwater lake microbial communities from Lake Michigan, USA - Su13.BD.MM15.SN (SPAdes) (version 5) | ecosystem: Environmental > Aquatic > Freshwater > Lake | place: Lake Michigan, USA... | reverse complement strand
ACCCCACTAGGTGTGCCCGCATGCGCCAGGCCGCTCGGCATGCATAGGGGGCTCTTTATATGATTATATCCGGCCGCGGGCCGAACGCACGTACTCCGAAACTTCCCGTGCTCCGTGACCAGCCGTGGCCCCCTGCTTGGAAAACACACAATCTCAAAACCACACATAGCCTGTGCCCAGTTGTTTCCTTTTTGGACTACTTCACCGCATTCCGACGCTCGCGCGAACCGAGCAATACCAAGCTCTTGATGTCGCTCGCAGCCTTCCCGCTCGCGCCGGCGCTCACGGAGGCGTTCAACGCGAAAGTAGCGCGCGCGCTCAAGGTGGGCATTGCGAGCGAGACCTTCGTCCTCGAGCAGCAGTTTCCAGCCAACGCCGGCGCCGAGGCGGCCGACTTTGCCGCCATCAAGGCCACGCTCACCGCCACCCAGCCGTGCTACGTGCTCTTCCGCTCGGATGCGGGCGAGTGGGCGCTGATGGCGTACGTGCCCGACGACGGACCGGTCAAGCAGAAGATGCTCTACTCGTCCGCCAAGGCCACGCTGCTTCGCGAGCTCGGCGGCTCCGAGCAGCTGCCAAAGGAGGTGCACTGGTCGAGCCTGGACGAAGTCGCGCTCGCCGAGGAGCAGAGCGCGACCGCGCGCGCCGCCGAGCTCGAGTCGGCCATGACCGCGGTCGAGAAGCTGAAGATCGAGGGCGCCCGGCTGGAGGCAATCGAGGCGGCGGGCGAGAAGATGAGCTCGGTCGTGGGCCTCTCGTTCCCAATGACTGAGCCAGCCAAAGCTGGGCTGAGTGCCTTCGTCGCGGGCACGACCGGCGTGCTCTTGCTCGCCATCGACAAGGAAACGATCGTGTGCAAGGCCTCCGCGCCCGCGGGCACGCCCCAGGACGTCGCCGCGCTGCTGCCCGCCGCCGAGCCGTGCTACTGCTTGTACCGGTGGAAGCACGATCGCGAGGGTGTGAGCGCAACGGCGGTCCTCTTCGCCTATTTCTGCCCTGACGAAGCGCCCGTGCGCCTCAAGATGCTCCACGCGTCCACCAAGGGCGCCATGCTTCAGTCGCTGCCCAGCCTCGGCGTCGAGGTGACCAAGAGTATTGAGGGCCTTGAGGTGTCAGAGCTCACCGATGCGGAGCTGATGACTCTGGTCTACGGCACACAGCGGGAGGTCGCCGCGACGATCACCAAGGCGGCGCCCAAGGGTGGCCGCCGCCTCATCAAGAAGAAGTCGTCCGAGGACACCGCGGTCGATCTGGAATAGGAATTCGTGCCCGTCTCGCAGCCGTTGAGTGCCTTGGCTTTGGCGGGGCGCAATGCACCGCCTCCGCCGCCGCCACACCCTCATGGCTCTCTCCCTCCGTCAGCAGTGGCGTTGGGCGCATTGGGAATGAGTATCGCCGCAGCCGCCGCGGCCCGGCGTCCTGTCCACGATCCGAGCAACGCACCAACCCTGACGCCCAAAGGCTGCACGGCGGGCACGAACCCATTTGACACGCGATTCACACAAATCCTCAACGCGAGCAACCGCGCGGCGCCCAAAGCGCCGCCCCAGGCGTGGGGCGGGCTAGGTGCCCCCAAGAATTCGGCAGAGGCAGGCGGGCTCCGTGCTTTGGGCGCCGCCGCCGCGGCGGCGGCGGTCTCGAAACCCCGAGCGCCGGTCTTGCAAGGGGCTGGAAAGGTCTCGAAACGTGGTCGATTCTGTGCCGTGTGTGGTCGATACTGTGCCGACGAGACTGTGCCGTGTACCGCGTGCGGTTGGCTATACGCGGCACCCGAGTTGCGGCCCACAGCTCCTGCGCCTGCGCCTGCGCCTGCGCCTGCGCCTGCTCCTGCGCCCGCGGTCCACTGCTCCAGTGATAGGCCCGAGTTGGAATATCTGTGAAGCCGTGCCTTTAAATAAATTTTCAAGAACATACGGTTACGTTCATACTTCTTCGCGGATAATCCTGAGTTCCCATGCGAGTATGAACAGCAAGTTCACAGCCAATGGTTCACACCGCGTCCCGTCGATCCACACAGAAAATGCGCTGCTCACAGTGTGGCCTCTTACAGCCAGCAGCTAGCTACAGCAAGCGGCAACATGCGAGTGCGAAGCTTGCGCGATGCCGGGCTTGCGTTGCCACTGATGTGCAGGCGGAAGTCAGCCAAGCGCAGGAGCGATCAAGCCAGCTGAAAGATGACATTCAGGCACGGACGGCAGCGTTTTGCAGCGTCTGCAAGCGCAGCATAAGTGCCACGTGCTTCTCACGTACGCAGCTCATACAGAAGACGGATGCCACGCGCCGCTGTCTCGAGTGCGCCAGCGCTGCGACCGCGATCAGCAATCATGCCGCTCTGGCCATTCCTTCGCCCGAAGAGGCGGCACTGCCACTTCCGCGAGCTTGTACGGCGGTGGTACCGTTGCCCTACGTGGAGGTCGCACGCTATCAGGCGTGCAAGCGACTCCGCCGGCGATTCTACAGTTTGTGCTTGGAAATTGGCGGTGGCGCGCCGCCGGTTATGGCGTTTGACCGCTGGGTGGCGCGCTGCAAGCTGGAGCGCGAGGAAGCTGCTATGCAAGCGGCGAGCGCCGGCAGCGCTGTCGTCGAGCCGCTGCTGCCCGTGCCCGATGCTGCGCCGCGCGCCGCCGAGGGCCTCATCAAGGATCTGCGCCGCACCGGCGTCCTCAGCGCCGAGCAGGCGGCCAAAATCTGCTCCAAACTCGCGACCGTTGCCAACAAGTCGCTAACTGCGCTCGCTGCAGTGGAGGGCGATGCGGAGGGCGGCGCGGACGTGCAAGTGCAAGAGCGCGGTGCGACGCTGCGCCTCTCGCTGCGCGGCGCGCCCAAGCTCTTTGTCGAGGTGCAGCGCTCGCATTTTGAGAAGCTCCGTTTCCTCCACGCACGTCATTCGCGCCGTCTCGCCGCCACGGAGTCCCCCTCCGCCCCGGCCCTCGGCGCGATCGGCGCGATCGGTGCGAGCGTCGGAAGCAGCGGGAGCTGCGGGAGCGGCACCGACGCGCGTGCAGCCGCCGCCTCGTCCGCACACTTCCTGCGGGACGTTTTCTGCATGCTGGTCCGATATGAGGCCTTAGGATCGCATGGCTCACAGTGTGCGGTGCCTCCAACTGTCTTCGAGCTGATGCGCGAGCGGTTGGGCGTGCGTCTCGAGTGCTTCGCCTCGCCGCTCAATGCGTGGGCCGAGCGTTTCTGTAGCGCCTTTGCCGACGTCGACGCCCCCTTCGGCACACTCGGCTCGTTCTTCGACTTCTCGCCCCCCCACGGCTCATTTGAAGTGAACCCGCCATTTGTGCCTGAGTTGCTGCTGGCGGCCGTGCACCGTGCCGAGGCGCTGCTGGCCGCGGCTGAGCGGCGCGCGGCGGCCCTCTCGTTTGTCTTCGTCGTGCCGCAGTGGGAGCCGCTCCCTTTTTGGCGCCATCTGATGGGCTCGGGCTGGCGTAGAGGGCCGCCGTTACATCTGGCAGCCGATCGACATGCCTTTGTCGACGGCGCGCAGCACACCAAGCACGATGCTGACCGGCTGCGGCCCTCGTCGTTTGGCTCGACGATCGCCGTGCTGCAGACGGCACGCGGCGCTGCCAAGTGGGTTGTCGATGCTTCTCTGATCGAGCAGCTCGCTGCCCGCTTCGAGGCAGCCCTGCCTTCGGAGAGTTCCACGCGCGCACGCATGGAGAAGGGCGGGGGAGATGCCGTGGCACAGTTGCTGCACCGTCGGTGTCGGTCGGAGGCGGCGACGACGGCCACGATCGAGGAGCCATTGAGCGAGGTCCCAGCACCCGAGCGCAAGCGCAAGCGCGCACCGGCCGCAAGCGAAGAAGTGAGGCGGCCGGAGGGCCAGGTCGAGGAGGTGGACCAAGACCAAGAGCAGGTGGTGGACGGCGTCTGCGAGAGCGAGGAGCCATTACGAAAACAGGCCGCCAAGGCCAAGATCAAGAAGCGCGCGAAGCGGAAGCACGAATCAGGACCCGTGTCTGCGCCTTCTTGAAGACCCCGGAAACGTTAGTCGATACCGTTCCCGTTACGCTCGTCCACGTCCGACGTCGACGTCGCCCCGCCCGGCTGCCGGCCCGACGCGACGTGGATGCATCTCTAAACGAGCCGCAGAATCCGATCGCTTGCAGCCCCGCACATGAAAAGCACAGTAAATTATTTATATGTGTACGACGTATGAATATACCAACTCGGTTGTAGACAGTACTGTGGGCATGGCAGCTCACACGCACGCTGCTCACTCGGGCCTCGGGCGACGCCAAGGACTGAGAGCAGGAGAAAGCCATCGCGTCAGGTGCGGAAGACGAGAAGGTCCGTGGGCGGCCAGCAGCTAGCTGAATGCGCGCGCGCGCGCGCCTCTGCCACCGCAGCCTCTGCGTGCGCGCGCGCGCGCGTGCGTGCGTGCGTCGGCCGCACGGGCGCCGTCACGGGCGCCAAGCGGCCTCATCGACCGTACAACGACGGAGCGCCAACCGGACGTAAAACCGAGTTCTCCTCGTCCCCGTCCTCATCTGTGACCTCGTCCATGTGCTCCTGCTCCCTGACCCGCTGGAGAGGCCTGTGTGTCTCGGGCGGCGAGTCTCGCAGTGGCGACTGCTGGTATAGCGAGCCTCCGACGAGGCATAAGACGAGCGCGCCGATGCCGTAGGAGGAGGCGTGTTTGTCCCAGATGACCACATTGACCATTACGGTCAACATCTTGTTCATCACGCCGACGACGGTGTACGTGGTCGCCGAGACGAGCTGCTGGCACCAGAAGCCCGAGTACGAGATGCTCATCCCGATGAAGCACGAGGCGCCCAGCCAAAAGTACGCTGCACTGTTGAGGTCCACCTTGGCTAGCCTGCTCTCGTCGAGCTCGCCCGCCACCAAGCAGAGCCCGAGCGCGGGTAGGATGGAGAGCGAGTTGGTGTACAGCACGGGAGTCCAGAGCGAGGCGATCGGGATGCCCGACACGAGGAACTTGCCGTACGTCAGCTGGAAGACGAGCACGAACCACCAGATCATGACCCAGTAGTAGGCCGCCCAGCCGTTGACCTGAAATTCTCGGTCGGTGAGGATGTAGGCGATCGCGCCCGTCGTGATCAGCAGCAGCGAGAAGCACGAGCGCGCCGACGGCGCCGCGCGGTTATAGAAGATGTAGTCGAAGATGGCCACGGCGAGCGGCGTGCACGAGCGGAAGACGATGACCGTCTCGACGTTGGCCATCGAGAGCACCTTCATGTTGGTGTAGGTGCCTATGCTGAAGGAGAGCACGTAGATGATGTAGTACTTGACCTTGGCCCACTCGAAGTCGTCCGCTACGAGGACGCCGCACAGCTTCATGCCGTACACGAGCGCGGCGCAGGTCGAGAACTGGCACGAGGTCACAAAGCCGGGCATCGGCACGTGGTGCACGGCAAGCTTGTTGACGATGAGCATGCCTGCCGAGCAGATGCAGTAGAAGATGATCGCCGTCGTCATCTCCAGTTGCGAGGCCTCCCTGGAACTCATGGGTGGTTTGTGAGAGAGTGCTTCACGGCTTCGGGAACGTCAGCTCGGCGGCGTTTGTGCGGCGGCGTGAGCGCGCGTCTGCGGGAATGTTTGCAGCGCCGTGAAGTCAGCGCGGAACAGGTGAAACAGTTGTCCACTTCCCTTTATGCGTACATGGGGGCCCTCCGCCCTTCGGCGTGTCTTTCATGGGCTGGGCGCATCGCTTGCGAACATTACCATAAAAGGAGAGTCCTTCGGAGTCCAAATGGGGTCCGCGGGTATGGTCAGTGCTTTTTGGTTGAGTCTTCTTGTTCGTTGTGCAACCTTCATGCCGATTGACCACTCCGCGACCCACGCGGCTGCCCTTTATCCGCAGCCGCAGCCGAAGACCTCCGTGAACCTCAGCACAAACCATGGGGCTGTGTCGCTCCAGGCAGCATCGTCGCCCGCGCCGCAGCCGCAGCAGCCGCCGCCGCCGCCGCCGCAGCCGCCGCAGCAGCCGCAGCCGCAGCCGCAGCCGCAGCCACAGCCGCAGCCGCAGCCGCAGCCGCAGCCGCAGCCGCAGCCGCAGCAGCAGCAACAGCCCGCACACGGAGCCGCCCCGCCCCCGCCGCTGCCGCCCGTCATGCAGAATCCCTTCCCGCCGTCGCCTCCGCCCGGCTCCGCCCCGCCCAAGGTGCCGCGTCTTATCTGGATGTTCTGGGACGACGACCGCCCGCCCCAGTTCATCGCCGCATGTATCGAGCAATTAGTGCGCATGAATCCCGGCTGGACGCTGCACCTGCTTCGGCCAAACGAACCGCTCTCGATGCAGGGCTGGGTTGAGCCGTTGCCCGTCGACTACCTCGACATGCCGCACGTCGCCGACTGGTACCGCATCTCGGTGCTCTCGCGCCACGGCGGAGTATGGCTGGACGCGTCGACCGTTGCGCTCAAGCCGATCGAGTCGTGGATCGACGTCAACTCGGTCGCGCAGGTTCAGGGCTTCGCGATGCCAGGCAACACGGACGATGTGACTATGGAGAATTGGGCGTTTGCCTGCCCCAACCCGAGCCCGTTCTGCGTCCGATGGATGGAGAACTTTAAGCGCGCGCTGGTGATGGGCACCGACAGTTACTGCAACGGCCTGTCCGACTCGGTGCTAGGCGCGCTCGGTCGCTCCATGCTGCCGTACTTAACGCAGCACGCGGCTTGGCGAGAGACGCGCCAGCAGCTCCCGGACGCTCTCGTACGCGTCGTGCCGAGCGACAGCCCGCAGGGACCCTTCTTCTTTCTCGAGCACGTGTATGGGAGCGACCCGGCCGCGCTCATGAGCACAGGGCCCGAGGGCATCTTCAACATCGACGAGATGACCTGGCGAACCAAATACTCCCAGGTCTCCTTCGTCAAGTTCCGCGGCGTCGAGCGCCAGTACATTAACGACCTGAACACGTACCACGGCTACCTAGCGAGCGTGCTCCTCGAGGCCCTTGAGGACGGCTACGTGGGCGGCGACTACATCGAGATGAACCCGTTCTCGATCTGGTGGTGGGTCAACGTCTCCATCGCCTCGTTGATTGGAGGCCTGCTGCTCGGCGCACTCATCGCCACCCTCACGACCTACTGCGTCATGCGCCGCGGTCCGACGAGCGGGGGCACGCTCGAAGAGCAAATCGAGCGACGCGCAGCGCTCACCAAGCTCAAGGAGGCGGGCCTATCGTGCGGGGCGGCACGGTCGGCGGGCTACTCGTGCGCCGACGCAAAGGCGGTAGACTACACACTGATCGATGCCAAGGCGGCCGGCTGGACCTTAGAAGAGCTGCTGAATGCGGGCTACATCAACCAGGCTCTCGCAATGCGCCTCCGTGCGACTGATGAGCCGGGACGAACCCTCAGGCTCAATGTAGGCAGCGAAGGAGGCGCGCTGGTCAATTCCCTGGAAGAATCGCCGACTAAACATCGTTAAATTCTGTGCAACTACTACTAACGTAGTGCATTTTGTACAGCTGCGGTACCGCGGCTGTAAAAGTGTGATAGCGCGCAATCAGTGTGTAATCAGTGTGTAGTGAAGTCGTAACCCATCGATAACGATTCAGTTGTTGGTACTGTCTACTCGCCCTCGTGTTTGTTTCGTCGCTCTTCGTACGAATACGAACCGTTGGCTGTGAATTGCATCGATGCGTTCATATGAATAGGCGAGTCGCGAGAAGAAGGCGGCCTTGTAAAGCGGCCTCTGCATGTTGTTGCCTGCATTGCTCTTGTCATGTGTCGTCGCCGTGGCGGCGCAGCGGCCAACCGTCGTCGACATCCGCACGGCGTCGAGCGCTGCGCGGCTCGCCGCGTTGACGTGCTCGGGCCTCGCCAATCGTCCCCTTGGCGCACCGGCCGGTGTCTATCTCCTTCTTGGACCTGAGGACCTCAGCTGGCTAGCCGATATCGTGAATGTGACCGAGCCGACGCTTACGCCGCTCGACGAGTTTCTGTCCGACTGCGTGCACGCCAATCTCGGTCGCGTCGTGCTCTTCAACGCCACGACGCAACAACGGCTCGTGCCGAACATCCTGACCATCGCGGCCGTGCTGGACGCAGTGCCTCTTGAGAGGCTGCCAACGGGCGCAACGCTCGTCTTCGACGCCCTCGCGGTCATGGCGGGCTTCTCGGCGCTCGATGCGACACGGTACGTCTACGAGCACCACGTGAATGCAACGAGCACCATGGCCAAGGTCAACCCGGGCCTCGACGTGCACGGCCACCCGTTCTCGCCACACCCACCGCTCAAGGACCCGCCCTCGTGGGGCCTCGCCGACTATATCGTCAAGGAGCGCCTTTTCGCCTTCTTCCTCAACAATGGGTGCATTCCTAGCTCCGAGGAGCACGCGCTCGTGAGCCGGATGGTGAGCTCCAACCCGTGGCCGAAACCAATCGCCGTCTGGGGCTACGACGATACATATCCGATCGCCGGAGACATTTTCGAGGCGGAGACGGACTGCATCCTGAACGCGACGCATAATATGGGGCAGGTGGCCTCCGATGGGTTCAACAACCTCGCCTTCTTCTCGCGCCAGCCGCCCATCCAATCGCCGCTCGTGCAAGCGCCGCGCCCGCCGCATCGGAAGTACAACGCCTCGCAGACTTACGTGACGCTCCTCATCGGCGATGGCGACAACCTCAACTTTCTCAAGGGCTCCCGCCGCGAGTGGATGCTCGATCGTGTCCAGCGGTGCGCCGCCGCGCCCAGCTCACTCACCGAGTGCTTCCCGCTCGGATGGACTATGTCTCCCCACACGCTCTATGCGGCTCCCGACATGTATCGATGGTACTTGAACCAATCTCTTGTGACGCAGCGCGACTGGTTCGTGCTGCCGCCGTCGGGGCACTTGTACGCATATCCGGGTATGATGCACCCGGCCGACCAGGCGGCCTTCATCGCGCGCACCGAGGAGGACTGCCACGTCATGAACACTAGCGCCCTCGTCTCGTGGGAATGGTTTGGCACTTGGAACGAGTCGATCGATCGCTTCTATCCACAGTATGGCGTGAACAGCGTCGTACGCGGCATCTTCCCCGTCAATGTTCCCTATATGATACCGGTGCTGCCCTTCGGCCGGACGCAGCAGTACATGCTGCTCGGCGAGCACAGGGATGTGGTGCTCTTTCGACCTCGTGAGTGGCGCGGGGCAAAAGGCTCGGGCAGCCAGTACCGCACCGCCGAGCAGATGGCGGCCGAGCTCAACGGCGACGAGCGCGGCTCGATTGTGGGCATCTACACCACCAGTGACGGCGGCATGAACTTGCAGCTGCTCTACGACACTGTCAAATTGCTGGCACCGCACGTGCAGATCGTCGCGCCCGAGGAGCTCGCGTCGTTGGCAGTCCAGCGTGGGGGGGATGACGATGAGCCCGTGAGTCTGCGTGCGAGCTGAGAAGCGTCAGATTGAATTTCTCTTGACACAGGATTCTTTGTTGCGGCACTCCTAAGTGAGTGATTAAGTGATTGAGTGAGTGACAGTGACATACACCTCAATAACTCACTCAATAACATACGCCGCTCCAACAGCCGTGTAACATCACGTTCAACATTCATGATTAAGAAAATCGACCCTCTAATAAAAGTAGTCACAAGCTGAAGCTCACAGTGTGCTCTTATAGAGTTGGGTTCTGTGGTGCGGCTCAATATCTTAACTGTGCCTGTTCACAGCCAATGGCTATAATTCGACACCCAAGATACCGGACCGGCTCCCCCCGTTGCTTTTTGCGGATGCCGTTGTTCACACTCACACTCGCAAGCACGCACCTCGTCGCGCGGCTTCGGATGTCGAGCCTTTCACCCGAGCAGGTTGCTGCCTTCAAGACCTTTGCTAACGAGCTCGCCGAGGCGGCTCGAGCGGAGATCCTGCCCTTCTGGCGCAAGCCCATTGAGGTCGAGAGCAAGATTGAGGACGAACGGGCAGTTGCAGAGAGCCCGGTGACTATCGCCGACCGTAACGCCGAGAAGGCGATGCGCGCCCTCATCGAAGCACGCTTCCCGGAGCATGGCATCTATGGCGAGGAGTTCGGAAGCGTGCGTGCCGATGCCGAGTTTTGCTGGGTTCTCGACCCGATCGACGGCACCAAGTCGTTCATCACAGGCAAGCCACTCTTTGGCACGCTGATTGGCCTGTGCCACCGCGGCCGCCCAGTCATTGGCGTCATCGATCAGTGCGTCCTCAAGGAGCGCTGGATCGGCGTGCTCGGCGAGGGCACGATGCTCAACGGGGAGCCGGTGAGCACGCGCGGCGTTGGCAGCCTGAGTGAGGCAATGCTGTACGCGACGACACCGCACATGTTTCATGAAGGCTACGAGCAGATCGCCTTTGGTGCGGTGCGTGATGCCGTAAAGCGGCCGCTCTACGGCTGCGACTGCTACGCGTACGGGCTTGTCGCGGCGGGATTCGGCGCCGACCTCGTCATCGAGGCCGACCTTGGCCTGTACGACTACTCGGCTCTGGTGCCGGTGGTGCTTGGCGCGGGTGGCTGCATTACGGACTGGACGGGCGCGGACTTGACCATCCAGAATCACGAGGCCTCCAAAGGGCGCGTGCTCGCCACCGCCAACGGCAAGCTGCACGCGGAGGCGCTCGCGCTCCTAAAGGCCGCAAAGGAGCATGTCAACTTGGAATAACCGCCGCATATCTCTCATCTACATCTTCGGTGTGCCAACATTGTTCTTGATTGGAGATTCATTGGATTGTGGTGCGGTTCACATCTCGTACAACACCGTCCAGTAGCCCACGCGTGTTAGAAACGAAGTCACCCCGTAGCAACGCGCCGGATGTGTTGTCGCGTCTGTCGTGTTACGCCGCGGCGGTAACGATCACAGACAACTCTCGTTCCCGCATTCGTAAGGCATCAGCCGGAGTGCACACGGCACGCGCGTGTGCGACTGCGAGTCCTCTTGGTGTCAGCACGCGGGCAGGACCACCCCTCGAGACCATCCCCACCTTCCCCGGGCTGGGTTCCGTTCCCTGCGCCGCTCAGTCAGATGTCAGTCAGACGTCAGATACGTCGCGGCCACACCCGCACCCACCGCACCACTCCGTTCGCACTTCGCTCGCTGCTCGCTTGCCCCCCCAAGAGCCACATTCGCCACTCACGGCCGTGCAAGTGCGAAGTGCGTTTCAAAACAGTTGCTCAGTCAGCCTCACGCTCCGCGTCCAGGGCTTGCAGGTGACGCCGACGCGAGAACTGGCCG
>Ga0209550_10006193_pt1 | contig 11172 bp, 8 predicted proteins | sample LauGreSuBDMM15SN_2_FD_187567 | JGI IMG/M metagenome (GOLD analysis project Ga0209550, IMG submission 187567) | Freshwater lake microbial communities from Lake Michigan, USA - Su13.BD.MM15.SN (SPAdes) (version 5) | ecosystem: Environmental > Aquatic > Freshwater > Lake | place: Lake Michigan, USA... | reverse complement strand
GAATAGGCATACAATTGGTGGAGATGATTCCACTTAGCCATCCATGTATCACTATTTTCTGAGAAAACCACACCAAAGAAAGAGGACGTGGGAATGCCATACGCATCTCCATTGAGAAAACAGGAAATTCTGCTGATAGCAAGGCAAAAAGTCAAAGGGAGCATGAGAGTATCACACCATTCTAAGAAGTTGACTTTGGTAAGTTTGCAATAAAACCATGCCCCCACTGCGGTTCCTACAGTTCCACCCAAAATGGCAAATCCCCCAAAGGAACTGAGTATGATACTGGGGTTAGCCAGAAAATTTTCAGTGTCCCAAAAGATAAAATGAAAGAGCCTCGCAAATACCATCCCTGAAAGAATCGAAACTATCCATGCCGTTTGGAACCATTCCAAAGAAAAACCTGCCGCGAGGGATCGTCTTCTTTGGAGGTAATAGCCCAAGGCAAGAGTTCCCACACTCCAATGCCCCTCGTATCCACGAATGTGAAAAATCCACCAGTCGATATTGATGGGAAACAAATTATTTTAACCTCAGAAAATGGTTGGTATATATTAGGATTTGGATAAATCCTTTTTTTTTCACATGCATATTAGTTCTTAAGTAAATTGTAAATGGATGGATGGACGACAATCATTTTTTATTTTTAATGGGTTTTAAATGTAAAAAATATAAATTAAATATATAGCGTACTCTGAGGTAAGTAAAAGTTTGCTTTTATATAATTACTCATCCCGTTTCATTTCACAGGATAATTATTTTAGAACACAACAAGTAATACAAAACTCCGGAGGATTCCCCTCGATATGGGAATAGAAGATGTCCCTACTCGGGGACCGTAAGTGCGAATGTCCGGGTTTCTCTTCTTTTTTGGTTACTTTTTTCTTCTCTTTCCAAAAAGAGAAGAAAAAAGTAACAGAGAGATTTGAGATTAAAGAAGAATTGTAATTTAAATAAAGTTTTAGGAATATAAAAAAATGGGCAATGAGAGAAACTAATAATAAACCTCCATTCAAATACATTTACCTTTCTGTTCTCGCATCAATTCTTACCATAGTATTGAAGAGCTCTGCAGCATATATTACAGACTCAGTTGGTTTATTTTCAGATGCAATGGAATCCCTTGTCAATCTGGCAGCGGCACTGATGGCTCTCTATATCATGAGGATAGCATTCACCCCACCAGACAAAGAACATCCCTTTGGACACTCAAAAGCAGAGTACTTTTCTAGCTTTATAGAAGGATTTTTGATTTTATTTGCTTCTTTTGCTATTGGTTACACAGCTTATAAAAAAATTCTCTATCCCAATAAGATAGAACAGATTGGAATTGGGCTATTTATTTCCATCATTGCCTCCACCATAAACTTAGGTGTGGGTGTACTACTAATTAAAATGGGCAAACGATTGAACTCTATAATTTTAGAAGCTGATGGAAAACATCTTTTAACAGATGTTTGGACTACTGTTGGGGTGTTGGTGGGTTTAATTGTAGTACAGTTAACAGATTTCTATATTTTAGATCCTATCATTGGGTTACTTGTGGCATTGAATATAATTTATACGGGTGTAAAGTTGATTAGGGATTCCATTTCAGGGTTTATGGATACCGCAGTTTCTGAGCAAGATGAGGAATTGATAAAAAAGATTATCAATTCTATTTGTAAAGAACCAATACAATTCCATTCCTTGTATACAAGGCAATCCGCGAGTAAAATATTTATTACTTTTCATTTACTTGTTCCAGATGATTGGAGCATAGCTCTTTGTCATACACTTACATTGGAACTAGAAACCCAGATCAAAGATAGTATCAATGGATCGGAAGTGTTCATTCAATTAGAGCCCCTAAACTCACCTGAATCTTAAAATGATTATTTAGAAAAGATATAGGGCTATTTACAAAAGATATTAAAAAAAATTAAAAAGTCCTTGCAATGGTTTCACTAACGAAATATAACCTTAGAAGCATTCTAAAAATAGGGGGCTCTATGAAAGCAAGAAATATTAAAATGATAATCGCTCTATCGTTTGTAATCGCTCAGTTTGTTTCGGCAGCTGACACGATAGAAACATCAAATAAACCACTCGACCGACAAAACGTATCCAATCAGTTTTGGTGGCCAGAACGTTTGGATCTCTCTCCACTCCGCCAGAATTCGCCTGATTCCAATCCTTATGGCAGGCAGTTTGACTACGCTAAAGAGTTCAAGACAGTGGACATTAAAAAACTCAAACAAGAAATTGTAACACTCATGAAAACATCTCAGGACTGGTGGCCTGCTGATTATGGCACCTATGGACCTTTTTTTGTTCGTATGTCTTGGCACAGTGCAGGAACCTACAGAATCTCTGATGGTCGCGGTGGTGCAGGTGGTGGGCAACAAAGATTTGAGCCCCTAAATAGCTGGCCTGACAATACAAATTTGGACAAAGCTAGGCGCCTACTCTGGCCTATAAAACAAAAATATGGTCGCAAAGTTTCCTGGGCGGATCTAATGGTTCTCACTGGAAATGTTGCTATGGAATCCATGGGTTTTCAAACATATGGTTTTGCTGGTGGACGTGCGGATGATTGGGAAGCTGATTTGGTCTATTGGGGACCTGAAAAAAAGTTTTTGGCTGATGAAAGGTACAAAGGTGATCGTGATTTAAAAAAACCACTGGCAGCCGTGCAAATGGGTTTGATCTATGTAAATCCCCAAGGTCCCAATGGTAATCCCGACCCCCTCTTATCCGCTAAAGATATACGGGAAACATTTGGACGTATGGCAATGAATGACGAAGAAACTGTAGCATTGATAGCAGGTGGTCATACATTCGGAAAAGCACATGGAAAAGCAAATCCTGATAAGTATGTGGCACCTGAACCAGCAGCAGCACCCGTTGAAGAACAGGGAATGGGTTGGAAAAACTCATACAAAAAAGGAAACGCAGAAGACACCATCACCAGTGGTCTAGAAGGTGCTTGGACTTCCCTACCTACCCAATGGACAATGCAATATTTAACAAATTTATATGCCTTTGAATGGGTGCAGACCAAAAGTCCCGCAGGTGCTATACAGTGGATTCCAAAAGATGGAGCAGGTGCTTCCCTAGTTCCCGATGCCCATGATAAATCCCTTCGACACGCACCTATCATGTTTACAACTGACTTAGCTTTGAGATTCGACCCCGAATATGGGAAAATCACCAAAAGATTCAAAGAAAACCCAAAAGAATTCGAATTGGCATTCGCAAAGTCATGGTTCAAACTCACACACAGAGACATGGGACCCCTATCCAGATACATCGGGTTGGATCTCCCCAAAGAAGCACTGATTTGGCAAGATCCCATCCCCGCAGTGAATCACAAATTGATTGGTAACAAAGAAATTGATTCGTTAAAATCTAAAATATTAAGCTCTGGCCTCACAATTCCAGAACTCATTCGCACAGCTTGGGCTTCGGCAGCTACATTCCGTGGTACAGATATGCGTGGTGGAGCAAATGGAGCAAGGCTCAGACTCTTCCCCCAAAAAGATTGGAAAGTGAACAATCCAGAAGAGATAGCAAAAGTAGTTAAAAAACTTACCCAAATCCAAAAAGAGTTCAACTCAGGTGATACAAAAGTTTCCTTGGCTGACTTGGTTGTTTTGGGTGGAGTAGCTGCTGTCGAAGAAGCTGCAAAAAAAGCAGGATCCAAAGTGAAGGTTCCCTTTACCCCAGGTCGTATGGATGCAACACAAGAACAAACCGATGTAAATTCCTTTGCAGTGTTAGAGCCCAAGGCAGATGCATTCCGAAACTACTACAGCACAGAAAGTTTACTTTCTCCCACAGAGATGTTGGTAGAAAGAGCTGACTACTTAGCACTCTCTGTTCCAGAAATGACAGTGTTAGTGGGCGGTATGAGGGCATTGAATGCAAATTCAGGAAAATCCAAGAATGGTGTGTTAACCTCAAATCCTGGAACACTCACAAATGACTTTTTTGTAAATCTCTTAGACATGTCCACAAAGTGGCAAAAGTCAGCAGACACAGATGGAGTATACGAAGGAGTTGATCGTAGTACTGGAAATAAAAAATGGACTGCTACATCAGTAGACCTAATCTTTGGTTCTCATTCAGAACTTCGTTCCGTAGCAGAAGCATATGCCGCTGAAGATGGAAAAGATAGGTTTATTCGTGACTTTGTTGCTGCATGGGACAAAGTGATGATGCTAGACCGTTTTGATGTAAAAAAATAAGTATGAAGAAAAATTCGCGTCGAAGTTTTTTACAAAAAGTTGCCGTTGTATTGAGCTCCACCACATTGGTGGGGCTTATCCAAAAGGTTGGTGAAGTAGAAGCACAAGAGAGCAAAGGTTCTATTCCCTTACCAGAAGGAAAGACCCCCGTTTTGGAAACAGAACCCACAGCCTCTGCACTTGGATTTCACCACGATGCGAATCAAACTGATTTTATTCTCTATCCCAATAGGAAAAAAGCTAAAAAGCAAACCTGTATGACATGTGCCCAATATACAAAACTAGGCAACGGTTGGGGGACATGTAGTATTTTAAACACAGGCGTTGTGAATGGAGAAGGTTGGTGTTCCGCCTGGGCAAAAAAAAATTAGAATTAAAAATAAATTGAACGAACAATCATAGTTTGTGGTCAGACATTTGGTTTAAATAAAGATTCTCTACACTGCCAAATGAAAGAAAGGACTACAAAATGACGATTTTACATAGATACACACTCCCACTCTTGGTTTTGTTGATCCTCAACTGCAACCAACCTACCGATAGTACGTCAAACAAAGATACTGCTTCCAATAATTTGTTAGCCCGCCTTGCTACAAACCCCCAGACCAAAGGGACAGAAGACAATGATAAGATTAATTTTGAGAAAAGTTTTGAGAATATATATCTAAATCCCAAAGTTAAAGAATACTATCTGAAAATAGCCAATAAAGTTCTCTTGGAAACTTCTTCAAAAAGTGTCACACTCCCACAAGAAACAATCCCCTGTATCATAAGTGGGAATATGAAAATTACAACCTCACTAGACCTGACCATTTTAACTTCTACCGATAAATATAACAAAACTGCCGAGATTTCCAATGAAAAGAAAACAATAGTATTTGAAAATTGTTCCAACAATAGCAAATCTACAATTAAATCAGGAACAATGACTCATACCCAAACCACAAAGTCTAAACTCACAGTTGCCACAACTTCCACTACACTCACAGAAACAATTACAGAGGGTGTGGAACGTAATGAAGGAACCAAAGTTGTTTCTCACGTAACACGTACGGGAACTAAAGATGTCACTGAGAAAAATAAAACAAGTCTTACAACAACCAAAAGAGTAAATACGTACCAAGTTGACTCTACCAATAGCGTTCTCACAAGTTTTACACCAGTATCTCTTGCAGGTCAACTCACAGGTCAGATAACACATACAACTTCATCGGGTGATAAAACTAAACAAATCAATAAAACAATCAGTAAGACATATTAATACATAACAAATCTTCGATCACTTTTGTATGGAAAAAGTAAATGGAATTATAATTTTATCCAGATTTTTTAGAATATATTGGAATTGTAAAGTATAGAGATTCTTTTCTTCTAATACAGTTATATTTCCAAAAGAAGAATCCATAAGCACATCCCCTAATCTGTCTGTTCTAAAGGGGAAGTGCAATTTTATTGGAATTACTTTATTTAGGGGACTAGAGGTAATTTCGTACATTTGACGGGAAGCAGGGCTTTGGAATACAAAGCTTTCTGAGATATGTCTGTCACCTGATAAAAATATAAGTTGATTGGATGGAGTGTTATCTAGAAGAGAAAGTAATTTCTTTTTTTCTAAAGGAAAATTTCCCCATTTTTCAAATGGATGATCTTCATTATAAAATTGGATAGAGCTCACTATTACTTTTACATCTGATTCTTTACTTAGTTCCGATTCCAACCATTGCCATTGTGTACTACCTAAGATTGTAGCAGTATCATCAAAATTAGGAACATAGCCACCAAAAAAAATAAATTTTTTCTTTAATTTTGTTCTAAAATATCTTGTATCCAATAGAATTATATGAATTTTTAGCTTATTAAAAGTTATTATTTCCGAAGAATAGATTCCATCTTTTTTCATTTTCTCTTCAACTTCTTTAGGATAAAAAAACTTTAAAAACTCTCTTTGGCTCTCTTTCTTGGTGGGGTACTCTTCTCCTGAGTCATTGATCCCAAAATCATGGTCATCCCAAGTAGCAAAAATCTGAGATTTTTTTCGAAGTGTTTGATAGTCTATATTTTCTCCTAGTTTGGTATATTCTAGAATTTTATCATCAATATTAATACTATCTTTGTATATATTATCACCCATAAAGATAAAGTAATCGGGAGAATAAGTTGAGATAGATTTTAAAATTCCCAAATCATTCTTCTGAGATAAACAGCTCCCAAATGAAATACTAATTTTTGATTGAGAAAATATACTAGTAGTGTAAAGAAAAAAGGAAAGGATAAGAATCCATTTACCAGATACGATCATAAGAGCATTGCCCCCTCTATTTTCGATATTAAAGTTTAGGCTACTTGGTTTAAAAACTTCTTCTTATCATCTTTGGGGATTATCATTAATCTGCATCCATTAATTATTTTTTCCTTAAATTAAGGATTACTTCTCGAATAGGAGTATGATCTGGAGTTGTGGAATAATCTATCGAGTGTAGTTTATGAGAGATTATTTTGCAGATAAAATTAGAAGAGAATAATTCATTTCCTGTTGGATTTCTACTTACATCCCCCAGCATTGATCTTTACCCCCTTTGTGTTCCTTTTCCAAAATGAAAATCTTCTCCTCCCACTTTACAGAAGGGTTTCTGTTAAATATAAGGAGATGGGCTTCTTCCGCCCCACATTTATCGGAATAGTCTGCCAATTGAGCTAAGCCCTCTTCCATGGTAGATTCCAAACTGTCATACTGAATCTTAAATTCAATCACTGCTTCCTGTCGTACGGAGTAGGTATCTTTGCCTTTGGGAAACCATGTGATATGGAGATCGATGCGTTTTTTTACCTATAAACTCTTGAAAATTTATTTATAAAATTTCTTGACTAAAAGTAACTTTTCAATTTAATTATTTAGTGTTAGGCGGGAAAAACTTCTGGACTTAAAACTTCTCAAACCAAAATTAATGTCTTTTCATTTGTGGTTGACTAAATGCCCTATTCATGTGTCAGAAGAGGATCGCTCTAGTCATGCTGTTCTCAGTTATGCTGTTTTCGCGGGTGGAACTGCCCATCTTTTCTTTATTTTACTCTTCTATTTATCAGAACTTTTTACACTTTCTATTGTTAATATCTTTAGTGTACTTACTTTCCTTATCGCACGCTCGGTATTAGTTACTACTGGAAATCTTACTCTAGTCATTTTTCTTAGTGTATTGGAGGTTGTAGGTCATTCCTATATAGCGACCTATTCTTTGGGATGGGATTCTTCATTCCACTACTATATTTTGCTTTTTTTGGGAATATTACCTCTGGCACTTTTCACATGGAGTTCTCGCATTATAGGCTCTTTGCTAATACTACTCACTTATTTAGGTCTATGGCTAATTAGCCATAAATTCTGGATAATTCAAGAAAGTGCCTCGTCCTATGAATCTTTTTTTGCAATTATGAATATCTCTATTTTTATAGTAGTTTTAGGTTTTGTGACTAGTTTTCAGGGTTGGATGACATATGTATCTCGTATTGCTCTGGCAAGAGAACTAAAAAACTTAGAACAAGCTCACAAACAAATCAATGCTTCCTACCTAGAATTACAAGAAACACAGGCTCAACTTCTAGAAGCAGAACGCTTGGCAAGTCTCGGCCAATTAGTGGGGGGAATTGCTCATGAGATCAATAATCCAATAGCCGTAATAAAATCCAATTCAGAAATCTTAAGGATTAATCTTCGTTCCATACTTCGGGAATTACCTCCTTTCTTGGATACATTAAGTTCGGATGAAAAAGAAATCTTTTATGAAATCGTAGAAAGGTCAATTAAAAACACAGAATTTTTAAATACAAAAGAAGAAAGGAAGAGAAGAAAAGAAATTCAAAAAGAAGTTTATGATTTGACTTCCGACGAAGAGATTTCTCATACTTTGTCTGACAGTCTGAGCAAATTGAGACTCTTACCCCCCTATGATCGCTATTTGAAAAATCTAAAAATAGATCGTTTTCTGGAATTTCTACAAAAGGCTCAAATTTTTAAAAATAAATCAAGTTCTCTTTCAGATATAGAATTAGCTATAGACAAAGTATCACGTACTGTTTTTTCACTCCGGAGATATTTGAATACAGAATCTCATTTCTCTGGGGAAGAAATAAATCTTGTGGAAGAAGTAGAGAAAGCCCTACATGTGTATGACAACAATGTAATAGGAAAAATCAATGTCCATAAAGATTTCCCAAATGAATTGAAGTACACCTGTATTCCCGAAAATCTATCCCAAGTATGGAAAAATCTCTTTTTCAATGCAATACAGGCAATGTATACCACAGAGAAAAAATTATCGATACTCATAGAAAAGAAAGAAAAACTCCCCGATGAACTAAAATCCTACAAAACTTCTAGCAAAGTGGAAGATTCCATATTCCAATCAAGAGATGCTTCAGAGTGGGTTGTAGTCTCCATCACAGATTCAGGAACGGGAATCGCGGATGACTTACAACCAAAAGTATTCACCCCCTTTTTTACTACTAAGTCCTTAGGGGAAGGAATTGGACTGGGATTGTATGTTTGCAAAAAGATTGTTCATGACCACGGGGGGGCTATGTTTTTTAAGAGTGAAAGTGGTTCTACAGAGTTTGTGGTTGTACTACCAGGATAAATACAGTAACCAATGCTGTCCCCGAGTAGGCGATATACCCAAAAGCTGGAAGGATGTGTGGAAAAATTCTTTAGAATTTAACCAATTGCTGATTTACTTTTGCCATTAGAATTCCCAAAATTGATTTATAAAATTTATATATTGACCATTTAAGTAGTCGATAAATAGTATAATGACTATTTAAATAGTCATTATACAGAGTCAAACATATAAGCCATGAAAAAAAATCGATCTTATTCTCGGTATGCTACCAGTGCTGCTACCTTATTAGGCAAAGAAATCCAATATGCCCGAAAGAAAAAGAAATGGTCAGAGAGAGTTTTGTCAGAGCGAATAGGAATTTCTCGTGCTACCTTGCAAAAGATTGAAAGTGGAGAAATGACAGTAGCCATAGGCTTGGTTTTTGAAGCTGCAATCATTGTAGGGATTCCCCTTTTTGTGGAAGAAAGACCCTCTATTTCCAAATCAATTCGTGATACTAATGAAAAACTAACCTTACTCCCCAAAAGAATTCATACGAAACAAAAACAGGTTAAAGATGACTTCTAAGGAAGCATATGTATGGGTTTGGTTAGCACAAGAAGAAAAACCAATTGTTTGTGGAAGGCTTGAAGAAGAGTATGGATTATTTTATTTTAACTATGGGAAAAGCTACTTACAAAAATCCAAGGAGTCGAAGAAAATCATATCTCTCTACGAGCCCGAACTTCCCTTAAAAGAGGGTCGATTGCCATTAGTTGAGGGACTCATGATTCCAAGCGTAATACGAGATGCATCTCCTGATGCTTGGGGGAGAAGGGTAATTATCCATACGATTCTAGGTCAGAAAGGAATAGATATTGATACAACTGAATTAAATGAAATTACTTACCTCCTACATTCAGGTTCAGATAGAATAGGCAATTTAGATTTTCAAATTTCATCCCAAGAATATATTCCCCGACATTCACAAAATGTAACTCTAGAAGCATTGTTGCAGTCGGCTGAAAAAGTGGAAAAGGGACTGCCTCTTTCCAAGGAATTAGACTTGGCTTTATTCCATGGGAGTTCTATTGGAGGGGCAAGACCGAAAGCTCTCATCGAGGATAACAATAAGAAATATATAGCGAAATTTTCCTCCTCTTCTGATTTGTATAGTATTGTTAAAGCTGAATTTATTGCAATGCGTTTGGCAAAACTAGCGGGTATCAATGTACCAAATGTAAAGATTGTTCAATCATTAAATAAAGATGTACTACTCATCGAAAGATTTGATAGGGTATGGAATGGAATATTTTGGTCAAGAAAATCAATAATCTCTGCGCTTACCTTGCTGGGATTAGATGAGATGATGGCTAGATATGCAAGTTATGAGGCATTGTGTGAAATTATTCGTCATAAATTCTCAAATCCAAAAGACAATCTTACCGAGTTATTCAAGAGACTGGTCTTCAATATACTCTGTGGTAATACAGATGATCATGCAAGGAATCACGCAGCATTTTGGGATGGTGTATCACTTTCGCTAACGCCAGCTTATGATATTTGTCCCCAGAATAGGTCTGGAAATGAGGCATCACAGGGGATGATAATTTCCGGGGAAAATCGTAAGAGCCAACTTGCGTCATGCTTGCAAGCCATCAAACATTTTCAACTTTCAAAAAGAAAAGCCAAAGAAATCATCCAAAATATTATAACTGTCATACGAAAGAATTGGAAACCTGTATGTGAAATAGCAAAGATAAGCAAAGTAGATCAAAATGTACTATGGGGCAGGCAGTTCCTCAATGCATACTCTTTAGAAGAGTAATTTAGGAAATTTTTCACGTTCTGGTAGTAAAGATTTTGGAGGATGTACATGTTACTTTTTGTTTCTCAGATTTTTAGAATGAAATCTTGGGATCAAATTTAATTTTTTAAAATTAATAACTGGGCAGTCCCTGACAATCAATTTGCAGACTAAATCCCTATATTCCTTTCAGCCAAATTCCATTCTTAATGAGATCTTCTTTGGTAAGACCTGTGATTTCCATGATTTCTTCTTGGGAAAAACCTTTATTTAACATAATCCTAGCCGTATTCAGCCTATTCCTGAATTCCCCTTCCAGAATGCCTTCCTGCTTTCCTACAAGAATTCCCTCCTGTTTTCCCTTGGCTTCCCCCTTCCGATACGCATCCGCCATACCCGTATTGTAGTCCAAATCAGCCTTGAGACGCTCTTCGTAGATCTGGCGTGTCTTTGCATCCTGGGAGAGAAACTCCAGCTCTCCGATGGCTTTGGAAATCATGGGGTTATTCGAGCTCAAATTTTGCAAGGGTTCCTCCTTAAGCTT
>Ga0209550_10006192_pt1 | contig 11172 bp, 7 predicted proteins | sample LauGreSuBDMM15SN_2_FD_187567 | JGI IMG/M metagenome (GOLD analysis project Ga0209550, IMG submission 187567) | Freshwater lake microbial communities from Lake Michigan, USA - Su13.BD.MM15.SN (SPAdes) (version 5) | ecosystem: Environmental > Aquatic > Freshwater > Lake | place: Lake Michigan, USA... | reverse complement strand
GGTAACCAAGCCCTCGCCCCGGATGAAGGGATGTTGCCGACCGCGCCTCACAGCGAGCTGCTGCTGCTGCTGCTGCTGCGACTCATCCCCGGGAGTCCGAGTGCACACTGCCCACGACGACGCGCCCGGCGTCGGAACCATCGAGTGTGCACGCTCCCAACACGCTCCCCCCGGCCACATCGGCTCGGACTCATGCGTATCCTCGCACAGTCCGCACAGTCACTACCGACATCTCGTGCCCGCCCCGGGAGTTGGGCCCTGCTTCCGCTTTGCAGCAGGGTCGGAACCAGTACACACATAGTACACACACGCAGATACTACCGCCAAGAAGACGAGAACGAGAACACTACCGACTATGATCCAAATAATCAAGTCGTTGAAGTCGGGAAGGGAAGGGCCCGGCGCTGGGCATTTCGGAGCGCCATCGTGCGGGCATGAGCTCCAAGCAGTGGCAAAAGAGCTCCCCGCGGGGTAAGGGCCAGCACATGAAAACCGATCAGGACAAGGACCGTAACCGTCCGGAACAACGGACCGGGTCCACATTCCGTTGGTGCAGTCGAACCACAGGTATTTATTCCACACGTTTGCGAATAAGCCAGTACCATCATAGGCTTGGTAGATGTACATGGCCCCCTCACTTACAACACTCGAGCAAGCACTGCAAGTGACCAAAGAGCTGGTCAAGAAGTAATATTCGTCCGCGTAACCGTCCAGCTTGATGTATGACCCAAAGCCCGACGAACAAGCGCCGCATGATGGACATTTTGTCAACTGGCCGAGCGCCAGAAGATGTAATGCGAGCACCAACATCTGCGAACGCTGCGCAGCCACAGCGATTGCAGGGCGAGCTCCACCCGCGATTGCGAGAGTGCGCGCGCCCTGTTGCCTCTAACTTTCTCCCTGAGCCGCTCGGCGCGTCGTCGCATCTCCAGCTAACGGAGGTCGTCGCCAGGGCACGAGGCCTCTGGCTACTAAACCGTGAAGGTTAGCCGTAAAGGAGTAGCCTCTAAGTCGGGGTTGATGAGCATGACACACATAGACAACGCCCAAGACCCCCCCGAGCCTGTGTGCAGGAATTATGTCGTCATCCAAGCGCAACCGCATGGTTAAGGAACAGCCGGACGACGAAGTCGCCACCAAGCGCGTGCGCAAGAGCCACAGCGCGTCGGAGCCGGAAACGAAGGCGTGCCAAGGCCCGTTCCCAGATTGGAGTGCCCCGCGGGAACACGAGGTGCGATCTGTGCATGAAGCCCTCTCCACGTTGCACCCAGAGGTCATGGAGGAGATCTGCAAGCCCAAGAAGGACGAGGGTGGCTGTGGCTCACGTGAGCTCGTCCTTGACGCGCTCGTGGGGACCATCCTGTCCCAGAATACGACAGACGTGCAATCCCACCGCAGCTTCTTAGCGCTCAAGCAGGCATTCCCCACCTGGGAGGCGGTCCGCTCCTCGCCGCCAGCGGCCATCGAGACCGTGATCCGAAGCTGCGGCCTCGCGGAGACGAAGACGGCGCGCATCCAGGCCATCCTCGAGCGTCTGCACGAGGAGCGCGGCGAGTGCTCCCTCGAGCACCTGCGCGACGAGCCCGACGAAGAAGTGAAGCGCGTGCTCGGCTCCTTCAAAGGTGTGGGCGCCAAGACCATCTCATGCGTGCTTATGTTCTGTCTCAAGCGCGCTGACTTCCCGGTCGACACGCATGTATGGAAGATTGCGATGGCCCTCGGATGGGTGCCCAAATCGGCCAGCCGCGACCAGACGTACGCTCACCTCAACAACCGAGTGCCGGACGGGATCAAGTACGCGCTCCATGTGCTGCTAGTCAAGCATGGCAAGGTGTTCAAGAATGACGTCAAGGCGCTTCGAACCAAGATGAGAGGCGCATTGGTCGTACAAGAGGAGCTCGCGATGACGAGGGTCAAACCCGAGGAAGTAGAAGGTCTGCTCGCAGTCAAGCCGGAACCTGTCGACTGACTAACATCTGAGACTAACAACTGGCGACTGAGACTAACAACCTGTCGACTGAGACTAACAACTGGCGTTCGCGAGCTTTCAAACGAAACAAACGAAATTTTTGCGGCGTTCATATGAACGAATACCTTTTTTCGCGACTTTGACACTTCGTGTCCGCCCGCGGCTTGACGACCAAAACACATGAACGCCATGGCCTCGCGCTCCATTGAAGCCAAGCCGCTGGCGAATTTTACGGCTGTGGACTATGAGGAGCTGTACTGCGATCGACCGAGGCTGACCGACCGACCGACAAACCGATCGACCGACCGAGGACGTCATCAAGCCGCAATTCATTCGCAGGACGTCATTCAGATTGCCCAGGCGGTGGCTGCAAAGCAGGGAGCGGAGGCAGCCGAACAGGCCACAAGTTCGGATAAAAAGGTTTGGACCACTGCCAAATCCCCGGGTACTATGAAAGCGTCTCCCGGGGCACCCAGTAGCGCCGCAGCAACCACCGAAGCGATAGACGAAGTGCAATTCCTCGCTGCCTCTCCTGCGGAAACCCAGAAAGGCTGCTACTCGATGATGTCGATCCAGAAAAAGGTGCCGTCGCTGGCACTCCTCGAAGTAACCGAGCAAGGACCGACCGCTACGGTGCCGGCTTCAGAGCGAACCGCGCGAACAGCGGCCATCGCGGCGCCAGCAGCGGAGTTGCGAGTCAAGCAACTCGCTGCGCAGCCTGCCGTCGAAGCAGGAGTTGAACTACCCGCGGACGACGAAGCGGACGACGAGGCGGATGGGCTCGTTTGGCTGGCAGGCGAGCGCTACTTTCGTACGCTCCGATGTTCCGGCGGAAACGGTGCCTTCCAGAAGCATAACTTTGACGGCCGTTGGACCCTGTCGGAAGAGGTGCCGCTCTCTAATGGCTTCGCGCACTACGAACACCGCACACCGACTGGCCAGCTGGTGCACTTGTTCCATGTGCCGAGCATGCACGGCTGCGCGCCTCGTTGGGTGATGGGGCCAGTGCCGGGGGCTGACAACGGCTGGGGATTCGTGGACACCGACGCGGTGCGACCAGAGATGATTGTGGATAACAAGTGGATGTTGTGGATGCAAGTTTGCTGGGAAGAGTCAGAGAGCATCACTTTTCAGGGCGTGACGCCGGTCGAGGAGACCGAGCAGGCAGAGGGCGACGACCCGCGGAACAAACGCAACAAGAAGCGGACCAAACTCAAGACGTGGCTCAAAAAGCCTTTGTCGAAGGCGAACGCACCACCGGCTTCCACACCCGTGCCCGCTCCCACGCCCGCACCCGTTCCAACGCCCGTCCCCGCCCCCGCTGCGCCTCCGGCCGAGTCGGCGAAGAAGGCCGCGAAGAAGGCCGTAAAGGAGTCTGCCGCGGCGGCGGCGACGGCTGCCGTGCCTGTGCCGGCACCCGCCAGGGGAAAAGCCAGAGGCTCTCCCGAGAGCGGCGCCGGCGCGGGCAGCTTTGATGACGAGCTGGATCTCGATGAGGCATTGGCAGAGGGCATCGCCAAGAAGAAGACCATGAGTGATCGCATCAAGGAGCGCGCGGCCGCGACCAAGGCGAGTCTCACCAAGGCCGTAAAGAAGTAAGAAGCCGCTCGCGCCGTCACTAATACACGACTTAGAGTCCTAGACAAAAGTTAGGCGGGGGCGGTTTTAGACGTTAAGCTTTAATACGTGTCCGCGGAGGAGTTTTGAGAATAATCTTCGCACGACCGTAGTTACTTTCCACTTCGTACAGCTGTACGACGAGATGAGCCGGTCGCCCGGAGGATCTGCAGCGGATCTCCATGAGGATCTCCGGGCTTACGAACCGCTCGCGGGTATCTAGTGGGCCCCGGGCCCGCTCGCGCCGGCGGCGGTCCGCGACCGCGACGCAACCTTGAAGGTATACCTCTGGGACGCATCGCATGATCGCCGCGGCGGGCCCGCGCCCGTATCGCGTATGTCCGGGTCGTGTGGGGCGGGCAAAAGGGCGGGCGGTCGCGGGTCGGGTCGCGCCGTCGCGGAGCCAACGGGAGCACGTTGCGGCGCGACCCAGTGGGGCGCGAGTCCCTGGCGAGAGACGCGCAGAGAGAGAGAGACGCGGAGCCGCGGAGGCTCAGGGCCAGGCTGCAGGCTCACCGCACGACCGGGCTGCAGGGGACCGACTGATCGTTAAGACTGATCCGCAGTTAATGCTTAATCCGCAGCGCGGCGCCGCGGCCCGCGGCACGCCGCACGGCAGATCCGGCCAGACCCAGAGCGTCCCGCAGATGAGTTTTATTCTTTTATAGCGCGCGCGGATCGGAGCGCGCGGAGAGCTGCTGAGTCCTGAGTGCTGAGACCGGCACATGTGACTTTGTGACATGACTCTCTGTTTGACTCTAACCTCTAAGCTGTGTTTTGAAAACCGTCGAAAGCGTGCGCGCCGGACTCTGAGCTCCGAGGGCGAGGCGGACGGGAGAGAGACTGAAAACTGCGTGAACTCTGAAGGTCGCTTGAAGGTGCAAAAGATCAAAGTCGGTTGGACTTGGAGAGATAGGTTAGGCAGATCATAGTCGAAAATGATCCCAGAAGTGATTCAAAGGGAAGGTACAGCGGCGAAGGTATAAGGGGCGCCCCCCACCCCACTCCTCTGGCCAGCTGCATTCTGTCAGCGCGCCGTCTTCGCCCCTCTCGTCCCTCGATGAAGACGTTCATAGCTCGAGAGATGCACCCCGGAGCGAAGCTCTGCGTTCGGCAGGGCGAGGGGGCGGAGCGGGTCGCCCGGCGGGGCGACGGGCGTGAGCAGGTATCGCGGCGACGTGGGCCGGTCATTACGAAGCGCCTTGATGCGAAATTCGTGGCTCGAAGACGCGCGCGCACTTTCCTCACCGGAGCCGGTGCTCCCAGGGTCGTAAAGGACTCCAGAGTCGATGATGTGCGGCCGGACGACGCTGCGCATCATCAACGTCTCGCGCGAGGGTGGCGGCGGCATCGGCACCAGCCTAGGCGATTGTGCGCGCTCGGACCAGCGTGCACGCTCGAGCTGCGTCGTGGAGGACATCGTGCGCCGGGCGTCAGGATACCCTTCGGGAGGACGCCCCACGAGCACGGCGCTGCACGTACCACTTCCACTTGCATTCGGACCCCGGCCGCTCAGTGCGGCGCCCAGTGCGCTGCCTTGGGCCGTATGGGTGGCGATGCCACCAGTGCCCGAGGGCGAAGCGTCGGGATACCGCTCGTGAGGCAGAGCGTCAGCGGGGGTATCTACAATATAGCTCCGTCCTCGCGGGATGCTACGCGCGGCGGCGGCCGGCGCGGTCGCCCCACGCGCGTACTCACCGTCGCCGCCGCCACTGCCGCCGCCGCCGTCGCCGCCAGGCTCGTTGCTGTAGGCTCGCTTCTGGCTACGCTCGCGGTTTACGTACTGCGCGAGGAAGGATTGCTGATAGAGTTCGTCGGGGTGGAGGGGCGTCTTGAGGGCAGCCTGGATGCCTGCCTGGTCCATCTGAGGCAGCTCTGAGTGCGAGAGGGGGTGGACCTTATGGTGGAGCTGGTGCTTCACACCAGCAGGGATCCTGGTGCTCGGGTGCATGTAGTCCTTCACCAACTTGTCGATGCGCGCCTTGTCCTTCGGGCTCAGCATTGCGTTCGCCTCATCCTCCGCAGCCTTGAGCTTACGCAGCCGCTCCGCCTCTGCTGCCTCCACTGCCATACGCGCCGCCTCACTCTTCTTAAGCGCCGCCTCACTCTTCTTAAGTGCTCGCAACGCCGCTTGTTCGGTCGCGCGCAGCCGATCCGCCTCCGCGAGGGCAGACTGGCGCGCCATCTTGAGCTCGCGGCCTAGCGTCGTGGCGAGCGCTTCGCCCTCGCGCAGCTCGAGCGACAGCAACCGTGACGCCACGACCCCCTCGAGCAGCAGCCGCCGAGACTCAGCCGACGCCCAGGCCTCAGCCGAGGCTGCATCGTTGCTGAGTCGGTCGGTGTGAGTCGGTTCAAGGAGTGCGGTGTGAGTCGGTGCGATGGGGGCGGTGTGAGTCGGTCGGTGCGAGTCCGTGGCGTCCACACGCGCCGCCTCGCGCGCCGCCTCGCCCACCGCCTCCGGCGCGGGTGCGAGCGCCGGAGCGGACTCCAGTGGAGAGCACACTCCATATGATGGAGGATCCACTTCATCCGCTTCCGGAGCCGGCGCCGATGCCAGCGGAGCCGCCGCAAAAGCGGCCCCGGAAGCTAAGGAGCTAGGTGCGGTTACGGCCCGTGAGGCCGCGGAGACCGCCGCCAAAGCAGCCGCGGCCTCGGCCTCCGCCCGCCGCAGCTCCCTCTCCAGGTCCCCGATTTCGAAGCTGAGGCTCTCGATCTTTGCTACCTCCGCCGCGGCACTGACCGCCTCCCTCTCGATGGCCGCTACGAGCGCCGCCGTGGCGCTCCCCGACTCCCTCTCGAGCGCCGCTGCGAGCGCATCGAAGCTCTCCTGTTTGTGCTTGCGCCGCTGCTCTTCGAGCTCCTGCTGGACGCGCTCCAAATCCCCCTCCAGCTCACTGTAAGCTTGCCGTTCCTCGTTGAGCTCGCGCTGGAGCTCCTCTATCTCCCGCCGCAGCGCCTCGATCTCGGCCTGAAGCGCCTTCACCTTCTCACCGTCGTTTTGCCCGGAGCCAAACGCGTCCGCCATCGCGTCCACTTCGGCTGTGCGCTTGCCCGTGCGCGTGAGGTTTGGGTTAGCCGGGGTAGTGCGCGAGCCGCGATTCTTGGGCGCCGCGGCGGACGGTGCACCGGGGGCGAGGCGCGCCGGCTCGGCGGTTGAAAGCTCGACGCCCGCCTGAAAGGGGTTGTTGCCGGACTGCTTAGCGGGCGCTTGCTTGAATGCTTCCAGCTCACCCCTGACTGCTTCCAGCTCACCCCTGACTGCTTCCAGCTCACATCTGACTGCTTCCAGCTGGGCCAGCGCGGCCGCCGCGGCGTCCAGGGCAGCCTGCTTGGCCGCTTCCGCCGCCGCCAGGTCAGCCTCGAGGGCGCTTGTGCGCTCGCGGAGCGCCACAAGCTGCGCCTCGAGCTGTGCTGCGTGCGCCTTGGCAGCCAGCTCGAGCTGAGATAGCGCGGCAAGCGCAAAGCTTTGCGCCGACGCGAGCGCCTCGATGCTCTCACGCCTGAGACGCTCGAGCTCAAGACGGACCGTGGTCATGGGCTCACGCAGCGCACGCAGCTTGGCGCGCAGCCTCTCCGCCTTGGCCCGCTCCGCAGCCAGCGCCGCCTCGGCCTCGAGCTGCTTGGCCTGCGCTGCGTTGACCATCTCCAGAGCCTCCCTCTGAGCCCTGCCCTCATTCTCGCTCATCAACTTCCTGTAGGCTTCTTCGCGCGCATTGAGCCCGGCCTCCTTGGCCACCGCCGCCGCCTCGCGCTCGAGCAACTCGGCCTCGAGCTTGGCCGCCGCCGCCTCTCGCTCGGCCAGTTCGGCTAGGCGGCGTGCGAGCTCCGCCTCAGCTCCGGAAAGGCGCTCCTCGCGCTGTAAGGCTGCCGACTCGCGCCGCGCGAGCGCCGCCAACTTCTCGAAGAGATCACGCTCCTTGTCCTTCAGCTCCAGCTCGGCCAACTCGACCGCATGGCGCCGCTGGTTGAGCTCCATCGCCGTCTGCTTCGTCAGCTGCACCGCGCCGTTGTAATTGGGCAAGGGATTGGGCGAGGCCGAGGGCGACTCATCATCGACGGAGGGAGAGGGCACCTGTGACCCCTCGGCAGCCAGCGCCGCCTCGCGCTCGGCCAACTCAGCCAGCCTACGCGCAAGCTCCGCCTCCATAGCCTCCATCTCGGCTGTCGGCTGCGGCGCACCCGCCACTGGGCCGGCCGGTGGCTCGAACATCCATCCGGGCAACGCCGTGCCACTCGGCCCCGAGGCCACCGCGTACGGCGACAGCCGGCGTTGCGCCTCACGCAGCGCAAACGCGTCGCGTCGCACTGCGAGCTCACGGGCGTTGACCGCCTCCTCTCTCGCGGTCACGGCCGCCTCCCTCTCAGTCAGAGCGGCTGCGCGCCGCTCTGCCTCATCCGAAGGCCCCGAAGGCTCCTCGGCCGCCTCCAGCTTGGCTGCCGCGGCTGCTTCGAGCGCCGTCTTGAGCGTCTGGACCTCGTCGGCAAGGTCGACGCAGCCGGCTTCGGCGGTTTCGGCGCGCCGCTTCATCGAGGCACGCTCCTGAGAGTAGACTTGGAATCTGGTCTCCCACTCGGCGACGGTGGTGTCGCGCGCGCCGACCGTCGCGCGCTCCACCATGAGCTCGGCCTCAAGCTGGGCCAGCCTGCTGGCAAGCAGCAGCTCCGCTTCGTTTGGCCCTTGGGGAAGGACAGGGTTGTCCAGACGTAGCTGGTGCTCGCGCGTCTTGGCGAGCGACTCGCGCGTCTCAGCGAGCATTGCCTCCCGCTGGCCTAATGCCTCGTGATCCTCGAGCGCACCGAACTCGGCACGCAGAATCGCCCTCTCGACCGCCGCGCGCCCCTGCACCTCCACCAAGGACAGCTGCGCGTCTTCCAGCTCAGCCAAAGCCTTTTCCTTGAGGGCGGTGCTCTTGCGCTCCTGTATCTTCGCGATGGCGACCTTAACACCCGCCTTAGCTGCCTTGCTCGGCTTGGCACCCGCCTTGGGTGCCTTGCTCGGCGAATCGAAGTCGACGGTCGCGAGCGTACCAGCACCGCTCTGTCGCGACTGGAGCTCCATACAGGCAGCCTGGAAGATGGCGCCGAGGTGCTCGGCGAGGCGCTCGCCCTCCGCCTGCCGCGCGTTGAGCAGGGCCGCCACCTCCGCGGGTGGCTCCGCCGGCTCCAGGTCCTCGTCCTCGTCCTCGGCCAGCTCCGCGGCCGCGACCGCCGCCTCCGCCTGCCACTCCGCATGGCGCGCGCCCAGCAACCCACGCACGCCCGCCATGGCCTTGGGCGACGACTGCGCTTGCGGCGACGAGGAAGTCGGTGACTTCGCTCCGGGCAACGTAGCCCTGGGTGGCGACTCCGACAGAGCGGCTTGTACAGCGGCGACGCGCGCCTCAGCCGTCTCGGCGGCTCGTCGCGCGTGGACCTCGGCTGTCCGGCGCGCGTAGGCCTCGACCGCAACGATGCGGGGCGCGAACTCGTCCGACTCCTCGGGCGCGGCGGCGGACGGCAGGAAGTTGTGTAGCCAGTCGTAGAGTTGGATGAGAAGTGCCTGCACCTGGATCTGGTGGTCCTCACGCTGCTGACCCGCTTCGAGCCACTCGTTGATGGCGCGGTGTACCTCGGCCAGGTCACCAACGACCTCGCTCGGCCGCTCCCACAGCTGCATCGTCTCGTCGACGCGCTCGAGCGCCTCGCCGCACATCCTCCGCCTCTCGACCTTGTCAAACGCGTCGAGCATCGACTTCTCCTCGTTCTCGAAGAGGGTGTGCGATGTGCTGAGAGGCCCACCTGGACGCTTCTTGCCGCTGGTCGCACCCCCAAACGTGTACGACAAGATGCTCTGCGACAAGGCAGACGCACGCGCGCTGCTGTCCGATGCGCCGCGTGCGGCGAAGATGGCCTCGAACGCCTTCTGCTGTGCCTTGGCAGTGGCAGGAAAGATCGAAGGCAGTCCGGCCATGCTTCTCGTAACAGCTGCCGCGGATGACGACGATGCGGCATCGGCGCCGAGGGACGGCATTCCGACTGGCTCGCCCTGAAGCGTGCGAGCCCTTCTGAACGGCCTGACTGCGGATACGAGCGCGAGCGAACTGTGTATGACTGTGAGTGTCCTACCGGTAAAGTGATGAATAACCGTCAGCACGCGACGATAACACGCCGTCTTTCTTTCGCAGCTAAGTCAAGAATAGATAGTTTCGCTGAATACCGCCGGATTCGTTTCTGCATCCTCTGATGTCGAAAACGGTCCGATCCGACCACCGTTAGCTAACCGTCGAGCGCCGTACAGGTATACTGTCGAGAGAGTGCGGACTCGCTCTGCGAACCTAGGGAGGAACGGACCGACTGGTGCCTCCCGGCGCATGGACGGCCGACTGGCCCGCAAGTCAGGCGTGGGGGCGGCCTTGCTTGCTGCCGCACTGCTTACTGCAGCCAGTTCTGCGGGAACGCGCCTGTTCTTGACCGTCGTGATCGGTTGCGGATCAAGCTGTAGCCTCACTAGTGTGGCTCGAGCACTGCTTCTCCCGCGACGTGCACCAGAGTTCCGAGCAGCTAGGACGAGGATACTTTGGTGGATGCTCATCGCCCTCGCGCCCACGGTCTGGGCACAGACTATAATATCCACGCACAAGGGACGCACCTATCAGCCATTCCTGACCAGCACGCAGTGCTGCAACCCTGCTGCAGCAGTTGGCGGTGCCCTCTCAGTGGGCGGGTGCGCGAATACCTGCGATAGCCATGTCGGCTGCAACTCCTTCCACTTCAGCAGTGCTCTGAGCGGCTGCGGCCTGTGCCTTGACTTCTGCCTAGTGAGCAGTGTGACTAATGCTCAATACGACTCGTATCGTGTGTTCACGCCACCGCCCTCACCACCACCACCGCTGCCGCCGCCTCCATCACCCTCGCCCCCGCCTTCTCCACCTCCGCCATCGCCTCCGCCGAATCCGCCTCCTCGGCCGCCACCCTCTCCACCACCATCGCCGCCACCCTCGCCACCACCGCCTTCGCCTCCGCCGCCACTCAGGCCACCCTTCCCTTCCAAGCCACCACCATTGCCGCCGCCGCCTTCTCCGCCGCCCTTTCCACCTCCACCATCTCCGCCACCACCATCTCCACCACCTTCGCCTCCCCCATCACCACCTCCGCCGTCGCCACCACCGCCGTCTCCACCCCCCTCACCACCACCGCCATCACCACCGCCGTCTCCACCTGTGCCGTCGCCACCGCCTTCTCCGCCGCCATCACCACCTCCGCCGTCGCCACCACCGCCAAAAACTCCGCCTTCGCCTCCGCCGCCTTCTCCGCCACCCTTACCACCGCCACCATCGCCGCCGCCGCCCTCTCCACCACCGCTTCCTCCGCCTTCACCACCTCCGCCGTCGCCACCGCCGCCATCGCCTCCGCCGCCGTCGCCACCGCCGCCTTCTCCGCCGCCCTTCCCACCGCCGCCATCTCCGCCTCCGCCCTCTCCGCCACCGTCGCCTCCGCCGAAACCACCCCCACCATCGCCACCGCCGCCGTCGCCTCCACCAAGACCGCCGCCCGTCCCACCACCTCCATCTCCACCGCCACCATCCCCCCCTCCATCACCACCACCT
>Ga0209550_10006191_pt1 | contig 11176 bp, 9 predicted proteins | sample LauGreSuBDMM15SN_2_FD_187567 | JGI IMG/M metagenome (GOLD analysis project Ga0209550, IMG submission 187567) | Freshwater lake microbial communities from Lake Michigan, USA - Su13.BD.MM15.SN (SPAdes) (version 5) | ecosystem: Environmental > Aquatic > Freshwater > Lake | place: Lake Michigan, USA... | reverse complement strand
ACGGCACAGGCGGGATAGGGGATTCAAGTTCTGTGGGCAAACGCAAATTCATCATGGTAGAAATCCCTGAGCCCACCGATGAAAAATCGGAAGCCTATAAGGCGGGGTACAAAAATATCTGTGAGATCGGCAAGGAGCGTATCCGAAGGGCAGGTAAGAAAATCAAGGAGGGAATTGTGGATGCTCCCCTAGAATCAGAAGATGATTCGGAAGAGGAAGACTCTGAAAAATTGGACTTTTCGCAAGTAGGCGGGGTTTCGAGAGCCTCAGCCACCGTAGTACGCTCTAGCCAACAGCCAACAGCCAACAGCCAACAGCCAACAGCCGATTCTGGTATTACGAGTTCAGATGTCAAGCAAAATTTTCGGGAGGGTTTGGATATTGGGTTTCGTGTATTACGTCTGGATTCCAGCAATCTTTCGGATGTGTATTACAAACCTCAACAATATAAACAGGATAAACTGGATCTCTTTTCAGACAATGTAAAACCCGACCGTTCTCCCGAAGACCTTCTCTTCCAAATTTTACTCGACTGGGGACTTCCCCTCTCCCTTCCTATCCAAACCAAAACAATCTCAGGAAAAAAAGTATTTCATGTGGCTAGCAATTCTCTCTATGCCTGTTTTGAAAAGGGAATAGATGAGTCTTTTGCCCGTGAAGTTGCCAAAGAAAAGCCCCTTCGGATTGTATTTCGGGACAATGGATTTAAGGATGATACAGCTAAAACCAATGTACAACAGATTATTAAGCAATTGAGCCCTAATCCCAATGATCCTATACAAGTGAGGGTGTTCTAAACAACAAAAAACCCTTCCGTGCCTTCTGTGCTTTCCGTGGTTAAAGAAATTAGAACCACAGAACACACGGATGACACGGAAAGAATTAAAAAGAATATTTTTAAACTTGAAATTTATTTTAATACCAAAAACCTAAGTGAGAGTATTTTGAGGGGTAGACTATGGGAAAAAAAATTTATTTAGATAATTGTTGTTTCAATAGACCTTATGATACTCAAAATCAGGAAGTTATAAAACTGGAAACTAAAGCGAAACTATATATTCAAGAGTTAGTTAGGCAGGAAAGTCTGAATCTTGTTTGGTCCTTTATTCTAGATTTTGAAAACAATGCAAATCCTTTTATTGAGCAAAAAGAATCTATTGGCGAATGGAAAAAAATTGCAACAACCTATGTTTCTGCACTGGAAGAAATACGAATGAAAGCTAACCAAATTCAAGAAGGTACAGGTCTAAAATCAAAGGACTCATTACATGTTGCGTGTGCAATTTTTGCAAAATCAGAGTATTTAATTACAACAGATAAAAAGATGCTGAAAACAGAATTAGAAGGTATAAAAATAATAAATCCAGTACAATTTGTTTTTAAAATTTCAGAGGAGAAATAAAATGAAAAGTGATACACTTCTTAGATCAGAAGGGATGAAAATATTAAGAGAAAAACTAGGTTTGATTGAAGCAGAGAAATTTATTTTATTAATGAAAAGTGAACCTTTTGATTATACAGAATGGCAATCTAGACTTTGGGAAGATAAGTCTGTGGATACTATTTTTAATGCCGCTAGAGAATTAGAAAAAATTTAAAAAGAAAAACCCTTCCGTGATTTCTGTGCCTGGAGTTTATACTGAGCGGAGCCGAAGTATGGTTAAAAAAATCAGAACCACAGAACACACGGATGACACGGAAAGAAATATAAAGTGGAGTTATTAATGGATTTATTATTTGAGAAAGAAACTTTTTCTATTCGTGGTGCTGTTTTTGAAGTTTATAAAGAACTTGGTGTTGGATTTCTGGAATCTGTATATCAGGAGTGCCTGGAAAAAGAATTTGCCATTCGAGCAATTCCATACCAGAGACAAGTTGAGTTGAGGATAAATTATAAAGGCGAAGAATTAGACCAATTTTTCAAAGCAGATATAATATGTTATGAGTCAATTTTAATTGAGTTAAAAGCAGTTAAATCAATAGAACCAATTCATAAAGCTCAAGTACTAAACTATTTAAAAGCATCAGGTTTGAGACTCGGTCTACTTATAAATTTTAATTCATTCCCAAAAGTAGCCATAGAGAGAATCATTTTATGAACCTATCCCCTTCCGTGATTTCTGTGCTTTCCGTGGTTAAAAAATTTAGAACACACGGATTACACGGAAAGAAATAGATTGAACTTGAAAATATCTTTAAAATCAAAAACCTAAGTGAGAATAATTGAATGAAATTACAATTCAAGGAATAACCCTTCCAACTCCAGGCGGTTTCGGCAGTTGTGGATTGCTTTGATGGTCAGCCCATACGCACAAAGCAATTTACCCTAGATCGCACTCAGGAAGTATTGAATCGAACCCGAGAGCTTTCTTTGGGGATCCAACAGGGAATTTTGTATGAGCAAAAATTACTCGAAAGCATTGGATACAGAAACAGTCCGTTTTTATTGAGCGGCACAGATATTCTCTCCAATATCAAAAAAGTTCAGAGAAAGAATGATCTTCTCGAGAGCCAAAAAATCGAACATGCCAAGGGCTCCCAATCTGGGATCAATCTCACCATTGAAATGGAAACAGGCACGGGAAAGACATACACCTATATCCGAACTATGTATGAACTCTATGGGCGCTATGGTTGGAGTAAGTTCATTGTCATTGTTCCTAGCATTGCCATACGGGAAGGAGTTCTCAAATCCTTTGAAATGACAAGGGAGCACTTCCAAGAAATCTATGGTCATAAAATTGTTCCCTTTATCTACAATTCATCCCGCCCCCAAGACATAATCAATTTTTCTACAGATAGTAGAATCAGTGTCATGATTATCAACACACAGGCTTTCAATGCAAGGGGAGAAGATGCGAGAAGGATTTACCAGGTTCTCGATCAGTTCAATTCCCGCATACCCATAGAAGTGATAGCCGAAACCAATCCAATCCTCATCATAGATGAACCCCAATCGGTGGATGGTGCCAAGACCTTAGAAGGTATGCAGGCTTTTAATCCCCTCTTTACCATTCGTTATTCGGCCACTCATAAAATTTTATACAATCAGGTATTTCGTTTGGATGCCCTCGATGCCTACAATAAAAAATTGGTCAAAAAAATTCAGGTCAAGGGAATCAGCCTAAAAGGCTCTACGGGTACTACAGGCTATATGTATCTCGAACAAATTTCATTGAGTACCACAAAGCCCCCTTATGCTATTTTGGAATTTGAAAAGAGAAATAAGGAAGGAGTGAAAAGAGTCAGACAAAAACTCTCAGAAGGAGCAAACCTCTACGAACTCTCGGGAAATATACCCGCATACAAAAATCATACAATCACAGAAATCAATGGATACCTAAATAAAATAGTAGTAAAAGGCCAGGATATTTATCCCGGGGAAATTGTAAACGATGAGGGGGAAAGTACATTTCGCCGAATCCAAATTCGGGAAACCATTCAGTCTCACATCCTAAAAGAGAAAGAGTTATTTAACCAGGGGATCAAGGTTTTGAGCCTATTCTTTATTGATTCCGTAGATAAGTATCGCGTCTATGGAGACAATGGTGAGGAAGAGTTAGGCGAGTACGCCAAGATATTTGAAGAGGAATACACAAATATAGTAAATGAACATTTGGATTTATTCCAACAGAACTACAATGAATATATGCACGAAACAGATCCTAAAAAGTTGAGGGGCTATATGCCCATTGAGTACAACAATTATCTAAAACGTGATACTTCTAGTTCGATTCACAATGGTTACTTTTCTATAGATAAAAAAAATAAACTTACCAATCCCGCAACTAAGAGAGGAAGTGATGATTCTGATGATATCAGTGCCTTTGATCTTATCATGAGAGACAAGGAAAGACTTCTCAGCTTTGAAGAGCCCACACGTTTTATTTTTTCCCATTCAGCCCTCAAAGAGGGTTGGGACAATCCCAATGTATTTCAAATCTGTGCTCTCAAAAATCCTGAGGCGGGAAGTAGTACACGGAGAAGACAGGAAGTGGGTCGGGGCATGAGACTCTGTGTGGATAAAACGGGAAATCGTTTGGACTATGAAGTTTTGGGAAATGATGTCCACAATACAAATAAACTTACAATAATAGCTTCTGAAAGCTATGAATCCTTTGCCAAAGGTCTCCAAAGTGAAATTGTGGATATACTCAAAGACCGTCCTCAAAAAGCAGAAGTGGATTACTTCTCGGGCAAACTCGTACAAAATGAAAGAGGGGAAGAATACAGACTCACACCGGAAGATGCCAAAAAAATCAATAAAATCCTCTATAAAAATGATATAATTGATACTGATGATCGTCTTACAGATTTAGGAAGGGAATCCATTGATAGGGGGATTGTTCCCCTACCCGATGAACTTCTTTCCTACAAAGAATCAATTCTTAACCAGTTAAAGTCTATCCTCACGGGAAATGCATTTCAACCCATAGATGAAAGAAGAACCATAGTTGTGAATACAAACAAGAACTTCCAAAGAAAAGAATTCCAAGAACTCTGGAATAAGATCCATTTCAAATCTATCTATGAGGTAAAATTTGACACTAATATATTGATTGAGAAAAGTATTGGAGAAATTGATGCGAAGCTTCTTGTTTCCAAGAGAAAATATGAAGTTAGAACAGGTGAGATGGATTCAAACCAAGGGTCAAAGTCCAAAGAAAAACTAAGCAAGGGCGAGCTGATTTCAGAAATAGCGGATGGAACAACTACAAAGGATGTAAATACTGAACTTATCTCCCATACTGTTTATGATTTGATTGGTGAGATTGAAAAAATAACACACCTACTTCGTAGTACAATTGTTCAAATACTAAAAGGTATCAAAAAAGAGAAATTTTCTCTTTTTTCAGTAAACCCAGAAGAATTTATCCTACGTACAGGAAAACTAATCAATTCAGCCAAAGCGAGTTTGATTTACAATAATATAAAGTATCACAAAATTGATGAAGTCCATGATACCAAAGATATATTTACCAATGATTTGAATGCATTAAGAGAAGATGTAGTACTAAAAAAGCATATCTACGACTATATTACCTCAGATTCCAAGATTGAGCGGGACTTTGCCTCCTCTTTAGAAAGCAATGCCTCTGTGATTGTGTATGCAAAACTCCCCCGAACATTTAAAATTTCTACCCCCATTGAAAACTATTCCCCCGACTGGGCGATTGTTCTCGATAAGGGTGATACACGGCATATCTATTTCATAGCGGAAACCAAAGGCTCCATCGACGAAAATGATTTACGAGAAATTGAAAAACTAAAAATCCATTGTGCTCATGAACATTTCAAAGCCATCAGTGGAACAGAAATAAAATTTGGTGTTGTTACAAACTTTCAACAATTAACAGACATAATTCAGGGAAATTAAGGCTTGAAGTTTTTTGATTTTTGGATAATCTAAGATAAAAAAAGGAGTTTAAAATGCAGGTGTTAGTGGATTTGCCAGATCATTACTTTTCTTTATATGATAAACCGACCCTTGTTAAAGAATTACAGCTAAGCCTAGCTTTAATCCTTTTTAAACAGGGAAAAGTTACTATCAATAAAGCCGCTTCAATCTCATGTTTAGATTTATATGAATTTATGAAAGAATGTAAAAAAAATGAGATACCGGTAATTCATATCTCCGTAGAGGAACAAAACCAAGAATGGGCAAGTTTAACTAAGGCATTCCCTTGATATTAATTGCTGACAGTTCTGCTCTCATTTGCCTAGCAACTTGTGACTCTTTAGATTTATTGGATCTTTTATTCAAAGAGGTAAAAGTCCCAAGAGCAGTGTTTCTAGAGGTCAGTAAAGAATTTAAAAAAGAGTCGGATAAACTAAGGCAATATTTGGAAAATAAAATAATTGAGATTCAAGAAAACAAAGATCTTATTATAAAAGAAGGTACTATCGAGCTTGGAGAATTAGAAGCCATGATACTTTACAAACAATTAAAGGCAAATTGGCTCTTGGTTGATGATCGTAGAGCAAGAAGGATTGCACAAGTAAATGAAATTAATATAATCGGTAGTTTGGGTGTACTACTTTTAAGTAAGAAATTCGGATATATCGATAGTATAATATCTAAACTTGAGTTACTTAAAAAGTCAGATATTTTTTTATCTGAAGAAATCATTCAGAACACAATCATTCTAGCAGGAGAGAGTTTATAGAATGATTTTGATAGATAACATCTCTCATCGACTCTCCACAGATTTAAAAGAAACTATAGCAAAAGGAAATAAGTTGAGTATTGCTGCTTCCACTTTTTCTATTTACGCCTTTGAAGCATTGAAAAAAGAATTCAAAGGTATTTCCGAGCTTCGATTTATTTTTACTTCTCCTCTTTTTTTAGAACAAAAGGAGGAGAAAAAAAAGAAAACTGGAGAATCGTACATTCAGAAACAAAATAACATTTGTGGTACAGAATTTGAGATACGCCTAAGAAACCAACTCATGCAAAGGAGTATTGCCAAGGAATGTTCTGTTTGGATTCGAGAAAAAGTTGTTTTCAAATCCAATAAACATCCAAATAATCCCTTAAATAGCCTTATTCATGTATCACGAGAGAATGAGGAGTTTTCTTATACTAATTTTAATGGGTTTACCTCTACCGATCTCGGTGAAACTCATAGAAAAGGTTTTCCCACTCTCATCCAAAAAAATTCATATCCCGAGACTACAGCATATTTGAATTGGTTCAAGCAAATATGGGAAAACAAAGAAGATCTAGAAGATGTTACTAAAAATGTACTGGATTATTTAGAAATTATCATACAGGATCATAGCCCGGAGTTTATTTATTTTCTGACAATTTTTAATCTATTTCAAGATTTCTTAGAAGAAATTATGGGTGACAGTCTTCCGAATGAACAACTTGGCTTCAAAAATACTACGGTTTGGAATAAACTATATAATTTCCAAAAGGATGCGGTCATTGGAGCCATCAATAAATTAGAAAAGTACAATGGTTGTATTTTAGCTGACAGTGTAGGTTTAGGTAAGACATTTACCGCCCTTGGAGTGATGAAGTATTACGAGCTCAGAAATAAAGATGTACTGGTTCTTTGCCCCAAAAAACTGGAAGCTAACTGGAACACATTTAGATACAATGATAAAAATAATATTCTCAGCGCTGACCGCTTTCGGTATGACGTTCTATTTCATACCGATCTATCCCGTGAAAGGGGGATGAGCAATGGAAGAAATCTGGAAACTGTAAATTGGGGCAATTATGGTCTTTTGGTAATCGATGAGTCCCATAATTTTAGAAACAATAATACAATAGAAGGAAAAGAAAATCGGTACCAAAGACTTCTCCGAAAAATTGTTAAGGAGGGAATAGAAACCAAGGTTTTAATGCTCTCTGCAACTCCTGTAAACAATCGATTCAATGATTTACGTAACCAATTGGCACTTGCCTATGAGGGCAATTCCTCTAAAATAGATGATAAATTGAACACAGAAAAAGGAATCGAACTTGTATTTCGAAAAGCTCAACAGGCTTTCAATATTTGGAGCAAATACGATACCGAAGAAAGAACAACAGAAAATCTTTTACAAATGTTAGATTTTGATTTCTTCGAAATTCTCGATTCACTCACCATTGCCAGATCCAGAAAACATATCACTACGTACTATGATACTTCAGAAATAGGTAAATTCCCCGAGCGAAATAAGCCTATTTCTATACAAAGCCCCCTTTCTTCGGGTTCCTCTATCTCGTATGGAGTCATTGCTGAAAAATTAGCCTTACTCAATTTATCTATTTATACTCCTCTCAATTACATACTCCCTGGAAAACAACAAAAGTACTCACAAGTATATGACAAAGTAGTAAAAACTGGCAAGTTTACTCAGGTAGACAGAGAAAAAAGTTTACAGATTCTTATGAGAATCAATTTATTAAAGAGAATTGAAAGCTCTATAGATTCATTTCGTATCACTTTAAATGGTATCATCAAAAAAATTAAAGCGGCAATGGATAAATTATCAAATGCTGAAGAGCTAGAAAGTGGAGAAAGCAACTCTGATATAGAAAATGAAAATTTTGATTGGGACTCTAATTGGGGTGATCAAGAAAATATCTTCGGTACTACAGTAAAGGTTCATATCTCGGACATGGATACCAGAAAGTGGAAGGGAGATTTAGAAGAGGACTTACAAATTTTAGAAAATTTGTGGAAACAAGTAAATACTATTACTTCCTCTAAAGATATAAAACTTTTAAAATTGATAGAAATTTTAGAACAAAAAATAGAGAATCCTCAAAATCCAGATAATAAAAAAGCGATTGTATTTACAGCATTTGCAGATACTGCCAATTATCTTTATGAGAATCTAAACTCTCACTTTAAAAAGAAATATTCGCTTAACTCTGCCCTAATCACAGGCTCAAAAAAGACCACCAATGCTCAGGCGATTCCTTCTGATTTAAATCCCATTTTATCCTGTTTTTCTCCCCTCTCCAAGGACAAAGAGTTAATTTATCCACAGATAAAGGCTGAAATTGATCTTCTTATTGCAACCGATTGTATTTCCGAGGGTCAAAATCTTCAGGATTGTGATACGTTAATAAATTATGATATACATTGGAATCCCGTAAGGATCATTCAGAGATTTGGTAGAATAGATAGGATTGGTTCCAAAAATTCTAAAATTACCATGATCAATTTTTGGCCTGATGTGACCTTAGACTCTTACATCAATTTAAAGCAAAAAGTAGAAAGTAAGATGCTCATCAGCAATATGGCGAGCACAGGTGATGATAATATTCTCAATTCAGAGGATCAAGATCTGGAGTATAGGAAGATCCAACTAAAAAAATTACAAGAAGAAGTGATTGATTTAGAAGATCTTAGAGAGGGTGTAAGTATTACCGATTTAGGATTGAATGACTTTAGGGTAGATCTCTCCAATTTATTAAAAAGGTATAGTAAAAAAATAGATAGTCCAAATGGTCTTTACACAGTCGTACCATCAACCGAACTAAACCCTAGTGGAATAGTATTTCTTCTCAAGGATAAAAGTTCAGTTACCACATCTCATAAACACAACCGCCTCCATCCTTTTCAATTGGTTTATATCAAAAAGTCAGGCGAAGTACATTTAAAATCCACTGAAACCAAGAAAATTTTAGATTCCCTCAGACAATTGTGCATTGGGGAGATAAATGTCTATGGTGAGATTTGCAAAGAAATATCTCAAAAAACCAAAGATTACAAAGATATGAATGAGTATTCAGAGCTTTTGAAATCCTGTATCCATTTTATCAATCAAACTGAAGAAGAAAAAGATGTTCAGAGCCTCTTTCGAACTGGTGGCACAACTGCATTAACTGATACCCTAAAAGGAAACAGTGAGTACGAATTGATTACTTATTTTTTGGTAGTATGATTTGAATATTTTGAACCTTCCCGATTCCACAAAAGTAGATAAGGTTATACATAAAAATTTATTTGATCCTTATTGTAATTCAGCCCAGAAAAAATTATTCACCGAGTATATTCAAAAGATTCTCTGGACAAATAAACTCTCAAAAGATACAATCCACTTAGAAGGTAAATCTATCCAAGAAATCCAATTGATCAAAATTGAACTTAAAATAAAAGATCGTATTGCAAAGATTTTAAATATTATAGATGAGTACATGCCATATACAATAATATTTGTGATTCAATATAATCAGGAATATTATATATCCACTTCTGTTAAGCATAATAATCCCAAAAATGAAAATAAGTCTATTATCGAATGGACTTTTGAAACAGATTGGTACAATTCAACAGATAAATCATTCCCCCTTCTTCTTCAAAATAACTTAGACATAGTCTATCATAACTTTTGCAATCAAGTAATTGGGATTGAAACCTGGAAAGAATACTCCTTACAAGAGATCATAGGCTTGTCTAAAGAGCTGTTTCAATTAGAAAAAGATGTATCAAAACTTCAAAAGAAATTAAGTTCAACTAAACAATTCAATCACAAAGTAGAGATCAACACACAATTGCATGAAAAGGTAGCTCGGATTCAAAAACTAAAATTCAATTCCATCATAAATCTCAGAGAGTCCAAGTTGGATTCCTAATGATTTCAGGGAAATAGTTGACTCAGGTTTTTCAATTTCAATAAGTTCCCAATTACCATTTGAATTGATGAAATACTGGGAAACTAATTTTTTATTTTGTTCTACTAAATAGTATTCTTGAAATCCTGTGATACTTCTGTAAGAATCAAATTTTTCCCCTTTATCAAAATTTCGAGTTGAATCCGAAAGAACTTCAAAAATACAAATAGGATTTGTAACAATATCATTGCTTTCATCATGGAATTGTGGGGGGATTTGTATTACGAGAATATCAGGATAAAAAAAGGCATTTTTAGAGGGAATCCAGACTTTCATATCATTAGAAAGAACCTTAAATTTTTCAGATTTTAAGGCATTTTTTATAGCTGATAATAAATTTACAAAGATACAATTGTGTATGTAACTAGCACCAGTCATTTTTAATTCCTCTCCATTCACATATTCTGTTCTTTCTAATGATTTTCTCTCCTTATCAAGGTAATCAGGTATTGTGGTCTTTTGGATAACTGTATTCATATTCACCTCCTAAGATTTGATCTCATTCAATCTTCCATTCTAATAAGAATTAAAACAAGATCAAGCTTCTTTCTTGTGAGATTCTACCTAATTTTGATGGAGAAAAAAAGATCTTTTAACAAGTTGTTAGTTGTTTTTGTTTAGTGTTTAAATTTGTATAGGATAGTTTTCTGGGAATCAGTTGGCTGTCCTTCGAGTATGGTAGGTGAGCACGTCGAACTACTCGAAACCAACCTACACAGTAAAAATTAACACAAACCAGTTCGTTCCCCGAGTAGGGGCATCTTCTCGTCCCGTATCGAGGGGAGAGGGGCACTTTTCTATCTTCTCAACAACTTAAAACCGATTTCTCTTCCTAGGCCTTGCATCATAGCGAGATTGATCCAAAAAAAAGCAAAGGATTCCATGAGGGGAAATTTATCATTTCCTCCTACGTCATAACACTCTGCAAAACCTGCATCCAAAGCCAATTGTCTTGCAGTTTCCTTTCCTAATTTGCTATTGCCTGCCATAAACATATCAATAGAATCCTTACCATAAACAGGATTTTCCATATTGTTAAAGCCAGTGGTATTGAAG
>Ga0209550_10006187_pt1 | contig 11181 bp, 10 predicted proteins | sample LauGreSuBDMM15SN_2_FD_187567 | JGI IMG/M metagenome (GOLD analysis project Ga0209550, IMG submission 187567) | Freshwater lake microbial communities from Lake Michigan, USA - Su13.BD.MM15.SN (SPAdes) (version 5) | ecosystem: Environmental > Aquatic > Freshwater > Lake | place: Lake Michigan... | reverse complement strand
CGACGCATCGATTAAGTCAGGCGGCTCAATTGATGCCAATATTACGAGGGCTTTGTTCGGAAAAAAATCAAATGATAGGTCATTTTTCAGATGACCCTGCCGTGTTGGCTTTTATAAACAGCCATGATCTGCAGAGACTTGCTCCCCTTGGGACTTCCTGCCCCGATCATTTTTTACGGACAAAAATAAAACCCCTGGTTTTATCTTTGGCTATCACTGAAGATTTATCAGACAGTGCGGGCATCAGAGAACTTATTAATCCAGCTTTCGAACAGTATAGAGCGGACTACGCAGCATATTATGATGCCTGCAAAAAGGCTGATAGTCCTGCTATGAGAGATGCAAATCCAGTAGTCATCATCTATCCAGGTATTGGCATATTTACTTTTGCCAAGGATAAGCAAACCGCCAGAGTTGCCGCAGAATTTTATCAAAATGCCATTCATGTGATGCGTGGAGCGGAAGCTATTTCAAGCTACACCGCTCTTCCAAGGCAAGAGGCGTTTAATATAGAATATTGGTTATTAGAGGAGGCAAAACTTCAACGAATGCCTGCTGAAAAACCACTTTCCCGTCGTATTGCCCTTATTACAGGGGGTGGCGGAGGTATTGGAGGCGCTATTGCTAAGAAATTGGCTGCTGAAGGGGCACATATTGTTATCACTGACCTATCGGAAGAAAGATTAAAGGAGGGTATTCAATCCTATAACAAAGATGTTGCCAGGTACTTTTCAGCAGATATAACCCATGAAAATGATTTATTAAAATTAATTGATTTTACTTGTTTACAATTTGGAGGAGTTGATATTATTGTTCACAGTGCAGGACTTGCCATATCGAAATCATTGACCGATACCCTGGTATCGGACTGGGATATTTTACAAAACGTACTGGTAAAAGCGCAGTTTCAACTTTTTAAGCTGGGCGTCAATCTTATGAAAAAGCAACAATTTGGTGGAAATCTTGTGACCATTGCCAGTAAAAATGGATTGGTTTCAGGGCCAAATAATGTGGCTTATGGCACAGCCAAAGCGGCTCAACAACACATGACCCGATTACTCGCCGCCGAATTAGCCAAAGAAAATATAAGAGTAAATACCGTCAATCCTGATGGAGTTATCGTTGGAAGTAAAATTTGGGAAGGTGAATGGGCTGAAGGAAGAGCAAAAGCTTACGGCATTCATGTGGCTGACTTACCCGCACACTATGCCAAAAGGAATCTTTTGAATCAGATTATTCTACCGGAAGATATCGCCAATGCTGTTTTTGCTCTTTTAGCGGTGCTTAAAAAATCTACAGGACTCACTATAAATGTTGACGGAGGCATACCTGAAGCATTTGTGCGATAAGCATCATACTCAGGCTTTTTTATCCATAAAATACGTTCTTTATGCGAATAGATTCATTGCATATTTCAAGACATAATGATTTGTTTTTGGAAAAACACAGCCAATCATTTCATTTTCTCAGTAGAGAACTTTCCGATAAAGGTATTGATGTTGAATCTATTATAACCAAAATACAACAATTTCAAGTAGCTATTCCCAGTTGGGCACTGGGTGCGGGAGGAACACGCTTTGGTAGATTTTCAATGGGTGGTGAACCAGGAGATCTCTTTCAGAAAATATCCGATATAAGTATCATCAACGATTTAACAGGAGCTGCAGGGGCCGTTTCATTGCATATCCCCTGGGATATTCCAGAAAATGTGTCATCCTTAACCCAATATTCAAGTGACTGTGGAATAACATTCGATGCTGTAAATTCAAATACTTTTCAAGATCAAGCAGATCAAGCCCTTAGCTATAAATATGGATCTCTCTGTCATACCAATATAAAAGTCAGAGAACAGGCCATACAACACAATATTGATGTCATTCATTATGGAGAAGCATTAGGTTCAAAAAGTATAACTGTCTGGTTATCTGACGGATCTACTTTTCCAGGTCAAATTAATTTTAGGCAGGCTCTGTCAAGAACGAAGGAATCTTTACAAGAAATATATAGACATTTACCCACCGACTGGCAAATGTTTATAGAGTATAAACCTTATGAGCCTCAGTTTTACAGTACTGTAATTCAAGATTGGGGAACCTCCCATTTGCTGGCTTCCGCTTGTGGTCCTCAGGCTTTTAGCCTGGTCGATTTGGGTCATCATTTACCAAATACCAATATTGAGCAAATTGTAGCGACTTTATTGTCTCTGGGAAAATTAGGTGGATTTCATTTTAATGACAGTAAATATGGCGATGATGACCTAACCGTTGGCAGCATAAAACCTTACCAGCTATATTTGATTTTTCTGGAATTAGTCAGTGGCCTTGCTGATCCAACGGTGGTAAATCCCCCTATTTCTTATATGATTGATGCAAGCCATAATGTAAAAGATCCATTGGAAGATCTTATGCAAAGTATCGAGGCCATCCTCATTTGTTACGCTCAGGCATTGTTGGTAGATTTTAACAAACTGAATGAGCTAAGAAATAAAAACGAAGTGGTATTAGCTCAGGAACTTATACAAGATGCATACAGAACCGACGTAAGAACCTTGCTAAGGGAGGCAAGAATGCGAAAAAAAGCAGCGTTTTCGCCTATTCAATGCTATAGAGATAATGAGATAAGACATCAGCTCATTAAGGAAAGAGGCATTTCAAATAAAGCAAAAGGATTGTAAATGATGTCCATCCTCATTTTCGATGTGGGTAAAACGAATAAAAAAGCCATTTTATATGATTATTCATACAAAGAAATATGGCAAACGTCCACTGTTTTACCTGAAATAAACGATGAAGATGGCATTCCTTGCGACGACATTCATGCCATATTAGCCTGGATTAAAAACGTTTTGTCACAACTTATCAGTCATGGAGATTATCAGATAACGCATCTGAATTTTTCTGCTTATGGAGCGAGTTTCATCCATATCGATGAAGATGGAAATATTTTAACCCCTCTGTACAACTACACAAAGCCGATGCCATCAAACATCAGAACTTCATTTTATCAAAAATATGGAGATGAAAAAAAGATGGCTTTAGAAACCGCTTCGCCAAACCTCGATTTTTTAAATTCCGGTTTACAATTATATTTTATCAAATACAGATATCCAGCTGTATTTGAACGAATTAAGTGGTGCATGCATTTACCCCAATTTTTAAGTTATTATTTCTCAGGGTTGCCCGTTTCAGAATTAACCAGTATTGGTTGCCACACGGCCATCTGGAATTTTTCAGAAAATGATTATCATTCCTGGGTTTATAAGGAAGGCATAGCAGAAAAATTTCCCCCTTTAAGACCTGCTGCTGCCAGTTCAGAAACAAGCATTTCAGGGCAGTTAATAAATATTGGGGTAGGTATTCATGACAGTTCAGCTGCCCTCTATCCTTACTCTTTGTTATCGAATGAACCCTATTTACTTTTATCGACCGGAACCTGGAGTATTGTATTCAACCCCTTTTCAACGCAACTTTTAACGGCAGAAGTGCTCGAAAAAGACGGTTTACTTTTTCTTCAACCCAATGGAAATCCAGTCAAAGCAGCCAGACTATTCTTAGGCTATACTTATCAGCAGAAGCTGGAAGAAATAGGTCATTTTTTTAAATATGACCTGAAAAATTTGTCCAAAGAACCCTTTGATAATCAACTTTTGGAAACCATTTCAACAACTAATCAAAGGTATTTTTCATTTCCTTTGCTAAATATGGAGGAAATGCCAGAAAAGGATAAAGATTTATCCTTTTTTAGATCATTTGCATTTGCCTATTATCAAATGGTTTGGGAATTGAGTACTTATCAGATAAAGTCAATAAAGATGGCCTCCGAGGGAAAGGTATTTCAGCGCATGTACATAGATGGAGGATTTTCAAAAAACATAATATTCATACAATCTTTAAAAAAGCAGCTTCCTGACCTGGAAATAATGGTATCTGACCATTCTTCAGGCACCTCGTTAGGTGCAGCCATGCAAGTAAAGGGACATTAATATTACTCAAACTTGAGCAGGTAAATAAAAATGTAATGATTTTAGTCATAGAATCAGAATAATTATATACTTTTAGCTAACAACTTAAAATTTAAACATTGAAAGTAGGATTATTCATTCCCTGTTATATGGATCAATTTTATCCACAGGCAGCCATTGCAACATACAAACTATTACTGAAACTGGGCTGTGACGTAGCATATCCTGAGGGACAAACATGTTGTGGTCAACCTTTAGCCAATGCTGGAAATGAGGCAGCCTCTAAGGGAAGTTACCTTCATTTTGTAACTATGTTTGAAAAATATGATTATATCGTAGCCCCTTCGGGAAGTTGTGTTTATCATGTGCGGCACCATTTTGATACCCTGGAGCAAACCGAAGCAGTCAAAAAAGTACGCGCAAAGACCCTTGATTTAACAGAATTTTTACTTGACGTATTACAAATCAGCTCTTTACCTGCAAAGTATCCACATAAAGTAGGATTACATCAGAGTTGTCATGGACTGCGAGGGTTACATTTAGGCACTTCAAGTGAATTGGTGAACAAACCGGTGGCATCTAAACTACATGAATTATTAAGCATGGTAGAGGGATTGACATTGGTTGAATTGGATAGAAAAGACGAATGTTGTGGCTTTGGGGGAACCTTTTCTGTCAAAGAGCCCGATATTTCTGTAAAAATGGGTAAAGATCGAATTAGGGATCATTTTTCAAAAGGAGCCGAAGTAATAACCGCCGGAGATATGAGTTGCCTTATGCATTTAGAGGGCATAATATCGAGGCAGAACATCCCCATCAAAGTAATACATATTGCTGAAATTTTAAATACGTACGAAATATGATGCCACATGCCCAAAAAGCGGCTATTTTCAATAAAGACGAAGCGAGAACAGACTGGCACGATGCCTCCTTATGGATGGTTAGAAAGAAGCGGGACTTTGCCGTTTCCGAGATTCCTGAATGGGAATTCCTCAGGGAATTTGCCTCCGATATAAAAATGCATACCCTGTCAAAATTAGATGATTACCTGGAATCCTTTGAAAAGGCGGCGATTCAAAATGGAGCCATTGTGCATTGGGCTGCAGACGCTAAGGAGCATAATGATATCGTTTTATCTATCTTAAATAAGCATCAGGCGAAAAAAATGGTCAAGAGCAAATCTATGCTCACCGAAGAATGTCACCTCAATGAATTTTTAGAGCATCATAATATTGAGGTTATCGATTCCGACTTAGGAGAAAGAATTATTCAAATGTTAAATGAGCCTCCCAGTCATATTGTACTACCTGCTATTCATTTGAAGAAAGAAGAAATTGGAGAACTATTTCATAGAGAGTTACATACAGAAAAAGGAGCCACGGATCCACAATATCTTACGGAAGCTGCACGACATCATTTAAGGGAAAAATTTCATACAGCACAAGTTGCATTAACCGGCGTTAATTTTGGTATCGCTGAAACAGGAGAAATTGTTGTTTGTACCAATGAAGGTAATGCCGATATGGGCGTTCATTTAACACCTGTTCAAATACATAGCATGGGGATCGAAAAACTGATACCAAGAAGAAGCGACCTTGCTGTTTTTACCCGTTTATTGGCTAGAAGTGCGACTGGACAACCTGTAACTGTTTTCACCTCACACCATAGAAATCCAAAACCAGCGGGTGAAATGCATATTATTTTAGTGGATAATGGGAGGACGGAACAATTAGGTAAACCTGATTTCCGGAGCTCTCTGAAGTGCATTAGATGTGGCGCCTGCATGAATACTTGTCCTATTTACAGAAGAAGTGGAGGTCATAGTTATGAGACCACTATTCCTGGGCCCATCGGTTCGATTTTAACACCAGGTATAGATTTAAAAAAACACGGACAATTACCCTTTGCTTCCACGCTTTGTGGTTCATGCACCGATGTTTGCCCAGTTAAAATAGATATTCATACGCAACTTTATAAATGGCGACAGATTGTTAGCGAAGCAGGTTTACCCGAAGGGGGTAATAAAACCATGATGAGCATCATGGGAAGTGGTCTGGCTTCTCCCTCTTTTTTCCATCGTCTTGGTAATATCGGAAGAAAATTATTGCGTCTTTTTCCTGGAAAAGAGAGATTTCTTTCCTTCACCGTATGGACAAAAGACAGAGATTTACCCAAAGCACCTGTTGAATCATTTAGGGAATGGTATGCAAAACAAACTAAGGATGCCCAGTAAAGAAACAATTTTAGCAAAAATAAAGACCAACAGACCAAATCTTTGGCCTCTGCCTGATGTTCCTATTTTCGAAACATCCGTTACCGACAAGAAGAAATTATTTATACAAATATTGGAAAGAGGAGGCAGTAAAGTACATTGTATCGACGATAGTTCGCAAATACATCAGGTAATAACTACCCATTTCCCAGAAAATAATAGAATGGTCTCTACCCTACCCCTTTTAGAAGGAATGGAGGGAATAACCACCCTTCATCCCGATTTTTATGAGGGGACTGAGGTAGCAATTATTGAAGGTCTTATTGGCGTAGCTGAAAACGGAGCACTTTGGGTAACGGAGAACGAGCTGGGAAAGGTGCGCGTTTTACCATTTATTGCACAACATTTAGTCATGGTAATCAGTGCAAAAAACATTGTAGGCACCATGCACGAGGCTTATAAAATATTAGGACTACCCACTACTGAAGGTTTTGGTGTCTTCATCGCCGGACCCTCAAAGACCGCCGATATAGAGCAATCATTGGTCATTGGGGCTCAGGGAGCTCGCAGTTTATTGGTCATCGTCACCCCTTAATTGAGTCATCATGCTTTTAGAAAAACTCAGCGCCCACCTTGAAGAGGTAAAAGAATACGAAAGAGAACCTGTTCCAGCCTCCCGATGGCGAGGATTTAAAAGTTTTTTAGGTATGTATGCCGGAGAGCACACTGCGGGTACAGAATTTGTCATCGGCCCCCTGTTTGTTGCCCATGGCGCTGGAGCTATGGACCTTATATTAGGTTTATTACTTGGTAATTTTTTGGCCGTACTTTCATGGGCATTTATCTGCGCGCCCATTGCCGTTAGAGAAAGAGTAACGCTATATTATCTGCTCGAAAAAATATGTGGTAAACACCTTACCAATGCTTACAATCTGGTCAATGCCCTCATGTTCTGCTTTTTAGCAGGTTCCATGATAGCCGTTTCAGCCACCGCAATAGGCATTCCATTTAATATACCGATGGCCAAATTAACCGATTGGCTGCCTTCTGGCCTACCTTGGATAATCATAGTGGTTTTAGTGGGAGCCGTCACCACTTTTGTGGCTACTTTGGGCTATGACAAGGTAGAAAAATTTTCAACCATTGCTGCCCCCTGGATGATCTTAGTATTTTTAGCCGCAGCCATCGCTGTTTTACCTGAATTGGGTGTAAAAAACTGGGGTGATTTTTTTCAAGTTGCGCAAGATAAAATATGGACAGGAAAGCCCCTTGCTGGTCAAAGTAAATTCACTTTTTGGCATATCCTATTTTTTGCCTGGTTCTGTAATATGGCTATGCACATAGGAATGGCTGATTTGTCCATATTAAGGTATGCTAAAAAATGGACAGCGGGCTTTGCCTCAGCGGGAGGAATGTACGTGGGGCACTACATTGCCTGGTTAGCTTCAGGTATTTTATATGCTCTTTTTTTACAGCAAAGCAATGAAAATTTAGAATTTGCACCGGGTCCTGTAGCCTATTCAGCCGCTGGTATTACCGGCGCATTATGTGTAATCATAGCAGGTTGGACAACGGCTAATCCCACCATTTATAGGGCAGGACTCGCTTTACAAGCTATTATGCCCAAAGCAAAAACATGGAAAATAACCTTAATTGTAGGCTCTATAACCACATTAGCCGCATGTTTTCCTGCTTTAGTCATGCAATTACTCGATTTTGTGGCCCTTTATGGCTTAATTCTCATGCCTATGGGAGCCATTATATTTATAGACTACTGGCTTTTTCCTCGTATAGGATTGCAATCTAATCTGGCGGCAGTTAAAAATCTTACCTTTAATGTCGCTGCGTTAATCACCTGGCTCGGAAGTTTAATTGCCTGCTATTTAATAGCTAAAACAACTGGATTGGAAATATTTTTCCTTGGACTGCCCGGCTGGTTTCTGGCTGTGTTGATTTATATCATTTCCTCGTATATGTATCAAAAAAAATGGTCAAAATGAAGATATTACTAAAATTAGTATCGATGGCAGGACTTATGCTAACTATTATACCTTCTATTGGAGTATTCTATGAGGTAATTAGTCAGGAGGAGAATAAGTATTTTATGCTTATTGGCACGCTACTTTGGTTTGGACCAAAGATTATTTTTAAGGAAAAATAGACCCTATCAAAAGCCTTGCACAAAAAACCCGCATTAGAAATGAAAAATTATGCTGAATTCAGCTGCCTTTTCAGCGATTCTATTTCCTTTTGCAAGACCATATTTTTTTTAATTTCAACTTCTGAACGTTTTTTCTCTGCTTTCGTTCGCTTTTTCTCTGCTTCCACTCGCTTTTTCTCCGTCTCCGTTCGCTTATTTGCGTTGACTACTCGCTTTTTCTGTAATTCAGTGCGCTTATTTGCGTTGACCACTTCTTTCTTTGACTTCTCGTAGCTTTTCACGGTTTCATCTATTAACTTATCTTTTTGAGCAATGACGATATCCTTTTTTCCCAGTTCTCGCTCAAAAATTCGATCTACTTCATCTTCAACATCCATTTTATCCCGATATTCATCACCGGCAATGGCCCTACTCAAGCGTTCAACCATCCTCAAAACCAAAGGATCGTAAATATCCCCTTGAAAATCAATCAGGTGCTTATCTGCTTTATTCTGGTACATCGGACTGAATATCTGCATTACCCGATCCAGTTTACCACGGGACTCTTTGGGTAACCTGCCCACCTGTATCATGTATGAATCATGGGTCAGCAGCTCCACAAAATCATCTTTAACCCCCAATATCTCTTCCGTGACCACATCAACATAGTCCCGTTTTACCTTAATGACCCCCGAGGGTACATTATTTAACAGAAAACCCAAAAAATAGATGGTAATAATAGGTAAAGGGCGAAAAACGGCCAGGCCATCCTTTTCAATTATCTGATCTTCCTTCCGGTAATTATCCCCCAGATAGCGTCTAAACCGCATCACATCAAATACCTGTTTTGATTTTTGTAACTCTATGAGCACCTTAAACAAGGTACCATCCTTTTTCTTGATGATAGCCTTGAAGTCCAATCTTAAAATCTTGATACCCTCGCTACTTTCAGTGGACGTTTCCTGAGGTTTAAATTCCAGATGCACCACCTCCTCACCCAAAATGGTAGATAGTAAATCTCGGGCAATATCAGCATCCTCAAGCAGATATTTAAACACAACATCATAAATAGGATTGGCAATAATCACGGGACTGTTTTAATTTAAGGCAAGATAGGCTATTTAAACGTCATCCGGTAAGACAAAAAACCATTATATCCGATGTATTAAAGAAATAGGGGAAAAACATATTCTATAAGGGCGAATCGCGTTCGCCCGACCATCACACAGATAAATTCCCCCTTGTTTGAAAGGTGATTCCACAATTCAGGAAACCAAAAAATATATAATTTGCAAAAAAAATAAAAAGGGTTCGGAGCATAAAAACACTCCGAACCCCGATACATTAATAACCTAAAAACTTATTTCTTGTAAACTAAGTTGATTTCTAAATCAAATTCGTCATAGATAGTCTTATCACCTAGGTTCTCAAAGAAAGAACCTGATCCATATCTGATGTCATACTCAGAACGATCTAGCTTAATTTTTGCAACCGCTGTTTGCTTGCCCTCAATCGTTTTGATGTCAGCATTGAATCTTAATTCTTTTGTTGCAGCCTTTAAATTTAAGTTTCCAATAATTTTGTAAGCACCTGGCGTTCCTCTTGAAACTACCTTAGTAATTACAAACTTTGATGTAGGATGAGCAGTAACTCCAAAAAAGTCATCACTTTTTAAGTGGCCACCTAGTTTCTTTGCTCCTTCTCCAGTTAAATCTTCAACGGTAATTGAAGTCATATCCATTTCGAAAGCACCACCAATCAAATTATCACCTTCAAACTCAAGGCTACCACTCTTTAACATAACTTTGCCGAAATGCTGACCTGTTACTTTATAACCTGTCCATTTTACATAGCTACTTGTTAAATCAGCAGGTACTTTTACAGGTGGTTTAACGAATGAGAATGTAGCAATAGCTACCAAAACTAAAAACATTGAGAATTTTTTCATAAGATGTGTATTTAAAGTTTAACAATTTAGTCTATTAGTTGTTCGGAAAAATTATTTCCATTTCGAACAATTTCCAGTAATTCATTCAAATGAGCGGCTTGCAGGTCAGTGAGATTATTCATTGTGTTGTAAATATTATCCTCAATGACTTCATTACAAATATGTAATAATTGTAAACCTTCTTCCGTAATTCTTATCTCAACCTGCCTTCTGTCATTTGGACAGAAAGTCCTGTTAACCAAATTTTTATCAATCAATTTATCAACTAACCTACTGGTGTTAGACGTTTTATCTAACATCCTGGAGGTAATTAATTTTAATGAAGATGGTTTACATCCCATACCCTTCAATATTCTGAGAATATTAAATTGCTGACCACTTATATCGTAGGGCTTCAACAATCTGTTTACTTTATGATTTAACCATGCCGCTGTAAATAATAGATTTACATGGGCTTTGTGGAAATTATCTTTAAAAACAGACTGATTTATTTCTTGTTCCAAATTCATTGTTAACTCATTAATTGTATATACAACTAAAAAGAAAAAAAGGTTCACCGTTTTAGAAAAAAAATTAGGATAACTTTACCCGAATAAAATAAAAATCATGAAAATACTGATCATTGGTGGAGGAAATATGGGTTTAACCTACGCCCAAAGTTTTCTTCGCACCCAAAATGCGTCCAAAGATGACATGATGATTTTGGAGAAATCGCCAGACAGAGCTGCCGAACTTTCAAAAAAAGATATTGGAACGGTGTATGGTGACTCAAATGAATGTGTTCCGCTCGCCGATATAGTCATTCTGGCGGTGAAACCACAAGATGCGAAAATCATGTTTGCTTCCATCAAAGACAAGGTTCACCATCAACAGGTATTTTTATCTATCATGGCCGGGGTTAAAATCGATCAGATTAAAGA